>Ga0194122_10000313_pt1 | contig 74851 bp, 112 predicted proteins | sample TA2MahCa10mmetaG_FD_155487 | JGI IMG/M metagenome (GOLD analysis project Ga0194122, IMG submission 155487) | Freshwater microbial communities from Lake Tanganyika, Tanzania - TA2015021 Mahale Deep Cast 10m | ecosystem: Environmental > Aquatic > Freshwater > Lake | place: Tanzania: Lake... | reverse complement strand
AACATATTGATGGTTTTTCAATCGGGTCTAACGATTTAACACAACTGATTTTAGGTTTAGATAGAGATTCTGCTTTAGTATCTTCAATCTATGATGAAAGAAACATAGCAGTAAAAAGGGCAATATCCCACCTGATTAAAATTAGTAAAAAAACAAATACGAAGGTTGGTGTTTGTGGGCAGGGCCCTTCTGATTTTCCTGATTTCGCGGAGTTTCTTGTGAAAGAGGGAATAGATACAATCTCAGTAACTCCTGATTCATTGTTAAAGACATTAAAAACACTTAGTAAATTAAAAAATTAAAGCACCTTTATCAAATTAAACAACTATGACTCAAAACGATTACATTGACATAATGCAAGAACGTTTAGATTGGTGTGTTCAAACTGAACGATACGAAATGGCTGCTCGTCTTAGAGATTTAATTGAATATGAGACAACGGAAGATGAGAATGTTAAAAACAAATACTATATGTATTTAGCAAAAAAGTATGCTCCTGATTTTTATGAAGCGGTTAAACATAAGTATGAACCCAACACTTTATCAAATTGATGGATATTTATAATAAAAAAATAATCTATGAACGAATTAACACTAATTAATAATGAGGGAGCAAACCTCAAAATAAGAAGGTATCAATACACCTTAAACAAAGGATTTGATATTATAGACCAATGGGGGGTTGTGTGTAAAAATATGAATATGGAAGAAGTGATAAATTGGTTAGATGGTAAAACTCACATTGATGATTCACACGAAAACAGGTGGATATGGACTGAACAGGGGTGTGATTCAAGAACATCACTTTTTAAAGTTATTCATTTTTTAGTTACCCCACAATTACGATGATAGCAATTTTAATTATACTACTTATTGTAGTACCCTTATCCATTTTTTGGGTAAGGTGTATTGATTATATGAAACAAAATCATTCCGATTACAAAGGATTGGATTTGTTTGATGAGGAAGATAAAAATGAATATAAGTAGGATATAATGGCATATATCGAACACAATTTTTTTCCATTAAAGGTGTTTCTTAGAAATGAATACTTATATCAAGGCATCAAGGGACATGGAGAATTTACACCTGGTGTTGTTATATCTGTAAGGTGTATGCCAGGACAAGCCGCATTATTTCAGGTTCTTTTAGAAAATGGGGTTCTCAGAGATAAGTTACCAAGTCATGCCCTTTTAACTGAACCTAAATCCCCAAATCCTGATTTACCATTTCACTATTTACAAATTTGGAATTGTTTTTCATATAATTTTACCTTAATACACTTATCGTATTTGTACGATACACCGGTGGAGGTTTATATGAAAGATAGAAAATTTTATAAAGGAAATTATTACGCTACAATAAATTGGGGTAGTAATGATTTTAATACTGATCTAACATTATCTGAAGATCCATTGGAGCATAAATCTCACCACATTATTTTATTGGAGAATGGTCAAATTGCACTACAACCTAATAACCGAATAAAATGGTTTGAACCTAGTTTCGTTACCAAACCTTTTCCGGAAAAACCCGATTACTTGGTTAATAAAGATTATTATAATTGTGAAGGTTACGAAAAGTGGAGTACAGAAGATTCTGATAGAATGTTTTATGATAATGAAAAATAACCAAAAATGGTAATACACATACCTGTTGAAGAATTACACATCACCCCAAAATGGATGATATCTGAAGTTGTTGGTGTATCTATTGATTACGCTGATAGTACTGTTCATGCGGTATTCCGTGGGAGAGATGAATCAAAAATAATATTCAGTTTAAAAGATTATGGTATTACATTAGATAATCGGTTTTGGGGTTATCAGATATCTTTTGGCAAAGCCGGAATATATATACTAATAGAAAAAAACCACAATATATATAAAGGATAAGATAAAAAAATCATATTTATATGTATGATTAAATTAGCCCAATTATTAAAAGAATCCCAACAATACCAAATATATTGCGATATGGATGGTGTGTTGGTTGATTTTGTAACTGGGTATGAAAAGTTTATGGGAAAACCAACTGGGCAAATATACACAACTCCCGAAGAAAGAAAACAATTTTGGGATGATTTCAACAAAATGGTTGAACAAAAGGGTATGAAGGAGTATCAGTATTGGGCCGGATTACCACCATTAAAAAATGGTTTACTACTATGGAAAAAGATTAAGAGATTTGACCCAATTATACTATCCGCACCTTCATACAATATATCCGAATCTAAAAAGGGTAAGGTGATATGGATAAAAAAATACTTAGGAAACCCACCTACAATAATCAACTATCAAAAACAAAATTGGGCTACACCCACATCTATATTGATTGATGATAGAAAAGATTTCATAACAAAGTGGGAGGCCGCAGGGGGTATTGGAATATTACACAAAAACGCAAATGTAGGTAATACTATAAAGCAATTAAGTAATTATATATCGGAGATAAAATGAAATTAGAACAACTAAAACAACTAATCAGAGAAGAAGTTAGAAAGGTACTTAAAGAAGGGGTTGTTAAGGCGCTTTATATACACAAACAAGATTATGATAAAGCAAACGAAATAAGGATGAAGAATAAACTTTCAGTATCCGAAGATGTTGGGGGGTCTAGGGGTGGTTATTATGCTGTAAACGCACCTTCTGGTTACGCTACTTTTGAAAAATCTCTTAATGATCCTAATGGGAAGGATTGGGAAAAATTTATAAAGTTAGTAAAGGGTTCTAAATTAAAATATAAAGAAGTAATAAAATAACGGAGAAACAAACAATGAAACCACAACAACTAAAACAACTAATCAGAGAAGAGGTTATAAAGATTGCAAAATCAGTAACTAAACATAATCTAAATGAAATTTTATATTATGTAGGATATAATAAAGGTAGAGGATTAGGTAGAGGAATTTTCAAAGATTCATACTCATCATATAAAGATGCTAAAAAAGCAGTAGAAAAGATTGAAAAAGACAGAGGTGGTTCATCTAATATGACTGCTTATTATGTGGCAGATAAAGACGGCCGGCTTGTTGCGGAATCTATAAATGAAGCAAATATAAATTGGAAAGAGTTTTATACTATGGCCAAAGATACATCCGGTCACAATCCTAATTTTGAAAAAAAATATGGTAACTTAATGGATAGACCTCATATTGCAGATGCGCTCAAAAAGGCACGAGATTTTAATTCGTTTTTAAAGGCCGTAAAACAATTTGAAGTTAAAGAATCAGTAAACGAAGGAATTTCGGTATCTGATGAAAGACACTTTGGTAAAAAGGGTATTATCATTATGATTGATGATAATGGTAAAAAAGTATCTGCAATTTTCAAAGATAAAAAGAACGCTGATAAATACAATAGAAACAATCCGTCTGATATCAAAAAACTTTTAGATTTAGCAAAGAAAACTAAATACCCAAACGCAATTGATGAATCAGTTGAATCCATAAACGAAGGTAAGTACGATGCTGACTTAGATAAGATAGAAGCAGCAGTTAAAAACGCAAGTTCCTTTATTGGTGCTGCATTAGTAAAAAAGAGCGGCATGGTAAAAGATTTGGATTCATTGGAAAAAGAACCGATTTATGTTAGGGATGTTTTACCTATATATAGAAAAGAGGGTAGTTCATATGTTGTTAAATCCTTAATGACTGGAAACGCATTAAAAGTTCCTGCTGCAAATCTAATAGTTAAAATGAAGGACCAATTTGAGCCTGATAAGTGGGCTAAGTTTATGGCCAAAATGACTAGATACTAAAATAGTAGAAATAACCAATGATTAAAGAGTGTATAATTGTTTCTAAAGAAGTTGGTGATAAGTTTATACTCGCTAAAAATAGGGATAGAGCATATAAACCTAAATTAGAGATTATCCATACTTTATTTGATGGTGTTGAAGTGGTATATTTGTATGATTTGATAACCGATTGGAGTGAGGGTATGAATGAGTTTGGTATAGGTGTTGTAAATTCTGCTCTTTTGGTTGGTCGGGATGAAAGTGAGCATAAAATTGTTAAAAAGGGTGGAAAGCCTGGTCCTGATGGGAATAAAATTAGAAATATCATAAAACAACCTAAACTAATTGATGCTATCCGGTCTGCTCTTACATATAGAGGTAAGAGTAAATTGGCTTTAAAGGGGCATACCTTTATTTCATCCCCAAAGTATATGGTAAGTATTGAAACTACATCAAAGCATAAACCCGAAGTGAAATTAAGAAATATTGAATCTCCGATAGTAAGAACAAATCACGGGCATGTATTTACTGATGCGGGTTATACTGAAGGTGAAAAATACCTATCATCAAAAATACGCAAAGTAACAGCAGAAAAGGAAGTTGATGGGGTTAATGACTGGAGAGAGATTGCGGCAGCGATGCGTAAAGAGTTTTTCCCAACAAAACCTATGTTGAATATGAAGAGGGATACTGAAAAGATGTTTACATCATCGCAGGTGGTGATGAATTTAACCGATAAAATATTTCAGTTTACATACTTTTCAGATAAAGTTAATCATTTCGGGGGTATAAAAACCAAATTCCCTGCTGGATATGAACCAAAAATAAAAATAGAAATTGTTAAGGTATAATTGTATGAAACTATCTGAATTAAGACAACTAATTAGGGATGAGGTTAGACGGGTAATAAACGAAGCAGAAAATAGAATTGCACGAAAACCCGGTCAGCATAGAAATTCTAGCAAGCACTCCGATTTATATACTGATGAAAATCCTGAAGGAACAATACATGGATTAAAATTTGCTACAGTAAAAGATGCAACTGCTAGTGTTAGTAAGATAAAGAAATCGGGTAAACCTCATGCACATAAAATACAAGCAGCTATAGCGATGGAACAACGTGCAAAAGCTGCTGGTAAGGTAACTGCTGCCGGAGTTTATAGAACATATATTAACTCAATAAAAAAATCATAGTAAAAGAAATAACGAAATACCAACAATGAAATTACATGAATTAAGACAACTAATTAGGGAAGAGGTTAGACGGGTAATAAAAGAAGCCGGCGAAACGGTGGTAAACCCCCAAACAGGTAGAACTATTAAAGTAACTAGTGCGCTAGGATATGATAAATCGCACCCTGCCTATAAGGCAGCAGTTGCATCAATGGGTCCAAAAAATAAAACTAATACACCTCAAGCAAATAAATTACCAACTAAAAAAGAAGTTGATGTTGTTCAGAATACTATTGATAATAATAAATTTTTAAAAGGTACAAAAGTTAAACCTGAAGATGTAGTAATTGGTAAAAATAATACATTATATCGTTCATCCGATAGTGCTACCCATATAGCGGGGAGGCATAAAGATACATCAATACCTGGTAGTACTTTTACTATATCTGATAACGAGGTGGATAATTTAATTACACAGGCAATGGATAAAGAGCCGATTATTCAAGACAATGGTACATATAGATTTGAAATTGAAGCACCAAAACCCGTTGGTGGGATGGGTGTATCATATAAGCCGGATATGGTAAAAAATGCAAAAAATTATAATATGAGAAATCCCAAAAATCCTGATGAATCGGTCAAGGTTGTGGCTGGTACACGGGATTCAACAAATAAAATGACCGTTATTGCAGCTCCAATCGGTAAAGATGCAAATGGAAAACCATTATTCAGTTTAATTACTGCTTATCCGGGTGGTTCTACTGTAAAAGATAATAAAGGAAATGATATAGAAATACCAACCAGTCGTAGTGAATTTGCGAAAAACGGATTGGTGTTTGTAACTGATAATGGTGTGGGGCGTGATTAATATAAATAAAAATGGAAACAAACAATGAAACTATCCGAACTAAGATATATTATCAGAGAAGAGGTTAGACGGGTAATAAACGAAGTTACTATATCCGATGATGATAGGGCTAATTACTCACCTAAGTTCATAAAGGATGTGGAGAGGTTATACCATATTGAAAATCGTGCTCGTAAAATGTTATACAATTCCAGAAGTATAGAGCAACTATGGTCAAAACCCACTATATACAAAATTAACAATGAGTGGGATAAACTAACAGAAAAATTATTTAAAACGCCAGAATGGAAAAAGTGGTGTAAGGAAAAGAGGCTTTTTGGATAATTATCCATTTGAGGATGTATTAACTTAAAGAACTATATTTATATAAAACTAAAAAGGAAACAAAAAATGAAACAAACAATGAAACTATCCCAATTAAGACAAATTATTAGAGAGGAAGTTCAAAAACTCATACAACCAAAAATACCCATTCGTTTAAAAGAGTTGATAAATAAAGGATGGATATTGAGTGAAGATAATCAAACTATAACCAATCCTAAGACTGGTAGGGTAATTAAAGTATCAAGCGCATTATCTTACTCCCATGATCACCCAGCATATCAAGCCGCAATAAAATCTCAGGGAGCAGATACCAAATCATCATCTCAACCAAAATCTCAGGGAGCAAATACCAAATCATCTCAATCATTACCATCGGTTGATGTGAACCCCCAAGCATGGAAACCAGAAGTAAGTAAAGATAGATACGGTAATGAGGTTAGAAAGTTTCCACAATCGGCAGCAAATGATATGAAACGTATATTGGATAAGGTCACTGGTGGCGACTCGGTAGCGGATATAAATAGTGATACAGGTGGTATAATATATAATTTACCAAACAATGAGTATAGAACAATTACAATGGGTATTGATGAAAAAGGTGAATTTTCTGTACAAGCTGAGGATATTGATGATTATTCAATATTTGATAAAACTTCCAAAACATTTAAAACTCCACAAGAAGCTATGGCTTATGCTGCTAAACTTACTAAAGATTACAATAATTAATTATAAAATGGTTTAAACCAAATAGGAAACAAGCCATGAAAGTATCGGAATTAAAAAAATTAATCAGAGAGGAAACGAAGAGGGTCTTAAATGAATCATCCGCAGCCGATTTGAGTATTATACAAAAAGAAACTATAGCCACCGGAAAAAAACTTGCCGATTTATCAAAAAGTTTAATGGTTCAATATGAAAGACAAACAGAACCATTTAAAGAAGCCCTTCGTTCATTAAAATCTAAATATGATTTGGTTATTGCTAATGCAGCTACTAATGATATTAAGAATGTTCAGATTCAAGTTAAGAAAAGACTGCCAGGTGCAAAACTAGAAATTGTAAAAAATGGTGGTGAAAATGGTATAAAAATTAACATAACCTCCATAAAAAATTTTGACACTGAAAAATATCAAAATAAAATTAGAGATATTTGGTATTACGCTCCGAAGGATGCTGGGATTCCTATGGCCAATAACGCGATGGAGGCAAGAGATGTATATTATCGTAAATTGAAAACTAATGTTGTGAACAACAATCCTTTAGTAAGTGGTTATGATACTGGATATATGAAATATCTAGAACCAGATAGTCGCAAATATGATGAGCCAGGAAAATTTTATTCATCTATTGATTTTGAACAAGAACGACTTGCACCTATAATTACGGAACTTACTATATATTTTACTGATCAATATAAAAAATTAAATCTAAAAATACCAGATTTTATACAGTTCTTATATGATAATTTAAAATATGATGAATATAAAATTGCGAAGGATGCTCTTACATAAACATAAATATTAAAAGGAAACAAACGATGAAACTATCCCAATTAAGACAACTAATTAGAGAGCAAGTTCGCAGGGTAATAAAAGAAGCTGGTGAAACGGTAGTAAACCCCAAAACAGGTAGAACTATTAAAGTAACCAGTGCATTGGGGTATGATAAATCACATCCTGCTTATAAAGCAGCAGTTGCATCGATGGGTCCAAAAAATAAGAATACAAAAGAAACGGATACTAAATCCAGTGAACCGGGGGTAAGTGTACCCAAATTAAAAGATTTAATGCCAAATGCAAAGTTTGATAGAAAACCACTATCAGCGGTAGACCCAATAGAAAGACAAAAAATATCAATGAAAATTGATGAATTGGCTAAAGCGGGAGCAGAAGCCAAAGCAAAGGGGGAGAAAGCACCTAATTACAATTTATGTAAGGTAACAGTACCAGGAACAAATCTTTATTGTAGTGGTAATAAAGGTATTCCTAGAGAGGATATGCCGCAATTCAAAGGAACGCCCGAACCAGGTTCACCTGCTGATAAGCTTCCAAAAGATAAAAATGGGGAAGTGGATACTGAAGCACTTTTCAAAGAAATGCTACAAAAAGAGAATGTTAGTGTATCAGAACCAACCCCCGTTTCACCTGATCGTTTAAAAGCAACACAAAGTGAGCTTGTTGGGGTTAAAGTTGCCGGAATGAGTAAGGTGTTGGATGACCCGAATCACCCGGCATATGAAGCTATTACCGCACCTATATATGTTTCCAATGATGGATATGTGTTGGATGGACACCACCGATGGGCAGCAATTGTTGCACATAATGCGGCAAATGCTAATAAACAAATACCAATGAATGTTAGAGTGATAGATGAGCCTATAGAACCTTTGGTAAAACGTTCAAATTCATTTGCAGAGAAAATGGGTATCAGAGCTAAAAAAGCTGATACGGGGGCTGCTGGTGGGCCGGCTCCAATCGCATCTGCAAAATAAAATCAACTTAAACTGGGAAACAAACAATGAAAATATCAGAATTAAGACAGATAATCAGAGAGGAAGTCAAAAGGGTCTTAAATGAAGGAGTTAAATGGAAACCTTCGAATAACCCAAAAGCAGAAGGATATGTTTCCAAATCTTTTCCGCATGGTAAAGGAGATGGAGATGCTTTGTTGACTCGTGAAAAGTTCATAACCAAATGGGGTGACCGAATTAAATCGTGGATTGGTGTAAAACCAAACTTAAATGCAGTGAAAGAATTCTTTCCCAATAATACGATGAATTTTACCTTTGTGGGTGATGATGGTTATTCTTACAAAATCTTCTCATTGGGAGAAGGGCCAAAGTCAAAGCAGTACCAAATACAAAAACTTAAAAAATAATAAAATAACGAAATATCAACAATGAAACTATCCCAATTAAGACAAATGATTAAGGAGGCTGTTGAGGATATAATAGGGCAAGAAAACATAAAGGCTTATTATACAGCGTTATGTAAGTCTGAGGGTGTTAAACCTCTACCCATAAAGTTTGGCAGGGTTGGTGGTGCTGGAGCAGCGACCACTTACAATACTAAAACGATGAAGGGGTTGTATATAACATTTGATGTTAATAGGTTACATGACCCAGAAACCGCAATTATTCATGAATTGACTCATCAAATAAAATTAGAAACTGAAGGTGATGCTTATGTTGGTAAAAGGGATAAGTTGGATAAATTTAGAAAGTTAGAGAATAAGTTAATTGATATATCTTTATTCAAAATACTAAAAACTATTATACAATTCAAAGTAATTACGAAAAAAAGAGAACCCCGAACCTACGGGGTTTTTTTATGCGCCAGACCGAACGAATGAACGCAGTGAGTGAGTGGGAAATAAACACAAAAAAAATAATAGTATATAGTAATAGTAGTATTACAAGTAGTAGTAGTAATAATAATAGTAGTATATAAAAAGAACTATATAAGAACACACATCCCCCACTAACCCACACAAGCAACAACAACCAAACCAAACCAAACAAAGAGAGAGAGAGAAAGCTTGCTTGAAAAATGAACAAATTTCCCACAATCCCCCACTTTCCCCCACTTTATATTATATGGTAGGGTAAAAACATTAAAAGAACCCATAGAAAAAAGGGGTGTCAAAAATGGGAATAGAGCGGGGCAGGATAGGGGTACTCCAAATGGATGGAGGGAATAGGGTATAACACCCAATAATGACATGGCAAAGGGCAGGAAAAAGCAGAGTGAGAAAGCTGTATCAAAATTGGGAAAATAGAGCTTCCATAAATATTGGGGAAAAAATTGTAACAACAAAAAAACTCCCCTTGGTGTTCCCATAACATCAGCTTCATCGCTCCCAACACATTATTTTGGTGTGATAGGATTAACATTTCCCACATCATGTCTAACACAACTCAAACAATGTAAGGTGTGACGCTGCTGTTACTACTATATACTACTACTATATAGTATATAGAGAAGCACCCGGTCTCTGTCTGACTATATACTACTACTACTATATACTATATACTATGCAATGTTATTATATAGTTGTGGGGTGTTATAACAATGGTAAATTATTTTTGGTTTATTTCTCAGCGCTACTACTATATACTATATACTACAGCGCTTAGTGTGTGTGTGTGTCTATATACTACTACTATATACTACAGCGTTAGTACATCACTCCGGCTCATTCCGGCTTTTCTCTATATATACTACTACTATATACTATATACTACAGCGCTTAGTGTGTGTGTGTGTGTCTATATACTACTACTACTACTATATACTATATACACCATATAACACAGCGCTTCTACTACTACTATATACTATTAGTATATACTATAGAGCGCTACCACATCACTCCGGCTTCTACTACTATATACTACTACTATATAGTACAATGGGGGTGTGGATAACTTTAATCCAATTTTAATCCAAAAAGCTTGGAAATATGGATTTTCTGTTGTATCTTTATGGGGGGGGGTTATATAAAAAAAGTGTCCAATAAATTAGACACTTTTCCACAAAAAATGTGGATAACTTTTTGGAAAAAGGCTTGGAAATATGGATTTTGTGTATTATCTTTACTTTGTAAGTTAATGAGAAACAATATGAATATCGTAGTCCCCCCCTCCATCACCGGTCTCCAAAAAGAATACTTTATCGCCTATGTAGAAAAATGGGTTGAGTATGGTGTTTGTTTGGAACACGCTCTTCTTCTTGCAGTAGATGCTTCAGCGGAGAAGGTGGCTGATATGGTTAAAAAATAATCTTATGGGAGTATATAAAGAAATGGGTTCTTTGGTTCGTGAAATCCAAAACCGCTCTAAACAAATCTATCGAGATGCTGCCGACTATGGTGTACCTATCTACGATTATTCTGATACGATAATCAATCAGACTAAGGGCATTATGGAAATGTATGGGATTAAGCCTGAAACGGAAAAGTATTCTACCGGCTTCACACAAACATTTGAGTTCAACGGGGGCGTACCTGCCGTCATTGAGGCCGGATTTGAAAAAGCAACAGTCGTATTCGTCAGTACCGATTCTAAATCCGGTATGAAAGGATACCTCTACGCCTACACCCACACCTCTAGATTTGCCGCCGATCAGGCTCGCTCTTATGATTACTAAATCAAATCAATAATATATAATATGAAAATGACATCATCAGTTATCGGTCGGATACACGAACATTTCGGTGAGTTTGACATCTGTGAGGATTGGAAAAGTAACCTATATTTCCGTTTTGGGTATTGGAAACGGATTAATGTGGTTGAACTTCAAAAACTCTTACCTAACCCCATAGTTGCGGTAGAGGATACAATGGAGGATGATGAGTGTGGAACTCTTTATTCCTATGAAATAAGGTATATTTAAAATTTAATGATAATTTAATATAGAAAGCTTGGATATATGCCCTTTGTGTAGTATCTTTACTTTGTAAGTGATTCGGAAATAAACCCCCTAAAAAATGAATAAATTAAGTTCGATTACCCCCCTCCTTTCCCAACTAAGTCTTGATGAGCTTCGTACTCTTAATAGTATGGTAGTTGCCACAATCAAATCCACCCGTGCCCTTGAGAGTAAGTTGGTTGGTTCGCAGTTGAAAGTTGGTGATGTGGTTACGTGTGACCACCCAAAGGTGCGTGGTAGTAAACTACGGGTTACTAAAATCAACCGAACCAAAGCATCGGTTAATGATGTATCGTACCCGTTTCGTAGTTACAATATTCCTATGAGTATGTTAATTTTATCCAAATAATTATGATAGAGGTCTATTTGATGCAGAATGGTAAGGTGGTTAAATCCCTTAAATGTTCGAGGTATCGGTTGAAATCAACCCTTGCCGGTGTGAGAGCGCTTGTTGGTACTCTACCCCAAAAAAAGAAGGATATCTTTAAAATTGTGGTTGAATAATGGAACTTTTTTCAGAATATCCCCAATTGAAGGGTAAATATCATACCAAAGAACCGGATTTTAACCCCAAAAATGGTAAGTTTTACCTAACTTTTTGGAATGATGATGGTTCGCACTTTAATTGGTACATCCCCTTTCCGCAATTATACCATATTAACCCCTTAGAACGCCCCATTTCGGAGGGATGTGAATTAAATTTAACGATAATTTAATATAGAAAGCTTGGATATATGGGTTTTGTGTATTATATTTACATTGTAAGTTAATGAAAGATATGAAAGAGATGTTTAATGAAATTGTGGATATGTGGAAAACTGACCCGAAGGAGGTAATAGGTAGTATCCTATTTATCGCCGGTGGTGGTACGTTGTTCTACTTTTTGATGTTAATTGTTGGTGAATAAAATAAAAGCTATGCTATTAAAAAAAGGAAATTACATGATGGCCAAAGATGTGGTAAGTTATGTAGAACGAATTACGGGTAAGAAATCAAATATCAAACTCCCAATCCATACCAATATTTATGTGGATTATTACGATACTAACGATTTGAAGGCTATACTGCCGGTCAAAATGTTTCGTGAGATGGAATGTGTGGTTTCAACTTTAATGGTAACGAAATAAAAGTCGGAGTTATGAAAAATTGGACGAAAGCACGGCTTGATAAAGAGCTAAAACAACTCAAAAATGGAGTTAGAGATGCTGGTGATATAGATGATTCGATGATATTCGATATCGTTGATGGATGGTTAATAGATAATACTATAGCAGAGGTTGCTATTAAGAACTACTACAATGCTTCGGATGTACCGGGGTTCGTAGTAAACCGAATCGTGTAAAATATACAATTATGATAAAAGATTATCAATCTCACGCGTACAATGTAAATGCAGCCATTGAAATGCTGCAGGATGTGGATGGTGAAACAATGGAAGAAATTATCAGAGGAGTGGGTATGGAAGACCAAATGCTACGTCAATTAATACTTTCTGCCCCAATAGAGCAAATAGAGTGTTTAATGGAAGAGAAAAAAAATCAGATATGAAAAGCACAAACATCCCCCCCTATTATTTATTAAAGCAAATTATGTCTTTAAATTTAACCAAGTCCGAAAAATTGCAACATTTACAAAAGTTAGGATATTATCAGGATTACTATTTACTTATGTCAGGACAACTAATTAAAAAAGCATGAAAACAATAGCAGAGCAAATCAAATGGGATTTCGCAACCGATGGTGAATTGGAAATCAAAGGCAGTAATGGCAAAATCTATTATGAGAAATCAAATGGATATTGGATAAAGTATGAGAACGATTCTAACGGTAATTGTAACTATTGGAAGGATTCTGATGGACGTTGGACAAAGCTTGAATACGATTCTAACGGTAATCATATCTATACTGAACATGAAGATGGACATTGGACAAAGTGTGAATATGATTCTAAAGGTTATCGTATCTATATTGAGCATTCAGATGGACATTGGGAAAAGAAGGAATTCGATTCTGAAGGTAATGAAATCTACTATGAGAATTCAAAAGGTAAAATCAGGGATAACCGACCTAAACACTGTGAGAACAAGATAGTAGAAATCGAAGGTGTAAAATATAAACTAACAAAGGTATGAAAACAATAGCTGAGCAAATCAAATGGGATTTCAAGACCAACGGTGACTTGCAAATTAGGGACAAGAGGGGTAAATTAATCTACTTTGAGTATTCAGATGGATGGTGGGCAAAGTATGAACGAGATTCTCAAGGCAATATAGTCTTCTATGAGAATTCAAGTGGTGAAATGGAAGACAACCTCCCCAAACCCTGTGAGAATAAGATAGTAGAAATCGATGGAATTAAATATAAACTAACTAAAGTATGAAAAAGCTAATCCAATCCCTATTCAATAGGAAAAAAAGAGTATATAGTGGTAATAGTATAGTAAGTCCAATGGATTTTAAATACAACCCCATAGACTCTGCACCCAAGCGCTTAGGGTTAGAGCACAACCCCAATATTAAATCTATCACCGAACCCACAATGAGTTCAACGGAGTGGTGTATTAAAGAGCATAATAGGTTTGCTAATTCACTATTGGGTAAAAAGTGGAAGGGAATTTAAATATAAATAAATTATGGCAATTTTAATTTTACTACTCAGCGCTACTTGGTTTTTGCTTGGATATAAGTTCGCTACTATCCACCCACCAAAGAAAAAATTACCTACAAAATTATGAGTAAGCAAAAATTCATACTATACACCAACCCTAATAACATCACCAATGCTGCATATGTAGCATATGGAACGCGGGATGTGAATAGACTTTTAAATAGAGCAAATTTATATTCTGACAGCTATCTTATACTATATAGTGGTAGAGGTACTGATGATGATATAAGTAAAGCAAAGAGAGCATTTACACAATATAGGTTCACCAATTAAAAATCCCAAATGAAAAAAACCAAATATAGTGAAGGGTATATCCCTAAAATCCAATATTGGACAGATAAGTTACTTAAAGCAGGTACACCAATCGAACAAGCGGCAGCGCTTAGTAAGATTAACTACTTTAAGAAAAGACACCAACAAAAATATGGTGGCCACATCGTATCAATCGCTGAGCTGATAAAGCCGGATGTACGGGAAAGAGCTCGTAAAAAATAACAATGTGTTATAACGGAGGGGGGGTAGCATTTCAATGTAAACCCAAAAAAAAATTTATTGTGTTATGGACGGGGGACCGGTTTTCATATAGAGGTCATTTTTTTGGCTGTGGAAATACTCCCCTAAAAGCTTGTATAATATACAATACAGCTCTTTTTAGCTCTTTTCTTTTCAGCTCTTTTATAATATACAAAACAAAACGATATGCTAATAGATTACATTAAGGTTCATCTACCCTCCGTACTTACCGAAGCGAACAATCGATTAAAGGTATTCAAGTCCGTAGTTCATTATAATCATTTATCTACGAAACTCCGGTCTGAAATCATATCAAATATTTTAGAGGCAACATTTTCGGATATCGTTCCAACTATTCGTTCTCCTTTTACGGATGGTGAACCTGATTTATGGGTGGGGGATGTTCCGTTGGAAATTAAAACAGCAAAGACGGTTGGGGTATGGAGGGGAGGAGAATATTCCAAAAGGGAATCGGATTATTTATTAGTTTCGTATGATGATAGTGGAGAGGATATGAAATGGTTCGTTTTCTTTGTGAATTTAAAGAAGGGTGATTGGACATCTTCAGGCTCCAATTCCTATTATGCAACAACGATTGAGTTAGACCAGGTGTTGGGCCGTGGCCAAATACTGATAGGTAGTGTGGTTAAAAAAAGGGTAAAAAATCATCTTGTTTGTGAATAACTTTAACCCAAATTTAACGATAAATTTTAATCGGAAAATTTTGGAAATATAGGTTTTCTGTTGTATATTGTAGTTGTGAAAAACATAACCTACGATATTCATAGCTTTAAATGGGATATTAATTCCAATACATTCTATGGTGATGCTTGGAATCTTCATGAAGTTGGTTCATATTATAAGTTTCCGTTTCCAAATGGTAAAAAACAATTTTATATCAAAAATTTTGGAACGTGTGGGTTTCGTAGATTTAGATTTGTAAAGGAAATTAAAATAGATTATACGGACCAATGGGTGTTTGAATCCGAAGATGGTATAAAGTGTATGGTTAATATAAATAAAAACATTATGAAAACAATAGGACAGCAAATCAATTGGGATTTTGAAATCTATGGTTTCTTGGAAATCCGAAACAAAAATAATAATCCAATCTATTATGAGAATCCGGATGGAGATTGGTATAAATGGGAATATGATTCTAACGGCAATGAAATATATTTTGAAACTTCAAATGAATATTGGAAAAAGCGGGAGTATGATTCCGAAAATAATCTAATCTACTCTGAGAATTCAGTTGGAGATTGGGAAAGGTGGGAATACGATTCTAAGGGTAAAGAAATCTACTATGAAAATTCAAATGGGTTTTGGACAAAGCGAGAATGGGATTCTAAAGGCAATGAAATCTACTTTGAGGATTCAAATGGTGTAATCAAAGACAACCGACCAAAACCCTGCGAGGACAAAGTAATAGAAATTGAAGGCGTAAAGTATAAACTTGTGAAACAATGAAAACAATAGGACAGCAAATCAATTGGGATTTCGATAGGAATGATAACTTGGAAATTCGGGACAAAAATGATAACCCAATTTACTTTGAAAATCGGAATGGGGATTGGTATAAATGGGAATATGATTCCAATGGAAATGAAATCTATCTTGAAACTTTCAATGGAGATTGGACAAAACGGGAGTATGATTCCAAAAATAATCTAATCTACTGGGAGGATTCGTATGGACAGTGGGCAGAGTGGGAATTTGATTCAAACGGAAATCAAATCTACCATAAAGATTCGTATGGGTATTGGTCAACTCGGGAGTATGATTCTAACGGCAATAGTATCTACTTTGAGGATTCAAATGGTGTAATCAAAGACAACCGACCAAAAAATGAAATAACCATTGATGTCTCTGGTATTGAAAATTCAGGCAAATCACGAGTAATATTCCTGTTAAAAAAATTACTGAAAGAACAAAAATTTGATGTTCAATTTGATGGGGGCAGAGATTTTGATGATGAATCTCATTTTGATGAATATATTGAAAAGAGATTTGATGATATTTTAGAGAATATCAAATCCATAACCAAAATTGTTATTAAAGAATCGCATACCAAATCAAAAAAATAAATTACACAAATGAAAAAATTACTATCAGTACTCGTTTTAGGTGTTCTACTTACAAGCTGTTCCGGCCCATACCACGATGTACCAATGCTCCAAACTACATACCCTATTGTTTATACTGTAAATAGTGGAAATTATATTTGTATTGATTCAATCGGTACTTATCACATACGGGTAACAATAGATGGTCGAATTTATTCTACAATTAGAATAAAATAGCAATATACAAAAAATAAATTACACAAATGAAAAACTTTTTAGAATATATAAAAGAAAAAATCATAGATTTTATCTTTTTTGTAGGTGATAACATCTACTTATTTTTATTTTGGTGGGTGGTGGGGACAACCGTAATGAATTACATAGGGGGTCATCAGCCATCTAACTTAAAGTTATTGGTGATTTTGCTGTTGTTCCTCAAAGCGAATCAATCACCAAAAACTTAACGATAATTAATTATGAAATTAGCAAAAGATAAAAAGCTATGGATTCCTGATGAGGAAATGTGGCAAAATTGGTGTTTGAATTATGAGATTAAACATTGGAAAGAAGTAGTAATGCATTTGAGTAAATGTAGAACTGCATTAGATATTGGCGCCCATGTTGGTATTTGGACAAGAAGAATGGCATCAATATTTGAAAAGGTATATGCATTCGAACCTATTTCAAAACATATTGAATGTCATAAAGAAAATTTAAAACAATACTCTAATGTGGTTTTGAATGAGGTAGGTCTTTCAAACAAAGAAGGAACGGGAGTGATACGGGAGTTGGATTTTAATTCAGGCTCATCTACGCTTGAGTGGAAAAAACTAACAACAAAAGAAACCAAACACAAACAAAGACAGACTGAAATAAATTTAAGAACGTTGGATAGTTATGAACTTACCAATATTGATTTTATCAAAATGGATGTGGAGGGACATGAAGTTAATACTATTGAAGGTGCAAAAGAAACACTTACTAATAATTCACCAATAATATTCATTGAAGTATTACATAAAGAATTAAAAAAACCATATACTGGTAGAGATGCTTTAAAAGATTTGGGATATACCGAAGTAATGCATGTTGGTAGTGGTAATTACATCTATAAACGTTTATAAAATTTAGTATCTTTACATTGTAAATTAAAAAATGAGAAATACGACACAAACAATTGGACAGTTTCTTAACTGGGACTTTGAGACCATCGGTCGGTTGGAAATACGGGACACGAATAATAACCTAATCTACTCCGAAAATTCGGATAGGTTTTGGGTAAAGTATGAATACGATTCTGAAGGTAATCGAATCTACTGGGAGGATTCAAGTGGAGAGTGGGTAAATGAGGCCTCATCTAAAACTTAACGATAATTTAATATTGAAAGTTTGGATAATTGCTCCTTTTGTAGTATCTTTACTTTGTAAATTAAAAAATAAAAGTTATGAAAAATCTATTTGAACGATTGAAGCCGGAAGCTAAAGCAGTAATTGAAGGAGAGGCTAATAAGTATCCCTTATCGGTTTCCGCAATTTTGGAACAAATGAAATCCTCCAATTATATTGGGGAATTACAATATGATAGTGTTATGTGGTTAGCTAGAGATAGTAAACTAAGGGAAATAGCAGGAATGCACCCGTGGGATTATATGGACCATACATTAAGCAATAAGTTATCTGAAGGATTATTCTATAATTAATAAGATAAAATTTAGTATGTTAGATATATTAAATGATTATAAGGAGAGGGGATTGTTATATTCGCAGATTCACCCAACCTTACCACTTACTATATGGAACTATACCGAAAAGGTTCAATATGAAAGTTTGTGGGATGAGATTACTTTACAGTGTAGAGGTCTTGTTACTGATGGTAGTGGTCAAATAGTTGCTCGTCCATTCCAAAAGTTTTTTAATATTGAAGAGAAAAAACATACACCAACTGAAAAGTTCCAAGTTTTTGAAAAAATGGATGGTTCTTTGGGAATCGTTTTTTTGTGGGAAGGTCGGGCTGTTTATGCTACTCGTGGTTCATTCACATCCGAACAAGCTATATGGATGGCTGATTGGGGTGATAGGTATAATTTTTCTGAAATTCTATTAGATGGTTACACCTACCTGTTTGAGATAATCTATCCCGAAAATAAGATAGTTGTTGATTATGGTGGAGTGAGCCGACTTGTTTTACTTGCTGCTATCAAAACCGATACCGGTGAAGAAATTTTGCGAGATGATTCATCTACTTTTGAAATTTATTGGGGTGAACCAGCTACTTTTAAAGGTTGGGATTTAGTAAAGAAATACGATACTATATCTAACTACAATCTATTAAAAGGTATGGTAAAAAACAATCAGGAAGGATTCGTAGTTCGTTTCTCAAACGGTGATAGGGTTAAAATAAAAGGTGAAGAATATTTAAGACTTCACCGAATAATGACCCACCTTTCTACTACCGCAGTATGGGATGCTCTTTCTAATGGTGGTGATATTCTATCAACCCTAACCGATGTTCCCGATGAATTTTATGATAAGATTCGCCAATACTCAAATAAGTTGGTGGATAAATACAATAAAATAGAGGATGAATATATTTGGATATTTAAGATTCTTAGTAAATCCGATGAATTTGAAATTCGTGCCAGGTTCGCTGAACTTGCTAAAAAGCATAAGTACCCGGCAATCTTATTTAAGATGTATGATGATAAAGATTATTCGGGATTGATATGGAAAATAATCCGTCCTAAATTTTCTAAACTTTAATTTGGATATTTAAAATTTAATTTGTATATTTGTATATGAAAACTATAACTATATTTTATGGATAAGTTATTTTTAGGTAATGGTTATATTGGTGGGGTATGTGATGGACTTGGTAAATGGAGTGGAATACCACCAATCCTTTGGAGAATAGGATTTTTATTTATATTCCCATACGCATTTTGGATATATCTAATACTTTGGTTTACTTTAAAAAAAGAGGTTTAACAAAATGAAAAAGTTATTTTTAGTTCGTGGCCTGCCAGGTTCGGGTAAATCAACATTTGCTAAAGCGCTTGGTGGTATTAATATTGAAGCCGACCAATACTTTATGGTGGATGGTAAATATAATTTTGATGCTTCTAAACTTAAATTAGCACATAATTACTGCCAATCACAAACACAAATATGGATGAGATGTAATGACCCACAAATCAATGTAAATCGGATTGTGGTTTCCAACACTTTCACTCAAGAGTGGGAGATGGAAGCATACTATAAATTGGCTGCTAAATATGAATATCAAGTATTTTCTATCATTGTTGAAAATCGCCATAATGGTGTCAATGAGCATGGAGTACCCGAAGAAAAGATTGAACAAATGCGTAATCGTTTTGAAATTAAACTTTAATTAAGATATGAAAAACACAAAATTATCAGTATGGGATTTACCTTATCAATATGGTAAATTTTGGGTTGGTGAATTTACACAATACCACCAATGGGTTGATGAGGAAACAGCAGAACTTATTCTTTTAGAATATTATAATGGTGTTACGGATGGTGATAATTATTTTAGTTTAAATTAAATAATATACATTATGGAAAAAGTAGTTGTTGATGGCATGACCAAGGTCTTAATATCTGAAGGGCATGGTTCAGGGTTTTATACCTATGGAGCACCACCCAACGCAGTTTTTGACCCAAAATTAATTGAGTTGGTTGAATCAGGTAATCACGATGCCACCATATCATATGTAGAAAAAACTTATCCAGGCATACATCTCGGAGGTATATCCGGTTTATCAGTATGTTTAATACCTGTTGATACCGAATTTACAATTAATGATTATAATGGGCATGAAATTATTACATACAAACAGGATATTAATTGGATGATATCATAAAATTAATAAAAAAATAAAGTTATGATTAAAATAGATTTTACGATACTATCATTTATAATGATGGTTGTTTTTGCGATATTCATCATTACAACGCATTTGTATAAAAAGCATAATGATAAAAAATTGTAAATGTTATGATGACTGCAAAAGAAAAAGCAAAATGGTTGGTGGATAAATTTTATTACTCATTCCCCAACAATGGTAGCCTAAACACAGGAATTAATTGTTGTAGTAGCAGGTGGAGTGAAGCAATCCAATGCGCATTAATAACCTGTAATGAGGTATTGGGTGATATGGGGGCAGATAGAGGATATGAATATTGGTTAGAGGTTAAATTAGAGGTAAATGAATTAAAGGAACGGCATGAAAAAAGGTGGAATTAACCACCCATATAAAAAAGTGTCCACTAAATTGGACACTATTTCGTGGATTTAGAGCAAAATGTGGATAAATTTAATGATAATTTAATATTGAAAGCTTGGAAATATAGGTTTTCTGTAGTATCTTTACTTTGTAAGTTAATGAGAGATATGAAAACGAACCTAATGAGTTTATTGATTGTTTACCTTTTCATCGTTGATGAACCTTGTAGGGTAAACCTGCTTAAAGAGCCTGTTCAAAGGTTTGATACCGAATTAGCATCCTAAAAAATTAAACCCCTATATTATGACAAAATTTTCAGTTAGTATCCACGGTTCTTCTTACGAACTCCCGTTGAAAGCAATCCGTACTAAAAACTACGGCCCTACTAAGGGTAGTAAGTATGTGTATGTGAATCCCCCTACCGCCGGTCTTTTGGTGAAGCAGTTTGTTAAGCGAAATTTTCCAAATGTGTTGTGCCGTGTGGCATCGGATTCCTTTTCAGGTGGTAACTCCCTCCGTGTGTATGTATGCACCAAATTAGGCGCTCCAATTGACTCTCAATCTTTCAAAACGATTTCTGATTTTGTGGATATGTGGGAGTATGGTAAATTCAATGGAATGATTGATATGTATGAAAGCTATGAAAATAGTGGTACTATTTCCGATAATGGATTGGAGTTGGAGGCGGGTGTTAAATACGCATTTACTGAAAACCAACCCCGCTTTGGTACTGTAGAGTGGGTTGTGAATGAAGTTCGTAGTGGGAGAACCTTTAGTGATACTGTAAAGTATGTAGATACTAAAATAGCTGAAAAAGCTAAGGTTGAGTTATTACCATATATGAGTGGTATCACAGCTTAATTAAGATTATGAACAAAATAAAGATTTCAGAAATTCGTAAATTCAATGATAATGGAGTTATTCGTGAAGGTATGGTTCACGGTAAATTCAATGAAAACTCATTCATTGTAGTTGTTAAGAATTTTCATACAGGCGAAGAAGAAGATTTTATTGTCAACGCATCCGATTTTATAAATTAAAGATTTAACCTAAATTTTATATGAAACAATTGAATTGCCCCCCCTGCACCACTATTGAGGATTTTATGAATGTATTAACATCCCAACTGAATGAGTATTACAATGCTCAATTCGGTAGGGCGATAGTTGATATAAAGTTAAACACCGGAAGTAAATTTCACAAAATTGTAGTAAACAATTCTGTGTGGGGATTTATCGCCCGTAATAATGGTGTATTAAAAGGTAGACCTTATCTTAGAGGTGATTTGTTAAAAGCAGCAACCCACCGTCAACCCGCCGCAATTAGTCGTGGAAATGTTACTGAAGGTTGTAATTATACCCCGTATGGACCAAATTATTTAAAATAAAAATTATGATAAAGAAAAAACCAACCAACCGCAATTTAGAAATTGATTTGACTGGCCCTCAAGGTAACGCATTCTTTCTTATTGGAACTGCATCAAAGTTGGCCAAACAACTTGGTAAGGATTCAAAAGAAATTACCAATAGGATGATGAGTGGTGATTATGAAAACTTAATCAAAATCTTTGATGAAGAGTTTGGTAGTATTGTTACACTATATCGCTAATAAAAAGTAATAGGTATGAAACTAAAAACCACACCGGATGATGTATTTCACTACTTTGTAGTAGCGTTATCAACTTTAGTAATTATAGCTTGGGCCTTTGCTATTGTTGGTAATATTTTAACATCATTAATCTAAAAAAATCGTTCCCGTAGCTCAGCAGGTTAGAGCGTCTGACTCATAATCAGGTGGTCGTAGGTTCGAACCCTACCAGGAACACAATAAATGCGCTCCGTTCGTCTAATTGGTTAGGACATTCCCCTTTCACGGGAAAGCTTACGGGTTCGAGTCCCGTACGGAGTACAAAAAAATAAACCTATGAAAAAACTAATTATTATATTAGAAGATAAAAATATCTTTAAAAATTGAAAAAATTTCGTTCAGTAGATAATGGTTATGTTGACCCTATAGAGCATACATTGGGTGTACTAAAAAAGTATCCATCAACCAAAATATATATTGGTACTGATTCTCAAAATGTGGGAATACAAACAGTATATGTAACTGCTATTGCGTATAGGTTTGGTATTAGAGGGGTTCATTATATTTATAGTAAAGAAAAAGTACCTATCATAAAAGACCTGTTCAAGCGTTTATTTGAAGAATGTTCTCGTACAATAGAAACCGCTGAATGGTTTACTCAACAAATAAATGTAAATGTAGAGTTGGATATGGATTATAATGAAGATGAATATTGGCCCTCCAATCGTTTAGTATCTGCTACTAGAGGGTGGGCGAGTTCTTTAGGATACAGAGTAAATATAAAACCCCATTCTCAAATTGCTACCAAAGCAGCAGATTATCATTGTTCATAATATGGTAGAAAGGTTTATTCATAAATTTAAAAAATAAAAAATGGCACTTTTAATCGGAATGTTTCTGATGCTATTGGCACAGGTACTTACTTTTTATCAACTACAAGGTCAGATAAAATACCAATGGTTCAAAGATAACTATTGGGTTATTGTATTAATGGGTATTCCAATATCAATGATGTATATGGAATCGGTTAGGCAAATTATCAACTATTATGGTGGGTTACTTTGGCCATCCCGTCTTATTGGGTTTGGTATTGGGGTAGTGGTTTTTGCTATACTTTCACAATTACTTTTTGGAGAGAATTTAAATACAAAAACAATGGTGTGTTTAATTTTATCAGGAGTTATTATATTGATACAAATATTTTGGAAATAAAAAATCAATATTTATTTATATAAACAATTTAAAAAAACAATCTATGAAAAAAAGTTTTATTCTCGCTCTTTTGAGCATGATTAGTTTCGCACAAGCGCAAACTACAGTTGATACTATCCAATCGGATATTACAACAAACACCACTTGGAATAGTGGTACAATTTATTTACTAACGGGAAATCGGTTTGTAAAAAATGGGGCAACCTTAACTATTGAACCTGGTACAATTATCAGAGGCGATAAAGCATCAAAGGGAACTTTAATTGTTACTAAAAACGGCCGTATTAACGCAAATGGAACTCAAACCCAACCAATTGTTTTTACCTCAAATGAACCCACCGGTCAGCGAGGTTATGGAGATTGGGGTGGTGTTGTTATTTTAGGAAACGCTACCACTAATATTCCTGGTGGGGTTGGTATTATTGAAGGTGGTCTTTTAGGGCAAGATGCGACCTATGGTGGAACTGATGATGAAGATAGTTCGGGTGTATTTAGGTATGTTCGTATTGAATTTCCCGGCATTGCTTATCAACCAAATAATGAAATTAACGGATTAACTTTGGGTGGTGTTGGTAGTAAAACTATTATTGAATATGTACAAGTCAGTTATTCAGGCGATGATGCCTTTGAGTGGTTTGGTGGAACAGTTAATGGTAAATATCTAATTGCCCATCGTGGATGGGATGATGATTTTGATACCGATTTTGGTTATACAGGTAAAGTACAGTTTGCTTTATCAATACGCGATGCAGCCATTGCCGACCAATCCCAATCAAACGGGTTTGAATCTGATAACGATGGAACGGGTAGTGGGAATACTCCTATTACCGCACCACTATTTTCAAATGTAACTATTATCGGTCCAAAAGAAAATGGAACACCAAATTCGCTTTATCGTAGGGCATTACACCTTCGTAGAAACACGAGAACATCCGTTTATAATTCATTATTTATGGGATATCCAACGGGAGTACATATTGATGGTTCGGCTGCTCAATCAAATGCCACCAACGATATCCTTCAAATTGAAAGGGTAGTATTTGCTAATATGACTAATAAATTTGAACAAACGGCCGGAGCAAACTCTTGGGCTGGGATGGTGAATTATTTTAGTGATAGTTTAAGAGAAAATGAAGTATTTGATAGTACATCGCAAATTGGGTTATCTTCAGGATATAATAATCTAACAAACCCACAATTGCTTCCTCAACAAAATAGTATTTTATTAACAGGTGCTTCTTTTTCAAATCCCCGACTATCAAACAATTTCTTTACACCCGTTACTCATCGTGGTGCGTTTGGTACATCTGATTGGACAATTGGTTGGTCTAATTTTAACCCGGATACAATTAGAACATCTATTCGTTATATGGATATCTCAAAACGAATGAGTGTTTATCCAAACCCTATGAATAACCAATTCACGGTGGAATCTAACGAACCTATTACAAATATTTCAGTATTTAATATTATGGGTTCTAATGTTCAATCGGATATTACATACAATGAAAATCGTTCAATAGTTAATATTGAAGATACTATAAGGGGTATTCTTTTTGTTAATGTTAGAACACTATCAGGAAATTATACAACCCGTATTATTAAAAATTAGGATAAAATAAAAATGTCAATACTAATTGCATCAGACCACGCTGGGTGGGAATTAAAAAACCACCTAATTGAGTTTATGAGTAAGAATGGCGTAGAATTAACGGACTTGGGAACGAATACTCCCGAGTCCGTTGATTACCCAGATTACGCACATAGGTTATGTTCAAACTTTAAATCACAATTTGGTATTCTTATATGTGGTAGTGGTAATGGGATGTGTATGGCAGCGAATAAATGGCCGGGAATCCGTGCCGCACTTTGTTGGGATGTTGATACTGCACGATTAGCAAGGGCTCACAATAATGCAAATGTTATTTGTTTATCTGCAAGGTTTCTTTGTATTGATGATGCGGTTGATATCCTAACCACATTTTTAGAAACCGATTTTGAGGGAGGTAGACATATTAAACGAATGATGGGAATTGATATAGCTAATAATTATGTATAAATTAGAAGATGTAAATAGTGGCCGGATTTGGGAGGCAGAATCGGCCAAATGGGCCCAAAGAGATTTGCGAGGTGGTATAAAAAATTGGCAAGATGGTGGGCCGCATGTAGGTAATATACTCGTTCTTAATTTTGAATATTCAGATGGTATGGGTTCATTTTATTCTTTTTGTTCTGATAAGATAACTGAAATCGTAAATTGGAAAGGTCAGGATGTTCACTTTAAAACTGAAGGTGATAAGGAATATAAACTATCTTTTAAGTTTTGATAATGAACTGGACTGAATACTTTTTAAAAATTGCTGAAGTAGTAAAATTAAAATCCAAAGATAAAAGTACACAAATCGGTGTAGTGTTGGTTGGGGATAATAATGAGATTATATCTACTGGGTATAACTCATTCCCACGAGGGATTGATGATGGTGTCAAAGAAAGGCAGAATAGACCTGAAAAGTATTATTGGTTTGAACACGCTGAAAGAAATGCTATCTATAATGCAGCCCGAATTGGTGTATCTACGAATGGAGCGAGGATGTATATGACTTGTGGAATACCTTGCGCAGATTGTGCAAGGGGGATTATAAACGCTGGGATTAAGGAGATATGGATGTTGGGTGGTGGTTCTAATCAGTTAAAGTGGGAAGAAAGTGCGGAACGAAGTATCAAAATGTTTGAGGAAGCGGGGATTGGTGTTTTTTATTACACAAAAGATTTGGATAATTAAATAATTATTTGTATATTGTATAAAATTAAATCGGAGTAGATTATGAAAGAATACTATTTTTATTTCAAATCGGATAATAAAATGGAAGCAATTAGTAAAACAAAAGCAAGTTCTTTAGAAGATGCTATTGAGTTATTTTGTGAAACTAAAAAAATGAAAGTATCCCAATTTAATGAATTATTTAATGTAACCGAAGTGGTAAGAAAAAAAGTAGTTAATAAATAATAATAATAATGCCTCGGTGGCGAAATAGGTAGCCGCGCAGGACTTAAAATCCTGTAGCCGATGAGGCTGTACCGGTTCGATTCCGGTCCGAGGTACAAAAAATAAATATGCGCCCGTAGCTCAGTTGGATAGAGCAACAGATTTCTAATCTGTTGGCCAGGGGTTCGAATCCCTTCGGGCGTACTAAAATAAAAAAGTAATGAATATAAAATACAAATTTAAAAAATTGCAGGTGTGGTTTAGGCGAGGTTTAGTTAAACACGAACCATATACTGAAAGAGAGGTTTTAACAAAGAGGGTTTTAATACGATTAATGTCTAATCCAAAAACCCATTATTTGATGACACCATCGGGTAGATACTATGTTCAAACTGATGATAAACAATATACATTAATACTGCAAAATAATATGGTTAAAGTTTCCAATCACTATTATACATTTGAGTTTACTATTAGTTCATTTCTATCAAATGAATTGATTGAGTTGGTTCAAAAGGCAATTGAGAAAGAACGTGGTAAAATGGAAGAAGAAATGTTTAAAACGGAAATAAACATGCTTAATGATATTTTATCAAAAAAATAATTGTATTTATTTATGAAAAAATTTGGAAATATGAAATTTCTTTTGTATATTGTGTAAAATTTAAAACAATTTAATTATGAAAAACATCTTTTTTATGGTAATGGCTGCTATGGTTGCATCACTTACGGCCTGCACCAACAACGCTGAGCAAACTGAAGAATCGGTTGCTGAACCAGTTGATTCTGCAGTTGTAGATTCTACTCAGGAGTTTTATCCTGCTGCAGATAGCACTACTACCGCACAATAGTAGTTTCTCAACACATCCCCTTAGTGGGGGTACTTGCGGGTATCGTATAATGGTATTACATTCGCTTTCCAAGCCTATGACGGTGGTTCGATTCCATCTACCCGCTCAATAAAATAAACTATGAGTTATTTAGGACAGGTTATTTATGTAAACGATGGGATGTTTCAGGTCTATCGTACAATGAAAGAAGAACCAAATCTAAATGTAGATTTTATAAAACAATATTGGGAATGTAGCCATACTTTTAAAAAAGATGGTTTGTTATTTTTTTGTAGAGAAATAGTATCTATACCATTTGAAGAAATTACGGATGGAGTTGATTAATACACATCCCGTCAAGAAATCCGATTTAGGATTTCACGGAAACCTTTTTGGTGGAAAAGCATTGGCATGGATTGATGCTTCTGCGGCTGCGTACGCAATGCAGGTGTGTGATACACCCCGTGTGGTTACTATTAAGATAGATGAATGTTTATTTAAGAAGCCGGCAAAAGAAGGGCAGTTATTAAAGGTATATGGTAGTGTAAATCGTATTGGTAATACATCCGTTAAACTATACATTGAAGCAAGAGCGCATAATGTATATACTGGAGGTCAGACTACTGTTGTATCTACCTATATTACCTTTGTGAGAATTGATGAGGATGGAAATCCGATTCCTATTTCAGAGCGGGTTAAGAAAAAGTATGGGTTTGGGGCTGACCTCAAGGATACCCCATTTGGGGGATAAAACCAACTGTCCAATAAATTGGACACTTTTCCACACGAATGTGGATAACTTTAATGAAAATTTAATCTAAAAGGCTTGGAAATTTGCTCTTTTATACTTATCTTTAGGTATTAAATAATTATTGATATGAGTAAACCCAAACGAGACAGGAAATTGCTTGATTTTAACGGCAATTGGAGTTCAGGAGAGGCTGCACACCATATCGGTAAGAAAATGACAGAAAAGGTGGTCCCCTCATCCAAATCCTATTCAAGAAAGAACAAATCTTGGTTAAAAGATTTAACCTAAATTTAATATTGAAAGCTTGGATATTCCCTATTTCTGTATTATCTTTACATTGTAAGTTAATTCCTCCTATATGAAAAAATATAAAAGTAAGTCCTATTATTCCGACTATTGGTTGGATAAATCTATGTTCACCCCGACCACTTATCGTGGCACTTATCGTGCTGATGGTAGTGGTGATGCTTATCAGGTCAAAACTAATGACCTTATTAAGTTGGCCTCTTATAAACGGGCCATTTCTAACTTTGTGAGAATTGTAACAAACAAACCTATTCCGGTCAAATTTTCTACGGGTAATCAATCCTATACTGATGGTAATAGTGTGGTAATTTCTTCAAAGATGGATGATGCTGAATTTGACCCGGCGGTAGGGTTGGCTCTCCACGAGGGTTCGCACATTAAACTTACCGATTTTACTATTCTTCAAAAGTATTTTCAACCAAACTCCACAGCGTTACCACCCGTTATTGCTAATCGTATTTCCAAAATGCCGGAGGTATCTGAATCTGATATATTGGCTGTTCGTACATTGAAAAAGTATATGTCTCAATACCTAAAAGATATTCTCAATATTGTTGAGGATAGGCGTATTGATAATTACATTTATAACACAGCCCCTGGTTATCGTGGGTACTATCACTCTATGTATGATAAATACTTTAATGATAGTGTTATTGATAAGGCTTTGGTATCTGATGAATACACTACCGAAGATTGGGAATCTTATATGTTCCGACTTTGTAACATTACAAACAAACATCGTAGGTTGGGTGCTCTTAAATCTTTACCCACTATTTGGACTTTGTTGGATTTGAAAAACATTGAACGATTAAAAACCACTACTGATAGTTTGAATCTGGCTTCAGAAATTTTCTTAACTATTTTTGATGCAGTTTATACCGAACCTACTGAAGAGGATAATCAATCTTCATCCGGCGATAGTAATGATTCATCTTCAGGCGATTCTAATGGTAACTCACCAATGACAGGTGATTTTGATTCACCTCAAACGGGTGGTGGTTCTATGGAATCTAATGGTAATGGGGATTCTTCTGATGATGATTCTTCTGATGATGATTCTTCTGATGGGGATTCTTCTGATGGGAATTCTTCTAACAATAGTTCTGGTGGTTCTGGGAACACGCTTTCACCCTCTCTTAAAAACAAACTTAATAACGCTATCAAAAAGCAGAAAGATTTTTTGAGTGGTAATATTTCTAAAAAGAAAATGAGTAAGGGTGAATCTTCTGTAGTAAACGCTTTGGAGGAATCTGATGTAGATTTGAAAACCGTATCCGCGGAACGCCGTTGGGGTGGTGGTATTCAAAGAACAAACTGTTATTTAGTTAGGAAACTTACTAATTCGTTGATTGAATCCCGTGCATTCGCTATTACTACTAATTATACCGGTCACCTTGATGAGAATCAAAAATATATTGATAAAGGTATTACATTGGGTGTGTTGTTAGGTAAAAAGCTTAAAACGCGTGATGAGAATCGTAGTTTGGTTACGCCCCGTCTTAAATCGGGTAAGATATCATCCCGAATGTTACACGAGGTTGGGTTTGGTAATTTCAATATCTTTGAAAAGATTCAAACCAATTCCGTAAAACCAATCACTCTTCATATTTCAGTTGATGCTAGTGGTTCAATGGGTGGAAGAAAATGGCGTAATACACAAACCGCTGTGGTTGCTATCGCTAAGGCCGCTTCAATGATATCAAATATCAATGTGGTTATTAGTTACCGAAGCACTTATGATAATGGTGCTTCAGTTCCGCTGATTGTAATCGCTTACGATAGTAAGGTTGATAATTTCTCAAAGATTAAGAGCATGTTCAAACATTTAATGCCACACGGTACAACACCTGAAGGTTTGTGTTATGAGGCGATTATGGGTGAGATTTTGAAAACCAAAGATAGTTCCGAAAAATACCTAATTAACTTTTCGGATGGTATGCCTACCTTTGAAAATAAGGACATGAGTTATGAGGGCAATATTGCTATCAGACACACCGCCGACCAGGTTAATAAATTAAGGATGGGTGGTGTTAGTGTTTTATCTTACTTTATTAGTGAATATAGCTTTGATAGAATGCGTGGTACATCCTACGCTGATGACTTTACTCGGATGTATGGTAAGGATGCTAGGTTCATTAATGTGAATGAGGTAATGGACTTGGCTAAGACATTGAATGGTAAATTTGAGGTAGGTGTCCAATAAAATGGACACTTTTCCCTCAAATGTGGATAAGTTGTGGATAAATTTAATGATAATTTAATATTGAAAGCTTGGATAATTGCTCCTTCTGTAGTATCTTTATATTGTAAGTTAAACCCCTATATATGAAAAACCAAAGATTTGTTTTCGGTACTATCGTTCAAAGTAACGGTGTACTAATGTTCCAAGATTCAAATGGAGCAATGTTCAACATCCCAGCTCTTAACGAGAAGGGGACTTCCCTCTACCGCAGGGCTCTTCAGGCTTCTAAGCGACCTGATAAGTTCCGATTCAAAATTAGGGTTAAGGGTTCGTTCACTTCTGGTGAGCTTTGTTTTGGCCGTGTTCCTGCTTCTAAAGCAACCGACACCACTCCCGTTATGAACTTCAATAAACCAAACGGTGGGTTGGAGCAATACGCTGTGGATTCGGTTCATAAACCTACCGTGACTATGGTATCAACTCCGGCTCAAATCACCGCTCCGGTGGTTATGCCTGAAAATGTTTTGAACTTCATCCACACCGAAGCTGCGGGGTTGAAGCCAAAGATGTTGTTTATGCCGGAACTGAAATGGAAATATTTAATTCGTAACATTCTCCGTGGTAAAAACATTATGATGACCGGTGCTGCTGGTTGTGGTAAAACGATGGCTGCTAAAGCCGCTGCGTGTTCAATTGATGGGTACTCTACCTTTATCATCAACTTGGGTGCTACTCAAGACCCCCGAACTACGCTGATTGGTAATACCCAATATGACACCACCAAAGGTACGGTGTTTAATCAATCACCTTTTGTGAAGGCAATCCAAACGCCAAACACTGTGGTTGTGTTGGACGAGATTACGAGGGCTCACCCCGAAGCGTGGAACATTCTGATGACTGTTCTCGATCCAGGTCAACGCTACCTTCGTTTGGATGAAGCCGCTGATGCTCCTACTATCAATGTGGCTGATGGTGTTTCCTTTATTGCCTCTGCTAATATTGGTAATGAATATACCGCCACCCGAATGCTTGATAGGGCTATCTTAGACCGATTTACGATTATTGAGATGGATTCTCTGACTAAGGATGAAGAATCTACTTTGCTTGGTATGATGTATCCTTCGGTATCTTCGGAACTGTTGGTTAATGTGGCTGAAATTACAACGATGACCCGTGATGAGGTTCGTGGTGAATCACCCAAACTGACCAACTCCCTCTCTACTCGTACTGCTGTGGAAATTGGTTCGCTACTCTACGATGGATTTAGTTTGACTGAAGCAGCTGAGATTGCTATCTATCCCTTCTTTGATAATAGTGGTGGGGCTCAATCGGAGCGTGTGTTTATGAAGCAGTTCGTTCAAAAGTTTGTAAAAACTGGTGAAGAAAACCTCTTCAATACTGAAGATACTACTGCTGTTAATAATCCGTTTTAATTTATATGGGGTATAATAAGTTCAAATGGTGGAGAAAGGGGGCTCGTAAAGAGCCCCTTTCTTCTAACGCACATCTTTATGATAAGATTGTGAATGGTGATTTTGATATATCGGAATTCTTTCAACAGGCTTTAGAGGCTAGAAAAAAAGCAAATCGTGCATATGAACTTGCCTATAAAAAGTATGGTGGTAATTCTAATTCAGATAGGTGTGAGTTTGCTAGGGATGAGAGTAGGATGGATAGAGTTCGTGCTTTAAAGCTTGAATTTGAAGGTGAGTTAGATGAGATTCGCATATTAAATTCACTTCGGACTGAACTACAAAAAAAGTTTGGTGTTGATGTGTGGGATGAAATGATGAATGAATCTCCAATGGATTTAGATGAACTATATAATTATTACTATCAAAAATCAATTGATAAATAATAAAGATGAAAACTTCAGATGAATTAAAAAAGTATAAAAAAAATCATCATACTAGATATAATCAATCTACATTTGTAGGGCCTGTTAGAGCGTGGGGTAGACTTAAAGCTCGCAAAAGGTATGAAAGTGGAGTGAATTATAAAGAAAAGCCTGCTTTCAAAGGATTCTGTCAAGCAATTGGAACTGGAGATACATTCGCAATTACAATGTGGGATAATGGTAATGGTAGTTATAGATTTGAAATTTGTGAGAATGATAGTTATTCTCAAAAAAATGTATCACCAATATTTTGATATTTAAAATTTCTTTTGTATATTTGATATGATGTATGACCCGAACAAACCGTTAAGTAACGAAGAATTGGAATCTTTACCCAAAGATAAGTTCTTTGAATATTTAGATAGTAAGGCAGAATACCTTAAAAGGTTTTCAACTCCACTATCAGGTTATAAACTGAAGAGGTTTGCGTATGGAAGTGCTGCTGTTAGTGGTGAGGTAATATCCCATTCTCATCACGAACAATTAGGTAAATGGGGTAAAGAAAATTTTCATAAAACTTGTGAAATCGTTAAAAGTAAATTAAAGTAAAAAAATTATGATGTACTATTTAGTAAAAGTTAAAGTAGAAACCGATAATGGTAATGGTAAAATTAAAAAGAATACCGAACAATATTTGGTAAAGGCTGTATCGGTTACAGACGCAGAAGCCCATATTACCGCATTCCTACAAAACTCACCATTGGAGTTTGAGGTTAGTTCAGTCACACAAACAAAAATTCTAAATGTGATTGGAAATTAATTATGGTTTATAGTATAGGCGATAGAGTAGTAGTTAGTGTATATTCCAATTTTATGGTTGGTAAGATTGTTTCAAAAACAAAGATACGAAACAGCAATGCCTACGATGTAAAATTGGAGGATGGTAGATTGATAGAAAATTGTTCACTTAATAAAGAAATAGCTAATGGCTTTTTAATCAATAAACGATTAACCCAATTATTCAATGAAAAAGAAAACGAAGCAGCCGAAGGTAGTATCGGTCAATCCACAATTTGATAGGATTAAACGGCGTGTACTCAAAAAGTTTCCTGATGCTAAAACCACTATGACGTCCGATGGTAGATATAAAGTATCCGATGGTCATGGTGGGTATATCGGTGATGAGGTTTACCTACCCTCCCAACCAACGGTAATGGATGCTTGGTATTGGGCTAATGAATCTATGAAAACGATTCAGAATATAAATCGTACACATCCCGATAAAAGTATAATGGATTTTGATGAAAGAAAATTCAATAGAGTATCATCCCGCAATTTTAGGAAAAATAAAAAATCAAAAAATGTGGAATAATTAAATCGTTTTCTATATTTATTATTGTATAACAATTAAACAAAAAAGTTATGAGTAGTAAATATAAAAACGCACCGATTAAGAGCTATGTAAATAATTCTTTCGCAGTAACTCAAAAGCAGGAAGCCAAATTTCAGAAATACGCTGGAAAAAACTATACTGATATTGATTTACAAATTAACCCGGAACTAAAACCATCAGATTATCCTATAAAACCATTTACCGAAATCGGTAGTTTGAAAATAGGTAATAACGAAATGGTAATTACAAAGGCGGAAGCAGAAAAAATTATTAATACTCTTAATGATGCTTTACTAACAGTAGAAAAAAAATATAGGTTAAATATATTCAACTAATTATTCAATATGGGTCCAAAACCAACTCAAAGCACTACTGAATTTGAAAAATTAAAAGAGGCTTTGTTTGGTGGATATGGATTTAAACCGGACCCACACACATCACACTCAATTGCTATTAGTCCATCAACTAAAGGACCAATGGTACAAATAGAAAACCCAACGGATAAAGAATCAATTCTTTTAAACAAAGAAACCTTTGATAAGTATATTGCCAATTGTGTTGATATAATAAAAAAGAAAAAAGAACCATATTATACTTTAGTAAAGAATAATCTTAAAACAGTTTTCTTTCCAACCGAAGTAGAGATAGATGAAAATTATAGGAATAAGATGCGAGAAAGGTTGCAACTTATTTTGAATAAAACATACTACAATAAAAATGAGGTATTGGAAGAGGTTGTATGGATAATTGATGAGTATATTACCGAAAGTGATTACGCAGTATCCAAAGAAATTTTAGTTTGGTTGAACGAACAATATAAAAAAGATTAACTATTTATTAGTATGAATATGGAAGTTTTTTGGAATGAACAGGAGTATGATTTCTATAAATCTCTTTCACCAAGAGATAAACTTATCTATTTTTCCGATATGTATTCAGGCTTTTTTGATAAGCTTGGTGATGAAGAAGATGATATATTAGAATCTTCAGAGGAAGATGCTTTAGAAGCTGATATGTTGGAATCGTTATTTTCTAATTATGATAACGATGATAAAAATAAAAGGTTCATAAAAATTCAATCTATGAGTGGTGAAGATATAACACCTGTATTAGTTAAATTATTTTGTGATGGATTTATACTTAAAAGGCATGATATGGTAAGAACACCAAATGGTGATACCCATAGATTTTTAGTAATAGGACAAGGACCACCAACATCACTAAACTAATTTATGATAGTTGATGAGTTTGATTTTGGTAATGGTATATTTGGTCAGATAAGATATAAAAAGGATTCAAAATCTTTTTTCAATATAAATTCAGTTATGAAAGATGAATTTAGATGTTATTTAATTAAACCATTAAATGGTATAGAAATTTATTTAACATCCACCCGAACTCAAACTCAGGCAAAAGATTATTTGTTTCAATTACACAATTCAAGATACAAATAACTTTGGTATGATTTTTGATATATATTAAAAGAGTGTAACCTAAGGGCGCAACCGACTACCGAAAGGGGTCAAAATTAAAATTATGTTTAACAATTAAAATAGATTTAAGGACTATTATGACACACATTAAAGAATTACCACTTTCACCATTTGATATTTTGGTGAAAAATTTTTTCACAAACGATTCATTTTTCGCACCAGCGATGGATGTAAAAATCGGCCACCCCGTAGATATCTACGAAACCAAAGAAGGTTTATGTTTTGAAATCGCCGGAACGGGGTTATGTAAAGAAGATATTGATATCAATATTGAAGGCGATTTATTAAGGGTTTCTTATTCTAAAAAAGATGAAGCCAAAGAAGCTGTAGTAAATTATATTCACAAAGGAATTTCAAAGCGTTCCTTTAATTTGGGATATAAGATTGCTCGTAAATATGATTTGAATTCAGCAGAAGCAAGTATGAAGGATGGTTTACTTAAAATCAGTATTCCATTTGCTGAAGAATCAAAACCAAAAGCACTAAAAATTAAGTAATAAAACCCGCGCCCTTGGGTTATAATCTTTTAAAAAATTAATCAAAATTTAATATGGGGGATTTGGAAAAATCCCCTTTTTTCATTATATTTGTAGTATCTAAATCAAAAACTATGTCAAACTTAGGATACGCTTGCATCAATATGACTTTGGGCAAGAAAAAGATTACCACCAATAGGGGTATGATTAGGAAAACCTTTTTAAAAGAGGGTATTGGTAGGGCTTCGGAACTTGGGTTGCAGAACACCCGTGACCTGATAGAAATCATCAAATGGAACGAAAAGATGGGTATAAAACTCTTCAGAATCACCTCCAATCTATTCCCTTGGTCATCCGAATACCCACTATCAGATATGCCGCATTTTGCTCCTATATCCAATCTCCTGAAGGGTGCTGGGGTGTTGGTATCCAACTATGGACAACGAATTACATCTCACCCTGGCCCCTTTAATGTGCTTGTTTCACCCAATGAAAGGGTGGTAATGAACACCATAACGGATTTATCGCTGCATGGGGAGGTCTTTGACCTGATGGGGTTGAGTAGGACACCCTATAATGTCATTAATATCCATTGTAATGGTGTCTATGGGGATAAAGAATCAGCGATGGATAGGTTCTGTCGGAACTTTGAAAGGTTGCCTGATGCGGTTCGTAGTAGGCTCACAGTGGAGAACGATGATAAGGCTAGTATGTATTCGGTAAAGGACCTGATGTATATCCACCAAAGGACTGGTATTCCAATTGTATTTGATTATCACCACCACAAGTTTTGCACCGGTGGTTTATCGGAGCAGGAGGCTTTAGAGTTAGCAATGAGTACTTGGCCGGATGGTATTAAACCTGTGGTTCATTATTCAGAATCAGCTATAGGTAAAATCCCCCAAGCGCATTCGGATTACATTTCAAACAAAATTGAAACCTATGGTTACGATTTGGATATTGAAGTAGAAGCTAAAATGAAAGAATTAGCGGTTCTTAATTACTTAAATCAGTATGGACATAATTAACCCGTTTAAGGTTATTATCTATTTTTTGGATATTTATTTAATATTTCAAGTTTCTCTTGTTGTTTACAGTCAATATTGATATCAAAAGATTTGATAATAAATACAACTGGGAAAGTTAATAAAGTTAAAAAAATGGAATAACATATGAAAAATTTTTTTACGAGAAAAAATGGTTTCATAATCTTAATGATATTATCTACAGTTATACTTGCTGGTTCAGCAGCATACTATTCTATATTCGGACTTAGTTCACTTTTTGCTGGAGCAAGAACCGAAGTAATTATAATGGCGGGGGCATTAGAATTTGCAAAAATAATTCTTGCTTCATACCTCCACAATTATTGGAAGGTAATTGGTTGGTTAAAATGGTATATGGTTTCAGCTGTTGTAATTTTAATGATGATAACATCATTGGGTATATATGGTTTTTTGACTTCCGCATATCAAACCACAAGCGATAAATTTACTATCCTTAATAAAGAGGTTGGTGTTGTGGATGTGAAACGAAATAGATTTAAGGAACAGTTGGCTGATTTGAATAGTGAGAAAAAATTATTAGAAACATCCATATCATCTTTGAGGGGTGGATTAGCAAATAATAACTCTCAAACCGAACGAGGGGCTATATCACAAAGAAGGGCTTTGAGTAGTGAATTAAAATTAGCAGTTCAGCAAAGAGATAACTTAACCCTAAAAATAGAATCGTTGAATGATTCATTGACTTCATTAGATTTACAAATATTGGATAAGGAATCAAATAATGTAGTTGCTTCAGAAATAGGTCCACTTAGATATTTAGATAAGTTGACGGGATGGGGTATGGATAGAATTGTAAATTGGTTTACATTATTAATTGTATTGGTATTTGACCCATTAGCAATCTCTATGGTCATAGCCTTAAATAAACTTATTAAAGAAATAAAGGTAGAGGAAATTAAACCTATTGAAGAAATACCTATCAAAAAAGAAGTGGTTATCAATCCCAAAGAAGAAATTAAAGAACCGGTTGTGGAAACTAAAGAAGAAAAACCTGATGTAGTATTTGAACCAACTACCGAAGAAGCCGTAAATTTATATAATGAAGTATCACCCCAAACACCAACGCATACTTATCGAAAAACCGGCGCAGATAGATACAGATAATAAAAAACTAAAAATAATTTGGTAATATACACTTTTTGTTGTATATTGTGTAAAATTTAAACGAATAATTTATGATAGATGAACTTTATACCACCAGCTCCCCAAATGTAAAATTTGATTATAAAAATGATAGTGGGGATGATAGCGACCCACACAAACACTTTTTTAGGGAGTTTGATTATGGTATTGATTTAACCGATAATGTTATCGTAATTTGCGATGAAATTCAAATGGGATTACTACCCGAATTTATTGCTAAGGTAAGATTGTTAAAGAAAGTAAACTCCGAAACAACTACAATTAATATCCTACTAAATTCAGGCGGAGGTGATGTTGTAGAAACGCTTGGTATTATTGATTATATCAGAGGAAACAAAGATATGAAATTCAATATTATTTGTAGGGGTATTGCAATGTCAGCAGCGGCTCTTTTACTCGCAGCAGGTACTGGGGTTAGAGCAGCATCAAAGCATTCAAAGATTATGGTTCACCAATTATCTACTTTTGCAGCAGGTAAATTAAGTGATGTAAAATCAAATGCCAAATTCGCTGATAGGTTAGAAGAAGAGTGTAATAGTATGATGGCTGAATTTACAAAGAAGTCAAAAGATTGGTGGCAATCAAATCAGCAAAGTGATTTATTCTTATCCGCAGAAGAAGCATTGGAGTTAGGAATTATTGATAAAATTATTTAATTATGTATTTTGATTTTTTCTCACCAGAAGAACTACTGGAGAATTACAAAAAGTTCAGAAAATTTATTAATCAGGAATTTAGTGGTGAACGATTGGATGCCCTAAATAAAATGTATGACCACTTTGAAGAGAGGATTATTTATACACCCGCTTCATCGTTTGAACATTTTCATAATGCTTTTCCCGGCGGATATATTGACCATATAATGAGGGTAACTCGTAATGCATTAAAGGTATTTGAACTTTGGAAAGAGTTAGATATGATTACCAATGATATTACAAGAGAATCGGTTGTATTTGCAGCCCTTCATCACGATTTAGGTAAGGTAGGTTCAGTTGAAGATGATTGGTATAAAAAGAATGATTCGGAATGGCATGTAAAGAATCAGGGTAAGATTTATAAATCAAACCCAAACCTACATTGGATGGAGATTCACGACCGTACATTCTTTCTACTAAATCACTTTGGTGTTAAATGTTCAGAAGAAGAGTATCTTGCTATCCGATTAACGGATGGTTTATATGATACATCCACCGAAAGTTATTATAAAAGTTTTCAGCCTGAAAATCAACTAAAAACATTTTTACCACATATTTTACATCAAGCCGATTTTATGGCTTCAAAGTATGAGTATAATCGTTGGGTGGTTGAAGGTAAAAAGTTAAAAGGTACGAGAGGAACTCTTAATACAAACGGAAAACCGAATGGGTTATCTAAATTTGAAAAGATAGTATCTCAAAAATCTGAAGATGATAAACCAAAGGTTGATATGGTGTTTGATGCGTTTAAAGATATAATGGAGGATTAATATGGTAACGCTTTTGGTGATATTGTTTTTAACGGATGTGGTTTTAGGTTTCTTTGTATGGAATCTACTACGAAAATTAGAAGCAGTTGAAGATAGTTTGGATGAGTTAGAAAAAGAATATACTCAGGCCGATACAATTTTGGATTCAATGCAAGAAAGGATTCAAAATGCAATGGATAAAATGAAATCAATAGATAGAATTGGTTCGTTTGAAGCCGATGATGAGACTGGTTATGTATTTAGAGAAATGTATAGTATTATAGAAGAATTGGACGGGTATTATGGGAAGAAAAGCGAAATCACCGAAGAGCAATAGGTATTTTACGAATATAACTGAAATAGCTATAAACGCATATAATAATTTGGATGATGTTGATAAAAAAAATCGTATCTACAATAGATTTATAGAATATCCGTTTGATAAGCTTGCGGAGAATGTAATACATACTTACAAAACCTACTACTTTGATGATTCATATGAGGATGTAAAAGCCTCTGTGGTTGCGTTTCTAAATGAAAAGATGCATAAATTTAAGGGAGATAAAGGAAAAGCATTTTCTTATTTCACTGTAATTGCAAGAAACTTTTTATTCAATGAAAATAACGCAAACTATGCGAAGATGAAAGCTCAAGAAAATTTAGATGCTGTAGATATTGGTAGAAATGTTCCCAATGAAGTTGCAGAATATGAAGCAATAGAAGAAAAATCTGATTTTATGGATTACTTTGTGGATTATATAGATTTAAATCTAAATAAACTTTTTGTAAAAGAAAGGGATAGGAGAATAGCGGATTCAGTAAACGAACTATTCCGTACCAGGAAAGATTTATATTCTTATAATAAAAAGGCACTTTATATACTTATTAGAGATAGGACAGGAGTAAATACGCAGTATATTACAAGGGTTATAGGAAAAATGAAAATAATATTTGTGGAATTAAATTCTGAATATACCAAAAATGGTATTCTAAAATTAAACCACAATATAGAAAGGTATTATGAAGAAGGATGATGATATATTTAAAGGGACGACATTTTCATCGTTATTAAAAGATGTATATGATAACTCCCGTAAAAAAGATAGACAGATAAAATTACTGATTGCTCAATTAGAACCATTGGTTAAAAATCTAAATGATGCATCAGTAGTAGTTCCGTTGATTAAGGAATACTTAGAGGTATCAGTAAAGAATGATGACCAATTAGTAAGGTTGGCTGCGATTGCACAAAAACTATTGGATAAGGGTGGTTCTGATGATGGGTTACTACTATCAGAAGAAGAAAAGAAACAGTTGTTAGAAGCTAGTAGGGATGTAGATGAAAAATTAGAATCCCTAAAAAAAGATGAGGATGAATAATGCTTGGCGAAGTAGTTGAAGTATTTTTAAAGGATGGTAATCCAGATGATATTTATAAAATAAGCGTTTTAGTTAAACGTGATGATAGTACAACTTCATCTGAATTTGCTTATCCACTAAACCCTTATATTAAATCAATACCCACTATAGGTGAACAGGTTTATTTAATTAGTGCTTTAAGTTCTAGATCTAACCCTTTTGCGGGTGGTTTTTCATTTTACTATATATCACCCACCTTTTTACAAAGGTCGTTAAATAACAATCCCTTACCAAAAGTGATTAAAAATGGGGTAGTATTATTTGACATCAGCTCATACGAAGAACCAATATCAAACACATCCGGTGTTAATGATGATACAAAAGATTTTGGTAAAGGATTTTCAGAAGTAAATAATTTATCGCAATTACAACCTTATATTGGTGATACCATATTTGAAGGTAGGTTTGGACAATCAATAAGATTTGGTTATACGCCAAAAAACAGTGAGGCTCAAAGATCACCATCATGGAATTCGTCTGTTTCTGGTGCACCAATTACAATTATAAGAAATACTCAAAACGATACTAATAAAAAGGGGTACGATAAATTTGTTGTTGAGAATATAAACAAAGATGATTCATCTATATGGATGACTACAAAACAAAAGGTAGCAACTAAATTAGCGAGTAAATCTGTAGTAAAAAATACATCTGAATATAAAAACCCACAAGTTATTATTAATTCTGATAGGTTAATATTTAATAGTAAATCTGATAATATTATACTATCATCTAAAAAGGATGTAGCTATATCTACATTGAAATATACAACTACAATTAATTTAATTATATCTGCTATAGAAACATTAGCAAGGGGTGGATTTCCAACGGCAACAGGAGGAACAACCTTACCACACCCACAACTTGCTAATATACTATTGAAGCTTAAAAAAGGTATTGGTTAATTATTATAAAACATTATATTTATTACTATGGATACAAAAAAACTAATTCAAGCTATTAAAATATTGGTTGAAAGCGAGGTTAAGAAAAGATTCGCTGAAGAAAAAAAGATTTTAAAACAATCTATTATAAAAGAATTGAAACAACAACCAATAAGACAAACCACCCCATTGGTGGAAAAAGACCCATTAGATGTAGACCATTTGTTTGAAACAAAAAAACCACAAACACAAAAAAAGTTATTTAATAACAACTCACCAATATCATCAATATTGAATGAAACATTCCAAAGTGGTGAGTGGAGGGATATAGGTGGTGGAAGGTCATTTACATCTGATATGGCACAATCATTTGGTTCTATGAAAAAAATGGGTTCTATGGAAGAATCGGTTGTGCAAGATTCGGAAGGTAGAGCGGTATCAATGAATACATTAGCCCAAACTGAAGCAGGTGCTGCAGTAGTGGATGCACTTACAAAAGATTATTCAGCTTTAATGCAGGCAATGAATAATAAAAAGAAAAGGTAATGAGTGGCACGACGATTACAATATAGAATTAATCCAATTGATTTAAAACCAAATAAAGCTGTTGGTGTGATGTTACCATTGGGTGGTAACCCAATGTTCAAATTAAGTTACACAACTGAACAACAAGCCATATCCAATTTAAAAAATCTACTCTTAACCACAAAAGGTGAAAGGCCATTCCAACCACTTTTTGGTGTGGATATTTATTCATTATTGTTTGAAAATATCCAATCTGATTTAGATTCATCATTAGAGGACTCTTTGACAAACGATATTAATTTTTGGCTTCCATATATTTTATTGGATAGTGCTGATGTTAATAGTGAGCCCGATTCTAATAAAGTTAGTATAAAAATAAAATTTAGAGTTACATCACAGGGTGCCAATCAAACCATAGTTTTAGAAGTTGATAATCAGGGTGGATTATCCATAGCTTAGGAGTAATAAATGTTAAATGATTCACAAAAAGAAGTTAGTTTAATTGGTAGGGATTTTTCCGCGTTTAGAAAAAATTTAGTAGATTTTGCTAAACAGTATTATCCAAACACTTATAATGATTTTAACGAATCATCTCCTGGAATGATGTTTATGGAAATGGCATCGTATGTTGGTGATGTTCTATCATATTATACGGATGTTCAATTAAGAGAATCAATTATTACTCAAGTAAAAGAAAATGGAAACTTATTTCAGTTAGCCCAATCGATGGGATATAAACCAAAATTTTATTCACCCGCTACAACAAATTTAATTGTTTATCAGTTAGTTCCTGCCATTGGGAATGGTAATAATGTTAGACCTGATTTAGATTATGCCTTAAAAATTAAAGAGGGGATGCAGGTATCATCAACTCAAAATCCAAATGTGGTGTTTTCTACAACTAGAAAAATTGATTTTGCATATTCATCATCTTTTGACCCAACTGAAATATCGGTTTATCAAATAAACGAAATTACCGATGAGCCTGTTTTTTATTTATTTAAAAAAAGTGTTCCTGTAGTTAGTGGTGAAGATAAAATAGCCACATTTACATTTGGTTCGCCAAAACCATATGATAAAATTAAAATTATTGATGATGGTATTATTGATGTTATTAAAATTGTTGATGATGATGGTGATATTTGGACAAAAGTAGATTATTTAGCTCAAGAAACTGTATTTGAGCAAGTTCCAAATACAACCGATTATACACTTAGTTTAAATCAATATGGGTCGGAAACTCCATATTTATTAAAGCTTAAAAAAGTACCTAAAAGATATATAACTAGAGTGGAAGAAAATGGTTCTATAGTAGTACAATTTGGGCCGGGAGTATCATCAAATGCAGATGAAGAGTTATTACCAAATCCCGGAAATGTTGGTTCTAATTTATATAAAGCAACTGGAAACATAACGCAAAATTTAGACCCATCAAATTTTTTATATACAAAAACATATGGTGCTGCACCATCAAATACAACCTTAACTGTAACCGCTAGAGTTGGGCAGGGTGTAATTGATAATGTTGTATCCAAAGATTTAACCACAATTGTAAACATTGAAATTGAAAATGAAATTACACCAGCAAACACACAACAATTTAATACAATCAGAAATTCGGTTGCGGTTACAAACGAAGAACCCGCATCTGGTGGTAAATCAAATGATGATATGGATGAAATTAGAAATAATGCGATGGCATTTTTCGCTGCACAAAGTAGAGCCGTTACTGCTGAAGATTATGTTGTAAGAGCATATGCTATGCCACCACAATTTGGTGCAGTAGCAAAAGCATATGTAGCTCCTGATTATCAAATAAGAGCTATTAGCCCGGCCGGAAGCGGTGGTTCATCGGTTGGTTCTCTTCAAGTTCCAAATCCACTTGCATTAAATTTATATGTTCTTGGTTATGATGGACAGGGTAATATAGCAAATGTGAACCCAGCCACCAAACAAAACCTTAAAAATTATATTTCATATCATAGGATGTTGACCGATGCGGTAAATATTAAAAATGCGTATATTATAAACATTGGTATTGATTTTGAAATTATTGTTTTACCAAACTATAATTCAAACGAAGTTTTATTAGATTGTATTAATGAATTAAAATTATATTTTAGTAAAGAAAATAGTCAAATAAACGGTCCTATACTATTATCAGATTTGTATGTTTTATTAGATAGAGTTGATGGAGTTCAAACTGTTATTAGACCAAGCGTAGGTAATTTGGGTGGATTACAAATAGTTAATAAATTTGATGGTATATATTCACCACATGTATATGATATTAATAGAGCAACACGAAATGGTGTTATATATCCAGCAAAAGACCCATCTATTTTTGAGGTTAAATTTCCTGATGTAGATATTAGAGGTAGAGTTGTTCCGTTATTTTAGGAGAAATAAATGATTTATAGAATATATCCTCAAAAAGATACCACTATATATGAATATTCAGCAAGAAAATTACAAAATGTTGGAAAAGATGAAGTATTAGAGGTAGGTAAGTTCTTTGATACCGATGATACTACTCTAATAGGTAATAGTAGAATATTAATTCAATTTGATTTATCCGAAATTTCACAATTGGTTACGGCCGAAACAATATCGGGAAGTATAAAGTATTATTTAAATCTTATTTCATCGGATGAAAGAGAAATTCCATCCGATTATAATCTTTATATCTACCCCATATCTCAAAGTTGGGTAGAAGGTTTGGGTTCATTGCCCGATACACCTCATAATGAGAATGATTCAAATTGGGTTTATAGAAGTACGAATATAAGTTGGAGTGTAGCATCACCAATAAATTCGGGCTCATACTGGGCGGTTAATGAAGGTGGTGGAACTTGGTTTACATCATCCATTAATGGTATTTCATATTCGCAATCTTTTAGTAGAAATGTTTCGGACATAAACATTGAAGTAACTCAATATGTAAATGATATTCTTAGTGGTAATAGAGTAAACAATGGGTTTATCATTAAAAGGTCTAATACCGATGAAATCGGTTCAGCTAAGTTTGGCATCTCAAAATATTTTTCAACAGAAACTCATACAATTTATGTACCAACATTGGAAGTTAGGTGGGATGATTCCCAATTTCAGACAGGCTCTTTATCATCACTAACCGCAGAAAATATTGTTATATACACCAAAAATCTTAAATCTGAATATAAGCAAGATTCAAAAGATAGAATTAGAGTTTATGGTAGAGAAAGATACCCACAAAGAACATTTAGTAACAGTGGGGCACTATCAACTATAAAATACTTACCCACATCATCATATTGGTCAATTAGGGATGTTGAAACTAATTTAGAAATTATACCATTTAATACTACTTATACAAAGATAGAATGTGATTCAAACGGAAACTATTTTGATATGTGGTTTAATACATTACAGCCTGAAAGATATTATAGATTTGTGTTCAGAGTTGATTCTGATGGGCTTGAAAAATATTATGATAATGGGTATTACTTTAAATTAATTAGATAATGGAAAGAGATATAAAACGAAATAAAAAAGGAAGCATATTATCCTATGAGATTACCGATTCAACCAGTAGTTATGGTGTAATTACGTTGGATAACAATGTAAAATTATTTACATCGCAATCGTTTTATTCAAATCAAACTACAAAAATAACTGAATTGGAAATTGATGATCAAGAAATTATCGGTTATAGTTTTGATGTAATTCCCTATATAAATTAATATGTCATTAGATAGATTTATAAATTTCGATGATATTATTTCAAGTACATCTCCATTGTATGGGGAGACTTTTGAAAATTTAGGTAATTACCGATTTATATCATCATCTTTCACAGGTGTTGATTTCTTTGTTGACACACCTTCCAATATTGGAGGTATCGCGGGCCCTAGGCAAAGTTTTTTGGAATTACACATATATGATTCTGATAATAATTTATTAAAATCATCATATTTTAGAAACTTCCTAACAATATCCGGAAGTCAGATTAGTAGTGCTACAAATCCAATATTTGGATTTTCTCCTGAAAAAGATATAAGAGAACTTGGATATGATAGTGGAATATACACAATGGTGTATAACCCATTATACAATTTTGCGGGAAATCCAAATGAACCGGATTTAAAAATATCAGAAATATCTTCAGATAGAACTGAAATACGAATTAAAAATCCAAGCAATTTTAATTTAAAATTAATTAAAGATATTCAAGAATTTAAATACACTGTTCAACCTTTAAATAATTTTACAAATGGAAGTAGTAAACCCGAATTTTTATTAAATTTTGGTAATAATATTATTTCCGATATATCTTACATAAATTTTGTTGGGGAAGGAATTACACCAATTCCATTCCCAACAGGCAGTTTTAATGGTCAACATACACTATTTAAACCACCTAATTATCCACTATCACCCAGAGGTATTTTATTTAAAGAGATAGTAAGTGGTAGTGTAAATCAACAATACCCGAGTGGATCAGCAACCAGAAGATTTACTTTTTTTAAATTAGAATTAAATCAAAATAATGAACCTGAATGGGTTCAGGAAAAAGCAACGGAAGGTACTTATGCAGGCGCTCCATATTACCTTTTTAATAATGATATTATTGGAACTGAATTAAACGGTAGAAACGATAATATTCTTGTACTTTCGGGAAGTAATAGGGGCCCGAACGGCCCCGTATTTACCAACCCTCCTGCATTTATTCAACCTGAAGACGCCAGTAATCTTACAGACAACCTCGAAATAACTGTTCCACAAAGACTATTACCAGGTGCGGCATTCGATTATTATCAAAATTTTGAAATTTCTCATGAATCACGACCAAATTTTATAGTTAAGCAGTATAAAAATAGAACAAAATTAAGTAAGGATGATGACGATAATCCCACTATTGTATTTTATGTAAGTGGTTCTATATATGTTTCTGGAAGCCTAAACCCCAATATCAGTCGTCTTTTAACTACTGTAAGATATTCACAAATTTTACCAAGACCAGCTGATGGTCCAAATGGTGTGTATGAAGCACTTGGTGTTACTAATACATCAAATCCAGAAGATGTACGCAACTCAGAACTTTTTGCAGATTCAAGTGGACAATTAGTAAACTTTGCAAATGTTAGATTAAAAAATCAAAAAGGTGGTTCTTTATTAAGTGGGGTTATAACTCCTCAAGGCCGTCAAGGAATTTCGGATTTATACATTAAATTAACATTACCATTAGATGATAGTATAGATGTTGGGCAAAGTTTATCAATTGATGGTAGATTACAAAAATCATATATAGAAAAAATAGTTGCATATGATCAATTAAATCAAATTAAAAGGGTTCAATTTTTACAACCAAATTTTAACATTGATTTAGATAAATATGGTAAATCGGATGGTACTGATTTTAAATCATGGAATGATTTATTGGATGCAAATTTATCCACATCACAACAAATTATAGATAGTTATTTTAGTGGTTCTTTTGGTAATATCGAATTAAACATAGATTATTCCGATTTTAAAAATTTTGTTCATTATTCATCTGCAACCGAAAGAGTTGATAATTTCTTTAGTAAATTACAAACAATAGAGGGATATAATAGTAGAATAGTAACCCTACAACAAATTTCAGGATCACATGCATTAACGAACATATCACAAGCAATTACACGAAGAGATACTTTAATTGGTGGGTTTGATGGGTTTGAAAAATGGATGTATAACAAAGCAACAGGTTCACTATACACACATTATTCAACAACCGATAATCCAGCCACACCATATCCAAAAATATCAACATATCCAATAGTATTTTATCCAACCACAAGTTCTCAAGCAGAGAGTTGGTATGCGGGTGCTTATAGTTCTGCTTCACTTTACGATTCACAAAATGATTCTGCCCTAATCAATATGATACCATTTGCGTTAAGGGAAGACCCGCTCAACGAAGATTATGTATTATTCATTAATATGATAGGACACCACTTTGATATTTTGTGGACTTATGTAAAATCATTAGAAGATATAAATAAAAGAGAAGAACATCCTGAAGATGGTATGTCAGATGATTTGTTATATGATGTAGCAAAATCAATGGGGTGGTATTTATCCAATGGTTGGGGTAATGCAAATCTTTGGGAATATACTTTAGGAACTAATTCATCAGGAAGCCGATCACAAACAATTGGTGGGTTGGAAACAAAATCAAAGGAAAAAATTAGGTCAGAAGTTTGGCGTAGAGTATTAAACAATTTACCATATATTTACAAATCAAAAGGAACGCCTCGTTCAATAAAAGCCCTTTTATCTTGCTATGGTATTCCATCGTTATTTTTAAAAATAAGAGAATATGGTGGGCCCACAATTGTTGAATCCCCAAACAAATATGAAGCTGAAAGATTTATTTACAAAGTAGAAACATCCGATTCTAAACCAATAAGAAACCCTTTTGGTAGTATAGGTATAGATGGTAGTATTAGTATACCAAACACTATTGAAGTAATTGGTAAAATGCCACTAAATGATTTTACAATTGGTAGATTAACGGGGGGTGGAACTGATTTAGACTTTGAATGGAATTATTCAGATGGGCGAGCCAGAATATTGGCTAAAACGGGTTCTAGTTTAGTTATGAGTTCATCGTATATGAACTATAAAACACGAAAAGATGGTGTGTTTGGTATTATATCTGGGAGTTCAACCACAATTAGAGCCGTATTTAAAGATGATTTCGGAAATATCCTAGCTTCACTTTCGGCTCAAAGTTCTACACCAAATAGTATATTTGGTAACTCAACCCAATTCATTGTTGGTGATGGTGTTGGTGATTATTCATCAATTGCATCAATTCAAGAGATTAGATATTACTCATCATCCCTTTCCGAAGAAATATTTCAAGAGCACGCCTTAAATACTGAAGCATATTTTTCAGATGATAATACAACCGATGTTGATAATAGCCAAACCTCTTACAAAAATTTGGTTTATAGAATATTTCCTGATAGTGGGTTTAATACTATATCAACAGCTATTTCATCATCCCACCCAAATCAATTTTTTAAAACCACTTCAGGTGGAGCACCATTAACCGCATCATTACCAAATCACACATCGGCTGATTTAGTTGGTGAGGTGGATACTCAATTTGTAAAAGTTCCATCGGCGGGAGTATTAAATGAGAATAATAATAAAGTAAGAATAGAATCTTCGGTTTTAAGTGGTTCTTTAGATGTTGAAAGAACTGGTGAAGTTTCTCAATATGATTATACCCAATTAGATTCAAATTTGGTTGGATTATATTTCTCATCAACGGATGTAGTAAATGATGATATATACAATTCAGAAGGTTATTTTGAAATAGATGATTGGGTAGGAGATCCGGATGATAGATTTAATGATGATTATCCTTTATTAAAATGGAGAGCAGGTGAGTATTTTAAAAAGTATGTTAATCTAACACCGGCTTCAGGTTCGGCTCAAAGGCGTGGGACTGCAATTGGACTTTTGTTGGATTTGTTATCTTTATATGACCATAGTATATTCCAACAAGTAAAACAATTAATACCCGCAAGGTGTGAGTATATTGGTGGTGTATTATTAGAACCGCATATTTTAGAAAGAAACAAAATCAAACGAGATGATAAGTGGTCACTCGCCCGACTGGATTATCCACTACTTTTGGAAGATTCACCCAAAGTAATAGAAGCTTCAAAGATTGATTATTTAGGAATCATTATACCAAATATTCAGGTCATTGGAGCAAAGCTTGACCATTTAGTGAATATTAAACCAAATATTCAGGCCATTGGAGCAAAGCTTGATTATTTAGGAACTATTACACCAAATATTCAAACTATTGGAGCAAAGCTTGACCATTTAGTAAATATTAAACCAAATATTCAAGTCATTGGAGCAAAACTTGATTATTCAGCTCCAATATATGTTAAAGATTCATACTATAAAGGTGCTTTAATAAAATATCAATATCCCATATTAAGTGCTAGTAGTGGGGTGTTTTTTAATGTTCAAAATCCTTGGTGGGAAAGGCAGATTATATGGTCTTATATGGATCAAAGATTATCTCCGCACGGAAAACAACGAGAATTCTTCTATTCATCATCTTTATCCGCATCATTAGGTAAATATTATTCATCATCATTAATACCATACCCATCTGTTCAAACCGATGAATTACCATTAGGTTTAGCAAATTTAAAATTTAATGGTTGTAATAGTGGAGTTACATCAATAGATGGATTACCTAGTGTTGAAATATTTAGAGTAGATTCAAATGTATTAGGAATTCCTCCAAGAAATTCGTCAGTTCGGGGTGCTAATATAAAAAAATAAAATCTATATTTATATAAAACAAAATTAAAAAAATAAAAATCTATATTTATATAAAACAAAATTAAGGAAATAATATATGGGATACTTAGATAATACATCGGTGACTGTTGATGCTATCTTAACAAAAAAAGGTAGAGAGCGATTAGCTTCTTCTAGAGACGAATTTGAAATTACAAAATTTGCATTAGGAGATGATGAAGTTGATTACACATTATATAACCCATCACATACATTGGGTTCATCATATTATGGTGAAATGATAGAAAATATGCCTATATTGGAAGCAATTACAGATGAAAACTACGCATTGAAATATAAATTAGTAACATTACCAACCCGCACCTCTAACATACCTATAATGACAGTTGCTCCAACATCAATTTCGATACCACAAAGTAGCGCCCTACCCAGAAATGCGCCGGGGACGCCCGTCGGCCCCAACCGAAACTCCGTAACCGTTACCATCGCCGGCCAAGTCGCTCAACAAGGTACTTTTACTGTAACTCTTTTGGATAGTGATTTGGGTGAAATTACCCCAGACCCGGTCTATCCTTTTAAGTTTGAATTTACGAGCATTTTTACACTAACCCCCCAACTAGACCAAAACGGTACGATAATAGTTCAATCGGATAGATTTGGTACACGAATCGATATACCTGTTACAGTTACAGTACAATAAATTTTATGGGTGTATATCAATTAATAAAATGTTAAAAAAATATAAAAGGGAAAAATACAAATGGCAACACAAACAATTATAATTGGAAATCAGAACGTAACTGCTAGCTCTGGAGCATTTGAAAATTTAGATCCAGATGATATATTCGATGATCCAATAATTCAAAGAGTAACTCGTGGATTATTTACCCAAAACTCCCCAACATTATCAACATTTTTCACATCATCTGCACAAAGTGCTTCATCGGGACAATATTATTACGATGTTTACGATGAACCGGCGAGTGATGAACATCGAGAAGTCCAATTTTCAGTAGCATATGGACACGCATTAGGTAGTGGTTCGTTAGTAATAAACGCAGCATCGAATTTTGCTGGTTCGCAAGACACCCCATCTCGTGCAATTTATGCCCAATATGTACAAACTCTTTTACCTTCAACCCAACAAAAATTCAGTTTTATAGGTCTTGGTGCTTCGGGTGTGGCCGTAGATGAAAACATAATTTATGTAATTAACTTTAAAAGGGGTAGAATCAAAGATTTGTTGGATGCCGGTAATTTTGAATTAAATCTTAGAAGTGGTTCTAATCAACTACGATTAATAGATGATTCTCGAGATACACTTCAGGCAGGAAACCAAAATTCAGAATTTTTTAATGTAGTTTCCGGTTCACTAGCGAATGGTATAGCAATTGCCGCCGCAACACGAACATATGGAAGGGTTTATCCCGAAAGAGGTGTAATCGTTTTATCAGGAACACTATTAGGTTCGTCAAGTATTATTCCAGTATTAAACACTAATACTGGTTCTAATGTAAATGGTGATAACGCATTTAAGTTGTTCGAAGCTATAAGTAGTTCGGCAGCTAATGATTCTACCAATGGTGCATTTAAAGGGAGAAATGTTGAAGAAGTCAAATCTACATATTATTTTTTAAGAGCTAAAAATACTAAGTTTAATTTTAGTAATAATCCATCGTATGTATCTTCTTCCGGTGGTATAAATGTACTTAGACAACCAACATTTGTAAATAATCCAAAAACATATATTACAACCGTTGGGTTGTATAATACTGGAAGTGAAATGTTAGCAGTTGGTAAATTATCAAAACCAATATTAAAATCTTTTGGTAACGAAATTCTTTTAAAAGTAAAATTAGATTTTTAAAATAATAATTAATGCCATATAATAGAACAGTTCAAAAAATTGTATTAAATAATAGAAATTTTGATGGTATTAATTATACTTTTAAAAAAATAAATGAGGTATTTTCACAAGAAAAAAAATTTGTTGCACATAAAAGATATGAAGTAACGGATTCAAATCATTACACATCATTTGGTATATCTACTTTAAGAGCAATAAGACCCCATATTAGTGGTGGGATTGAATTTACACCAACCGATTTAACACAAAGTTCCACATACGATGGATTAAGTGATGTTTATCAAAAAACAATGTGGGTTAGTTTAGATAGATTATTTACTACTGATTGGAGATTAAAATTATACGATACCGCATCAGTTTTATCTATACCTGTTTATAGATTTGGGTTTGAAATAAAGCCAACATCGGTTAATATAACAAACTATTCAGGCTCAACAACAAACTATAGATACTATACGGATGAAAAAGTAGATGATGAGTGGGGAACTATAGTATCATCATCAGCAACATATGGTTATGTTTTTTATAGACAGGGTTTGATTGTTATGACAAACACCGGTTCTAATAATCAAAACACTTTTTTAGGAGATGGTAATTGGGATTATAGTTCTAATAGAGGGTTTATTGTAAACTATAGAGCAACTAAATTGGTAGAAGAAGTTAATTTAATTTGTCATATTCCAAAAGATGAATTTAATAAAAGCACAAATCCAAGTGTGTTAGAACCTATAACCGCGTCGTTGAGTGGAACGTCCGGATCAGCTTCAGCTTACAAATCATTTACAACAGGTTCAGAATTCATGCCATACATAACAACTATTGGATTATACAACGATGATGGTGAAATGATGGCTGTTGCAAAATTAGGTTCACCATTAAAGAAAAGTACGATTACGGATTTATTTATAAATGTAAAATTTGATATAGATTAGTTATGCCAAAAAATTGGGGTCACATCCAAAAAACCAAAGGGCATCGCTCGGGTTTGGAGGATAAAGTTTCGGATGAATTAAAACAAATAGGTATTGATGGTGAATATGAAAAACACCAAATATCCTATACTAAACCTGCTACCAATCATACATACAAACCTGATTTTAGATTGCCCAATGGAATTTTTATAGAAACAAAGGGTAGGTTTACTTTAGAGGATAGAAAAAAACACTTATTAATAAAAGCTCAAAAGCCTGATTTGGATATACGGATTGTATTTCAAAATCCAAATGCAAAATTAAATAAAAGGTCAAAAACTACATATGGGATGTGGGCCGATAAAAACGGATTTAAATGGGCCACAAAACAAATCCCCACAGAATGGATAAATGAAGAACCCAAAACATTTTTGTTTGGATAATTAGTTTTTCTGTTGTATATTGTGTAGAATGGGTTTAGTAAAAACATACACAGTTGAACATACATCGTTTAATCAGAACATTCGTGTCTTTTTAAAAAAGTGGCATTACTCTGATTATGTAAATATACAAACAAAACATGCATTTATTCTACTCAGAGAAGGAAATTTTGGTATGCCTGAAATAATTGGTGTTTGTATCTACACCCGACCAGCAGGCCCAACCGCAGGGCAAACATATCACCCATCCCGTCCCGATAAGGTTTTAGAATTACGAAGATTGTGTTTGGTAGATGATACACCAAAAAATGCTGAATCGTATTTTATATCCAAAACAATTAAGTGGTTAAAACAAAATACGGATTGGGAATACATAATAAGTTACGCAGACCAAAATCAGGGGCATAGGGGGGTTATCTACCGTGCTTCCAATTTTAATTATTTGGGTGAAACATCCGCATCAAAATCGTTGGAGGTGGATGGTAAATCATTTCATATTAGGACACTTTCTATGTTGGATAGACCTTATGGAGTTGAAATAAATAGGAGATATAAAGAGGGTGATGAGAATGTAAAGATAATTACTAACTTACCAAAACATATTTATACATACGATTTAAGAGATGGTAGAAGAAAGATTAATTGAGTTATTAGAAAAGGTTTTGGGTAAAAGTAAAAAAACCACTGGGGATAACTATGCTTTTTATTCACCATTCACCGACCATTACAAACCAAAACTTGAAATAAACATAAAAACAACATCGGATGGTGATAACCCCTGGCATTGTTGGATATCGGATGAAAAGGGAAAAACAATCCGTTCATTGTTTAAAAAGCTGAATGTATCACCACAAATATGGGATGAGTATAATTCTATTTTCAGAAACATTAGAAAATATAAACAACCAACCGAACAACTAACCCAACAACAAACATTTGTTCAACTACCTAAAGAGTTTATTCCTTTATGGGAATCATCTAAATCCATTATTTATTCACATGCCCTAAATTACATTTTAGGTAGAGGAATCCGACCGGGTGATATTGTTAAATATGGAATGGGGTATTGTGTTGAGGGTGAATATAGTAATAGAATTATCATCCCTTCATACGATTCGGATGGGATGTTAAACTATTTTGTTAGTAGGGCTTTTTATGATACAGCACAAAAGCATAAAAATCCAAAGGTATCCAAAGATATTATTGGGTTTGATTTGTATGTAAATTGGAATGAACCAATCGTTATTTGTGAGGGGGTCTTTGATGCAATCGCAATTCGTAGAAACGCCATTCCTATATTTGGAAAAACAATTCCACCAAAATTAGAAAAAAAGATATTGGATAAAAAAGTATCCCGTATCTATGTTTGTTTAGATTCCGATGCTATCAACAACTCTATTCAATTATGTGAGAAACTAATGGGTTGGGGAATTAAAGTTCACTTAGTTCAGTTGGATTCGGAGGATGATGCATCTGAATTAGGATATGATAAGATAAACACAAAAATATACGATACTCCCGAATTAAATTTACTAAGTTTGGTGGAGTATAAAATGTTTAGGAAAAAATGAAAAAGTTAAATAAGATTTATCATATTGCCGATGTTCATATACGAAACTTAAAGAGACACAAAGAATATTCGTTAGTCTTTAATCGTTTATATGATTACCTAAAATCGGTTGTTACTAATGATTCAGCTATTGTATTGGCTGGGGATATTGTTCATGCTAAAACCGATATGACACCTGAAGTGGTTCATATGACTCAAAACTTTTTAAGAAGTTTATCGGATATTATGCCTACTATTTTAATCCCCGGTAATCACGATGCAAACCTAAATAATCCTTCTCGATTAGATGCGTTATCACCAATTGTTGATGCGTTAAATCATCCAAACTTATTTTATTATAAAAACACTACAACCTTTGAATTTGGTGGTATTACATTTGCACATAAATCGGTGTTTGATTCATCAGATGGTTTTACAAATAGTTCAGATGTTAATGGAGATTTTAAGATTGCTCTTTATCACGGACCCGTTGATGGGATACAAACCGAACATGGATTTAAGATTGATAATAAAAAAGTTACAGTAGATTCTTTTAGAGGATATGATATTACTTTATTAGGGGATATTCATGTCCCCAATAATTCAGTATCAGGTGTAGATACGATAAAGTATCCAGGCTCCCTGATTACACAGAACCATTCAGAATCAATTTATCCTGAACATGGGATATTGGTATGGGATTTACCCACAAAGTCCTCTACATTCGTTCATATTGAGAATGAGTATGGGTATGGAACAATTGATATTGAGGATGGTAAAATTGTATCAAGCAATTATATTTGCCCAAAACCAAGATTACGATTGAGGGTTAAAGATACAACCACATCCCAACTAAATAAGGTTATATCTTCTTTGAAAAAGAAATATGATATAGAAGAGCTGAGTATTCAAAAAGTTTTATCCACTAATCAGGTTGGGAAGCGTGAACATGTAACTCTACAAAATGTAAGAGATGTTGGTTTTCAAAATAAACTATTAGAGGATTATTTAAGCCAAAAATTTGGAATTGATTCAGAATTATTAGAAGTTGTTAAGGGTATAAACGCCGATATAAACTCAAAGATTGTAAATCCATATGCAATTAGAAGTTCCGTTTGGATACCAAAAAGTTTTGAGTTTTCCAATATGTTTTCTTATGGTGAGAATAACCATATAAACTTTCAGAATATGAAGGGGGCGTATGGTGTATTTGCGCCTAACGCAAGTGGTAAATCTTCTTTATGGGATGCTTTATCATTTTGTATTTTTGATAAGTGTTCCCGAACATCAAAAGCAGTTGATGTGATGAATTATTCTAAAAAGAATTTTTATTGTAAATTTATTTTTGAATTAAATGGTAGGGATTATGTAATTGAAAGAACTGCAAATAAATCTACAAAAAAAGGAACTGTAAAGGTTGATACTCAATTTTACACATTCAATGATTTGGGGGATATTGAAAGTTTGAATGGGGATGAAAGGCGGGATACAAATTCAGTCATTAGACAGTATGTAGGAACATACGATGATTTTATATTGACGGCATTATCAACTCAATTTAACAATAGTGGGTTTATTGATAAATCGCAAAAAGAAAGAAAAGAATTACTTGCTCAATTTTTGGATATGGATGTTTTTGAACAATTGTATTCAGTAGCAAGTGAAGAAATAAAAGAATTATCAACCTTATTAAAAGATTATAAGGGACAAGATTTTCCAACAAAGTTAGCAAAAGCTGAAATGGTAGTCCAATCCATAACAGGTTCTATTTCAAATTTAGAAACTGAAAAAGTAAATCTTGAAAATGGGCTTGGGGTTATAAACCAGCAAATTGAAGATAAATCTGCAAAGTTAATTGTTGTGGATAAAACTTTAAATTTGGAAGTATTAAATACCCAATTAAAAGATTGTAGAAATTCAACAGGAGTAATATCATCCAATATAAGGGAGTTACAATATCAGGTAAAACCATTAGAAGAAAAGCTTGAAAGAATTGGTGAGTTCTACAAAGAATACAATTTGGATGAATTAAAACTAAAAGATAATGAGTGGCGTGTATTAGATAGGGATATAACATTGGTAAAGCAAACCATATCAAAGTATCAGATTGATTTATCTCATACTAAAAAACACTTGGAGGGTATTGGTTCTTTTACATACGATGATAATTGTGAACACTGTGTTAAAAACAAAAACACTCCATTTGCAAAACAGAGTTTGGAGTTAGAAAACAAAATACTATCTCTTACTAAAAAGATAACTGAATTAGAAACGGAATTATCTGAAAAGGTTGTAAGGCAGAGGGCGTGTGATGTAAAAGCAGATTTAGAAAAGGTGAATCAGGTCAAAGAAAAGGAGCAAGAAACAAACCGTAAATATTATAATCTTTTATCGGAATTAAATGATGCTAAATCTGATTATACTCAATACGAAGTCCAATATGAAAAAATATCATCCGATATTGAAAAAGCCAAAAAGCAAGAAAAATCGGTTGAATTCAATATTAAACTTAACGATGAAATTAGTATTTTGAAAAATAAAAGAGTAGAAACTCAATCTGAATTAAATAGGGTTACAACCGATTTAATAGATTTGTTGGGTGAGTTACGTGTTCAAAAAAATACAATTGAATCTGTAAATGAGTCCATTGAAAAGTTAAATCAAATGGAATTAAAATACAATGGATATGAATATTACTTATCAGCAGTTAAGCGAGATGGTATTCCATATGGATTAATATCAGAAATATTACCAAAGTTAGAAATTGAAATCAACAACATTCTTCAACCTATAGTGGATTTTCAAATCATATTAAATACGGATGGTAAAAACATAAATTCATATATTTGTTATGGTGATGATAGATACTGGCCATTAGAGTTGACAAGTGGTATGGAAAAGTTTGTGAGTTCAATAGCAATCAGGACCGCATTGATAAGTGTATCTAACTTACCACGTCCCAATTTTATTGCTATTGATGAGGGGTTTGGTTCGTTGGATACTGATAATTTTAATTCTTTGTATTTATTATTTGATTATTTAAAAACTCAATTTGATTTTATTATTACAATATCCCATATAGATAAAACGAGGGATATGGTAGACCAAATAATTGATATAAATAAAATAAATTCTTTTTCTTCAATAAAATACTTATAATTATAGGGGAAATAAATGTCATTGGAATTTAAAAGAAGGTTTAACGAAAATTTAGATTTAATACCGGTTTATATTGAAGATACTTCATTAACATCAGAAGCATACTTTGGTATAAAAGAGTTTCCTTCTTTTTTTGGTAGGGGTAAAAATGGTGTTAGGATAAAACCAAATGAGGATATACTAAAACCCAATTCTCAATTATATATTGAAATATTAGATGTAAATCTTAATTCGGTTTACTATGAAATACCTGATTACGAACCAGGTGATTTATCACGCTATATTTCGGTGTGGGTTTATGGTGAACGGGATGATATATACAATACCCCAAATGGTATTGGTGAAATGATAATATGTGGTATAGCAGAAAGAACCGAAGATGGTGAGATAATACCTGAAGAATTTAGAGATGTTATTAATGTTAGGTGGAAAAGAAAAATTTCTATAAGTAGAGATAGTAGATCTGAATCTCCAATAGTGTTTACAAACCAAAATTCAGTACCAATAATATCCGTATCAGAATCATTTTCATTTTATAGAGAAATACCAACCCAAAGTTTGAATCAACCACAAATAGTAAATCAAACTGTAAATCAAAATATAATTTATACATCGGATTTTGGTGGGCAAAATGTGTTTTTAGAAACACCAAATTATCAATTAAATCCAAATTCGATTGGTGGTAAAATAAAAATTAACTTACAAAATACCACATTATCCCCACAAATTACATCCGCAGAACTTAGTGCAGGAATGTTAAAGCCACAAAATTATACCGCATCATTACAATCATTTATTACCAGTAGAAAAGTTAGAGTTTCTAATCCACTAACCGCATCTGTAAGTACTAAAACAGCATCACTACTAAAAACTTTTACATTATTTTCTACCGGGAGTTTTGTGGTGGAAACAATTAGTACAGGTTCTACTACCATATTTTCACAATCATTAGCTCATATAACAATAAAAGATGTGAATCCAATTCTAGGTAATGTTGATAAAATAAATGTGTATATCAGATCAAGAGCAACGGGAGGAACATTAACAGAATATCAGTTAATAGGAACAAAACTATTGTATGATATTATTACAGGCTCATCAACAGACATATACTCTGATACTCAAACTAATGTAACTCAATCAACTCATACATTTTTATATAATCCAACCAATAAAAATGTGGCAAATGATATAAAAATTGAATATTTAAATTCACAAAACGATTTTGCAAATTATGAATCGATATTAACCAATTATTATTTTAAAGGATATGATAGTCAAGCAAGTGGCTCTGGTGGTGGGGGTGATATAACGGAATTAAGTCAATCATTATCCACTCAAATTAATAATGTAAGTTCATCTATCACAACATTAACTGTAGCTAGTTCATCATTATCCACTCAAATTAATAATGTAAGTTCATCTATCACAACATTAACTGAAGCTAGTTCATCATTATCCACTCAAATTAATAATGTAAGTTCTTCATTATCTACTATTACAAATGTAATTAAAGATACTGGCGATAATAGATTAGGATTAAATATTCAAGGTGAGTGGAATAATACAACCGAACCAAGCAACACTCTGTTGAGTGAAGGCGAAAAAATTGATTGGCTATCGGGTGAGAATATTTCTTTGATAAGAAACTCATCACCGGGAACTATATCACTCTTAGCAGACCCGGATGGATATTTAAAAATTAAATTGCACAGTAATGAAGGTGTTGACACTGATTATATAATATTTTTACCATACTATTCATCATCATATTCTGGATAATAATAAACTAAAATAAATTTTATATTTATTTATATGGGAAATTTAATAAAAGAGTGGGTTAAAGAAATATTAACCGAAGAAATAAAAGATATAGTGGTTGTATATGCAGGAAGGTTTCAACCTTTTCATAAAGGACACTATGGAACATACTCACATTTAGTTCAAAAGTTTGGTAAAGATAAGGTTTGGATTGGAACATCCAATAAAAGTGGTGGACCGAAAGACCCATTTAACTTTTTGGAGAAGAAAAAAATAATGACTACAATGTTTGATATCCCTTCAAATAAAGTAGTTCAAGTAAAAAACCCATATAACCCAACCGAAGTATTAAGTGGATTTTCACCCAAAACAACAGCGTTTGTAACTGTGGTAGGAGAAAAGGATGTACAACGATTGGGTGGTAAATATTTCAAAAAGTTTCATAGTGGAGACGGATTCAAACCTGCTAGTGGGTATGAAGAAAATGGTTATGTTTACGCATCACCAATGCAGGCAAACTCAATAAGTGGAACGGATGTAAGAAAGTGGTTATCAGCGGGAGATGAATCAAAAAGAAAAGCAGGATTTAAAAAAGCTTATCCAAAATTTAATCCCAAAATATACAACTTAATAACAAAAAAGTTGATAGCAGTAGAATCCATAATGGAATCTTTCTTTAAGACATTTAATATAAAAGCATTAACTGAGTCAACACTAAGTGGTGGATATGGGGGAGATGCAGGTGAACCTGACGCAATGTATGTAGTTCCTAATAAACGAAGGGTTTTGGGATTAAGTAAGCAAGCACAAAAAAACGATTATTGGTTTGTTAATGGTGGATATGTACAATTAGATTTTCCAAAAGCAGATGTAATGGTCAAAAAATCCGCAAAAGGTACTGGGGATTTTTACCAATATAGTAGTACTAGAAAAGTATTTACAATGGATGACCTTTTAGATATTCCTGAAACCGAAGATTTTGTAACGGCTGATACAGCAACATCACCATTGGATGCAGCACCACCGGATGCACCACTTAATAATACAGTAGATATTACAGGAGTAAAGGATGAAGAGTTACAAGAAGCTTATGCAAGATTAGGACACGAAATTGTTGAATGGTCTACCAATACTAAAGTAAAGAGAATTAACGATAGACAATTTAGATTATTAGAAAAAATTGGCAGAAAGTTTTCTAAGTTTTTGTTAGAGGGTGGCGCATACGGACACATGAATCACCCATTTGATATGGAATTGGGTTTAACTTTTGGTGATTTAAAAAATATAATAACAAAAGCCCTAAAAGGTGATTTGAAATTAACAACAGAAAAGTGTATAGCGGGTGATAGTATTATTGAAACTAAAAATAATGGAAACATACCTATATCGGAGTTTGTGGATAATAAACTTACCGATTTGGTATTATCATTTAATGAAGTAACTGGTAATAATGAATTTATGGGTATTATGGCATCTTTTAATAATGATGATACTGATGAGTGGTTAGAAATAGAACTGGAAGATGGTAAAACCATTCAAGTAACGCCAAATCATAGAATGTATGTAGAGGGTATAGGGTATGTTCAGGCCAAAGATTTGACCGAAGATATGGAATTGAAAACATTGTAAAAATACACACAACAACCATCGGTTTTTTCACAAATCACATATTTATATAAAATAATACATACTATGGAAGAAGCTTGTAAATATTGTGGTAATAAACTTCAAATTAAAAGTAGTTTGAGTATAAATGGTCATATAAGAAATTGTGGTAAATTTAAAGAATGGCGTGATGGGTTATTTAATTATGATATGTTATATACTGAATATATAATAAATGGTAAATCTGCGCTACAAATTGCTAATGAAAATGGGTGGAGTTCATCTACAATAGTGAACAAACAACTTAGACGATTAAATATACCTGTTAGAAATGTAAAACAATCTCATTATATGGATGGGTATAGAGATAGAATTGAAAAAACTAATTTGAAAAAATATGGTGCAATAAACCCATTATCTAAAGGGACAGTAATATTTCACAAAAGAAATAAAACTGTTAAAGAAAAATATGGAGTTGATAACATTTTTCAGCACCCAAAAGTTAAAGAAAAAATACGATTTTCTGGAGCATTTAAGTCTTTATTTCCAAATTACAATGTAAATGCTATACCAATTATAGAAGAGTATGGTAAGCAATATGGATATAACTTCCAACACGCGGAAAATGGTGGTGAGTATTATGTTGAAGGGCTTGGTTATTATTTGGATGGGTATGATAAAGAAAAAAACGCTGTAATTGAAATAGATGAATCGCATCATTTTAATAAAGATGGTTCACTTCGAAAAAGAGATGTAATACGACAGGAAAAAATAGAAAAGTTATTGGGCTGTAAATTTATAAGGATTAGATATGAAAATTAAATCAATAAAACCAATAAACAAAGTTCAGACCAGATATGACATAAAAGTTGATAATTTTTCATGTTATTATGCAAATGGTATATTAATTCATAATACAGATGGACAGGCACTCGCTATTAGTTGGAGAGATGATAAGGGATTAATCGCTGCAAGGAACAAGGGACACCTTGCTAACAGTGGTGAAAACGCAATGTCAATCGCTGATGTTGCTTCAAAGTTCGGAGGTAGGGGTGGACTAACCGATGCTTACAACTTTGCTATGAGGGATTTAGAAACGGCTGTGAAGGGGTTATCAAAAGCACAACGAGATAAGATATTTGCGCAAGGTAAAAAGTTTATGAACTTAGAAGTTATTTATCCAACATCGGTAAATGTAATACCTTATGGACAGGCTCTTTTAATATTTCATAATACAAATGAATACGATGAATCCGGTGTGGCGATTGGGGCCGACCAATCTGATGCAAAGATATTGGCGGGGATGATTAAACAAATCAATCAGGATGTACAAGAAAAGTATAAGATACAAGGGCCACCAATTACACAATTACCAAAAGATGTAAATTTAGAAAAATTACAACCAAAGTATTTGGGGATGTTAAAAAACTTACAATCTAAATTTGGTTTAAAAGATAGTGATGGGCCTGCAGAATATCATCAGGCTTGGTGGGGAGATTACATAGATAAAAATTCACCTGAAAAATTAGATAAATCAACAAAGGATGGATTGGTAAAAAGGTGGGCATTTTTTGATAAAAGTTTTAAATTGGGTACAAATAACATTAAATCTCAAAAGGTATTAGATTGGGCGGTGGGTGTAGATAAAAACGACCATCAAAAAATAACAAAAGATAATATTAGACCATTTGAAGATATATTTTTAGGTGTTGGTGCGGAAGTGTTATCGTTGATGAGTTCAGTATTAACAGTAAACCCGGATGAAGCAACCCGAAGTATAAAGCAAAGATTAGACCAAATCATTAAAGATGTTAAAGCCGGTGGGGATGAAAAAAAGATAAAGAAATTACAATTAGAACTTGAAAGAATGGCAGCAATCGGCGGGCCTGATAAAATTGTTCCGAATGAGGGTGTTGTTTTTGTGTATAAGGGTAGGACGCTTAAACTAACTGGTGCTTTCGCAAGTTTAAATCAGATATTGGGTTTATTCTATTAATTTAGATATTTATATTAAAATAAGTTATGAGTAAGTTAAAAAATACAAAAGCGGTTACTGAAATGTTAGCGGGAACACATAAAACGCAAACACGAACAACCGTTGGTTTTGAAGAAATTCCTACCTATGTTCGTAGAGAAGTCGGTGAACAATGGCAGGATGAAAATGGGGATATGTGGGAGCAGAAAGCTGGGTATAAAGTAAAACTCGGTAAGCTTCATCAACTTAGGCAGGATTTGAAAAAGTTCCCTAATTGTATGAAGGAAACCTGCGACTGTAAAAACCCAAAGAGGTTAGATGAAAAAATGCGTGCTTTTCACGGGATGTGTTTTGATTGTGTATTAAGTATGGAATCAAAATTACGGATGAGTGGGGAGTATGATAGGTATGAAAAAAAGAAAATGCTGGAGAATGCGAAAGCATGGTTAAAGCAGGCTCAATTTGAAAAAGAGGCCCTTAAAGTTGCGTTAAGAATGAAGTTTATCAACGAGAATGGTTCGGTTGAAGAATGGAATGGTTTTAATATGGATGAACTTTTATCAAAAGTAGATTCTGATTTTGAAAAGTTGCGTGAGGAATATATCGAAAAATTGGAGCAAGAACTTGAAGAAGAAACAACAACAACTTAGAGAATTAATCCGAAGTGCGATAGCACAAATTATCAAAGAGGATTTAAGAGCATGGTTTGGTAAAGGTAAGACCGGTTCTACCACTGGTGGTGGTTGGGATAGATATTCCTCTACAGGTGAAAAATTGGGTAAGTGTGGTGATGCCGAAGAAGGTGAAGCATATTCGGCGTGTCTTTCCAAAGAAAAAGCAAATAAGTTAGGGCCTGAAGGTAGGGCATCTTTTGTAAAAAGGAAAAGAGCAGCTCAAAAGAAAGCAGGGGATGCCAAAAAAGGTGGTGAACAATCAAAAGGTCAAAAGCCTGTTTTTGTTAAGACTGGTGCTTAGTACCCATATAATGGAAATGAACAAAAACTATATTTATATAATATAAATCAAAAATAGGAAACAAACGATGAAAGTATCGCAATTAAGAAAGTTAATCCGAGAGGAAGCCAAACGGGCCCTAAATGAAGGACCACTTGTAAACGCTATAAAACCAGCTTATACTGGAGATATTGGAAAAGCGGTCAAAGCATTAGAACAATACTTAATAAACGTTGGGGATAAGTATCAATGGGGGAAATTAGCCGACTTGATAGTTGATATTGTTGATTATGCACAACAAGAAGCAAGAGATGAATATAAAGATTAAAATATAATCAAAAAGGTATCATATAATGAAACTAATATTAGAAAAAAATGTTCCAACAGACCCAGCAAAATGGTCTTATTATAAATCGCAAGCAAAGAAAAAGTTTGATGTTTACCCTAGTGCCTACGCCAACGGTTGGGCTGCGAAACAATATAAAGCAGCAGGTGGTGGTTGGAAAACCGAAGAATCTGTGGATGAAGCCAAAAAAGATTTAGGATTTGATCTTGGTGATTTTGTTCACTTTAAATCAAAAAATAAAACTGGGATGGTTCTAAAAATTCAGGGTAGTAAAGTAACCATCAGAACCCTTCAAGGCCCATTTGTGGGTGATATAAAAGATATTCAAATTCTTGCACAAGATAATATAAATGAAGGTAATGCATTTACTGGGGCACTTTTTAATGCAAGAAAAGAAGGATTAAAAGAGTTTGAATTTAACGGAAAAAAATATCCTGTAATAAATGAAATTGATGATGAGCCCAGCAAATCTTCCGTTAAAAAATCGGGCAAAGAACAAGCAGCACAACAAAAGGAAATGTTAAGTATTCAGAAAACATTAAAAGATAATGCCAAAGATACTGTTGCTTATAATAAGATACCTCAAAATAAAAGAACCTCTGCGCAAAAGGCCCATTTAAAAAATATGGCCGATTTAACAACTAAATTAAAAAAGTTAAAAAGTTTAACCGAAGATATTGATGTGGGGCATCAGGATGATGAACCTAATATGTTAAAGGCTGATTTGTTTCGTATTGCTAAATACGCAAAAGAACTTTATGAAATGATGAATCAGTTTGATAACTCTGATGAAGAAGTTGATTTTCCTCATTGGTGGCAATCTGATATTATTCGTGCAAAAGAATTGATGGTTAATGCAAAACATTATTTGAATGGTGAATTAAATGTAAATGGTAATCCTTTGGGTGAAGGTAAAAAAAGAATTAGTGAGGGGTTGAGATGGCATTTAAAAAACAAAAAACCGCTTTCTGAAAATGTATTTAGATATGGTTCTCCCAAATTTTTTAAGTTAGTAAATGAGTGTAGGAACTTGTGGAGAAAAGGTCAGTTCATGCCAATGAATGAAAGTGATGAATGGTTTTTAGATTCTGATATGGGTAAGATTGGGATTTATGAAGGTAAGAAAGTTTTATTGGATTTTCCAATGTTGGTAGAAGCTCAGTATCAAGGAACTGAAGTAGAGTTAAATTCACCAAAAAGAAATTCAGGTGAAGGTAAAAAGTATGTTGTGTATGTAAAAGACCCATCAAGCGATAACATCAGAAAAGTAACCTTTGGAGATGTAAAGGGTGGATTAACTGCAAAAATAAACAACCCAGAAGCAAGACGGGCATTTTCAGATAGACATAATTGTCCTGATAAAAAAGATAAAACAACACCAGGATATTGGTCTTGTAACTTACCACGCCATTGGTCTAAAATCGGTGGTGGTGAGGATATAAACTCATATTGGTAGTATGGCAAAAAGACCGTATTCTGAAACCAGGTCCGAAAACAATCTTCGTAGAGTATTTAAACCAAATGTAGATAATTCGGAATTGGTTTGGCATAGAGATAGGGAAGATAGATTGGTAGAGGTTGTAAGTGGTAAAGGTTGGATGTTTCAGTTGGATAATGAAGTTCCGATTGAATTAAAAGCTGGTGATAAATTTAAAATTAAAAAAGAAACTTACCATAGAATTATTCGTGGAAATACACCACTTGAAGTAAATATTAAATTATTGAATTAATTAATTTTAGTTCCATATTTATTATAAATAAGTTACGATGAATTCATATCATGTGTTTTTGGTCAATCAAAATAGACCACCAGGCTCTTTTGAGTTGTTAGTTCAAATGTATTCTTGTATTACGCATAAAACGCACAATTCGGATACACCATTATACTTAATAACGGATAAAAAATCAAAAGAATTTTATGATAGTTGGAATATAACCCCACTTTATGATGGTGTTATTACTGATTATTTTGATGATTATCCATACGATAAAATATCACCCAACTTTTGGGCATCACCTAAATTGTGGGCAATGTCAAAGTTAAAAACTCCATTTGTTATTTATGATACTGATTTGGTTTTGTATAAAAATTTAAAGAAAGAATCGGTGGGATGCGATTTATTGTATCTTCATAGAGAATCACCAACCACATATGGTAATCCATTGGATATAGAACATTCGGATAATTGGAAATGGGATAAAAAGCTAATAAATTCTTTTAAAGATTCATTTCCAATGAATTGTGCTATTGTTGGGATGTTCAACGAAAAATTTAAAAACGATTATGTAAATCATTACTTTAATTTTGTTTTGGGTGGTAGTGGGGAAACAAAAAATATGACAAAAGAAAAGTTATTACTGTACGCCGAATCTTCACCACAAATTATATTAGAACAATGGTTATTAGCAGCACTTTCAAAGTATTATAAAAAAATAAAAACAAAAGCATTGGTCCCCGTAGTTTATACCAATCAAGCTTTTTACACATTTGATTTTGATTCTCAATCAGAAGATGCTCACAAATTATTAAACCAATCAATATACCATTTGTGGGGTGCTAAAAAGTTTGAAAATGACCCGAAATCAAAGTTGTATATAAAATCAAAAGTGGATATTGTAAACGCATTACCAATAATAACATCCAGCCCATACAATCGGTTATTAATTGATAAAGCATCATATTTAATATCAAAATTAGTTTAACAAAAAAAATCAATATTTATAAAAACAGGAGAAAAGTTATGAACATTTTAAAAAGATTATTTAGTTTAATTTTTGGCCAAAAAGCCGAACCAAAAAAGATTGAAACATTGGTAGTTCCAAAACAACCAACTTTTACATCATCGCCAAGATATGCTGGTACATTAGCACCAACTTGGGAATCAAAAACTGAACAACCCAAAGTTGAACAACCCAAAGTTGAAGTTAAAAAAGCAACACCTGTTGCCGAAGAACCTAAAACTGATGCTGTTGTTGAGCAAAAACCAAACCCAAAAAGAAAAAATAATTATAGAGTAAAGCATAAAAAGCAAAAAAAGAATAATGAAAATATCTAAAATTTTTGGATTAGTAGTAGTTGTATTAATTATCCTATTTTTACTTAGGGATAAATTACCTATGGGGTTTGTTAAGAGAATTTTTAACAATGAACCTACTATAGACACCGTTACAACGGTGGAATATAAATACGATACTATCACTAATGAATCAAAAGTTTATGTACCACAATGGAAAGATAGGGTTGTAATTGATATTGATAGCTTTATAGTAAGCCAACCTCAACCTATTGATACAATGGCACTTTTAGCAGATTACTATTCAAAGTATTACTACGAAGATACTGTTGCGGTAGATACCTTTGGGTATGTGGTATTAAAAGATACAATTTCACAAAATCAAATTCAGTCCCGACAATCAATCACAACTGTTGTCATACCAACAAAAACTGTTACCCATAGTATTTTAATAAATAAAAGAGAAATTTATTTAGGGGGTGGTTTTACAGGTAGTAGAAACTATATGATTGCCAATGGTGAATTATTAATTAGAACCAAAAAAAGAAAATCATTTGCATTTGGTGTTGGTATAGATAACGAATTAACTCCAAACTTTACGGGAAAGATTTATTGGCAAATAAGTAAATAAACCAATGGCTGGTAAATCTTTAAAGGAATTAATATCCGATGAGTATGTAAAGTGTGCAAAAGACCCCGTATACTTTTTTAAAAAATTTTGTTACATACAACACCCACATAGGGGTAAGATATTATTTAACCTATACGATTTTCAAGAGGGATTAATTGATAATTTTAAAGAACATCGTTTTAATGTTATCCTTAAATCACGTCAGTTAGGTATATCCACTATTAGTGCTGGATATGCAACTTGGTTAATGTTATTTCATAGAGATAAGAACATACTTGTAATTGCTACCACACAAGATGTAGCAAAAAATCTTGTTACAAAAGTTAGGTTTATGTATGATAACTTACCAAGTTGGTTAAAAGTTCCTGCTGCAGAAGATAACAAATTATCATTAAGATTGAAAAATGGTTCGCAAATTAAAGCAGTATCCGCAACCGAAACGGCAGGTCGTTCTGAAGCACTTTCATTACTGATTATTGATGAGGCTGCATTTATTAAAGGTATTGAAGAGATATGGTTATCAGCACAATCAACGTTATCAACCGGTGGTGGGGCTATCATTCTTTCAACTCCAAATGGTGTAGGTAATTTTTTCCACAAAGTTTGGTTGCAAGGTGAGCAGGGTGATAAATGGCATCCTACAAGATTACATTGGACAGTTCATCCAGAAAGAAATCAACGATGGAGAGATGAACAAACCCGATTATTGGGTGAAAAGGGTGCTGCACAAGAATGCGATACTGATTTTATATCATCGGGTTATACTGTTGTAGATGGTAGTGTATTGGAGTGGTATAAAGAAACTTACATTACCGACCCCGTTGAAAAGCGTGGTTTTGATGCAAATTATTGGATATGGGATTATCCAAACTATGAAAAGAATTATATTGTTGTAGCTGATGTTGCTAGGGGTGATGGAGCAGACTATTCTGCTTTTCATGTTATTGATGTAGAACGAATTGAACAGGTGGCAGAGTATAGGGGTAAGATAGAAACAAAACAATATGGGGCGTTTCTAACATCAGTTGCAACGGAATGGAACAATGCTTTGTTGGTGATTGAAAACGCAAATATTGGGTGGGCAGTTATCCAAGAGGCAATTGACCGTAATTATCAAAACCTTTATTATTCATATAGAGAACTGGGTTATATTGATGAGGATATTCATTTAAGGCGTGGTTGGGATTTAAAACAAAAAGAGGATATGGTACCAGGGTTTTCAATAACACAAAAAACCCGTCCATTGATTGTATCAAAATTAGATACTTATATGAGAGAGAAATCACCTATAATTCGCTCTAAAAGGTTATTGGATGAATTGTTTGTGTTTATTTGGAATGGTTCAAGAGCAGAAGCACAAAAGGGTTACAACGATGATTTAGTTATATCATTTTCCACAGGTCTTTGGGTAAGAGATACTGCTCTTAAATTAAGACAGCAAGGAATGGATTTAACCAGATCTGCATTAAGTCATATTACCAAAGTATCTTCAAACCAACCAGGAGTATTTTCAAGCAGAAATCAAACACAAAACCCATACTCAATGAAAGATATTCGTGGTAACGATGTTGACTTGAGTTGGTTATTATAAAAAATTTATATTTATATTTATGGCAGATAAATCACTATTCGGTAGATTGCAAAGATTATTTTCAACGCAAGTTGTAATAAGGAGAATTGGTAAAGGTAAAACTCGTGCAATTGATACTCAAAGATTACAATCACAGGGTAATATAAAAGGAACATCTTACTACGATAGATTTGGTAGATTGCACAGCACCCGCCAAAATTGGGAAACATACAACAATCAATACAACTATTCATCCAATAGATTAGAGTTATATACGGATTATGAAGCAATGGATAAAGATTCAATCATCGCTTCGGTGTTAGATATTTATTCGGATGAATGCACTCTTAAAAATGATATAGGTGATGTTTTACGAATTAATTCTGATGATGAAAATATAAAAAAAATACTACACAACCTTTTTTATGATGTCTTAAACATTGAGTTCAATTTATGGGCATGGATTAGGGGGATGAATAAATATGGTGATTATTATTTAGATTTGGATATAGAAGAGGGTATTGGTATTGTAAACGCATCACCAATATCTGCGTATGAGATTGAAAGGGAAGAGGGTTTTAATCCTGATAATCCATACGAAGTTCGTTTTAAAATGACATCTTTTGGTGGAGGTACAACAGGATTTAATTATCAAAAATCTCAAAATGATTTACAAAATTATATTCCATTCTATAGAATAGCACACTTTAGATTATTTTCAGATACAAACTTTTTACCTTACGGCCGTTCACTTTTAGAACCGGCAAGAAAGACTTGGAAGCAATTAACTCTTATGGAAGATGCGATGTTAATTCATCGTATTATGAGAGCACCTGAAAAAAGGGTATTTAAAATTGATGTTGGTAATATACCACCAAATGAGGTTGACCAACATATTAGAAACATTATTGACCAAATGAAAAAAATCCCATATGTGGACCAAAACACTGGGGATTATAATCTTAAATTCAACATTCAAAATATGTTGGAAGATTATTATTTACCCGTCAGAGGTGGGCAGTCTGGAACTCAGATTGATACTTTAAATGGTATGGAATTTACAGGTATTGAAGATATTAACTACCTAAAAAACCGAATGCAGGCCGCTCTTAAAGTTCCAAAAGCGTTTATTGGATATGAAGAGGGTGTAGAGGGTAAAGCAACATTAGCACAACAAGATATTCGTTTTGCACGGAGTATTGAGAGGGTTCAAAAAATTGTTCTTTCGGAATTAACCAAAATAGCAATTATTCACCTTTACGCACAAGGATATGAAAATGAAGATTTATCAAACTTTTGGTTGGAACTAACCCCACCATCCATTGTTTATCAGCAAGAAAAAGTTGCCTTATGGGTTGAAAATGTTAGATTAGCAACCGATATTAAAACATCAAAATTATTATCACAGGAATGGATATATAAAAATATATTCAATATGTCCGATGATGAATGGAAAGTTGAACAGCAAAGGGTTATTGATGATTTGAAGTTAGGGTTTAGGCAGAATCAAATTGAAAATGAAGGTAATGACCCACTTAAAACAGGCGAATCATTTGGAACACCACATGATATGGCTTCCATGTCTCAGCAACAACCCGCTGAAGAAGGCGGTGGGCAACAATTCCCTGCCGCACCTAATAGTGAAGTAGGACCGGATGGTGGTTCGCCCGAAGGTGGATTTCCTGACGCAGGAGCTCCACAAAAAGGAAGTACTACTGGGACGGATGAAAGTAACTTTGGTAGAAATCCGTTAGGATATGAAAAAAATATATCACCCGAATCAACATATCACAGATTTAGAAAATCACCGTTATCAGTTGAGGGAATGCAATTGAAAGCAAGTTTACAACAATCGAAAATGAAAAGTAAAAAAATGTTAATTGAATCTCTTTCAACGGAAAGTGAAATTAATGAAGTTAGTATGTTAGATGAGAAAAACATACTAAATGATATGGTTTAATCAATTTTAGTATATTTATTAAATGATATATAGGGATAAAAATAAAAATGAACAAACTTAGACATTCAAAATTTAAAAATACAGGTGTTTTGTTTGAATTGCTTGTCAGACAAATTGCATCTGATACATTGAACGAAAAAAACTCACCAGCCCTTTCTATCATTAAAAAACACTTTAAAAACGGAAGTGAACTAAGTAAAGAATTAAAACTATATCAATATTTAGTAAAAGAAAACTTTGATAATTCTTATAAAGCACAAGAGTTTTTAAATATTGTTTTATCCGAAAGAAAAAAATTAAATGAAGGTGTATTGAAGCGTGAGAAATATAACTTAATTAAAACAATTAATGAACGCTTTAACACAAATGATTTTTTCAAATATAGAGTATCCAATTATAAATCTCTTGCATCTATTTACAAATTGTTTGAAAACAACGAAGGGACATCCCCAAAAGAATGGGTTGAATGTAAAAATGTTATATTAGAAAATGTAACAAAAAAACCAAAAACTGAAAAAGCAGTAAACAATCAATATGTAAATGAATCAAAAGATGTAAGATTATTAGCATACAAATTTTTAGTTGATAAGTTTAATGAAAAGTATAAAGTTTTAACTACCGAGCAAAAATTGGTTCTTAGAAATTACATCAATAATGTTGATAATTCTGATAACTTAAAAAGATTTATTTTAAGAGAAAGTGAAAAACTTAAAAAAGAATTTTCTAAAATAAAAATTTCAGATAAAGTTTCTGCTATAAAACTTAAAGAAGTTATCAATTTAATTGATGGATTATCTAATTCTAAAATAGTTTCGGAAAATCAGGCTTTAGGTCTTTTACGATATCATCAACTATTGAACGAATTAAAAGGTATTTAATATGAGTAGATTTCTAATTGAAGAGCTTGATAAACAATTCAAGCAGCTAGAGGAAATAGAAGAGCAGGATGAAAAAGATTCCGAATTAGAAGAACAAAATGTTACCTCTAATTTGGATGGTGGTGCTGGTCCACCACGAACTCCACACGCATTTGCAAAAAGTGAAAAGGATATGGATGATGACCATATTGAGGTGTTGGGATATAAAAAAATAAAAAGCGTAAAAAGAAATTTTTTAGAAAGATGGGAAAAGGGGATTGAAGATACGATTAACGAATTAAATTATCGTCAATATCGAAAAGAAGAAATGGGTTCTCCCCAGCTAAAAATTAATAAAGCGATCAAAGAAATTAATAGAAAAATTTACGAAGTAGAACACTTGGTAAATCAAAATATAAAATTAAAAACCGAAATGGGTGTTTCATCCAACACATATTGGAAAAAGACAAGAAATAACTTTTCTAAAATATCAGAGAGGTTAAATCGTATTTCATTTAAGATTAAACAATTGGGTGCATAAAAGATGAAACAGCTATTGGTTGATACTATTGTATTTGATGTAAAACCCCAGCAGCTTAAAGAAGCTGCGATGAAGGGTGATGGTAGACTTATTGTAAGTGGTGTTCTACAAAGAGCAAACGAAAAAAACCAAAATGGTAGAGTATATCCTGAAAGTATATTAAAGCGTGAGGTTTCAAAATACAAAGATAGGGAAATTAAAGAAAACCGTGCATATGGTGAGTTAGACCATCCCGAATCATCAGTAGTTGAGTTAAAGAATACATCGCACATTATTAGAGATGTTTGGTGGGATGGTAAGGATGTTGTTGGTAAGGTAGAAATACTTAACACACCCTCTGGAAGAATACTTAAAGAGTTAATAGAGGCCGGGTGTACCGTTGGTATATCATCACGAGGTATGGGATCGGTTCGTCAAATTAAAGAAGATGGGACAGTTGCTGTTGAGGGTGATTTTGATTTAATATGTTGGGATTTTGTAAGTAACCCATCTACCTTTGGTGCGTTTTTAAAGCCTGTTAATGAGAGTGTAAATCGTAATGTTGGTAAGGTTAATAAGTATGAAAAAGCAAATGATATTATGAGAGATATTATTTGTGAAATTGGTGGATATTGTGAATGTAATTTTGGAGAAACAAAATGAGACTAAAAGAATCCATTAATCAAAATCAAATAAATCTATTAAAAGCGACTTATGGTGATATTAAAAAAATAAACCCAAATTCAGCTGCTGTTAAAAAACTTATGATGGTTTTAAAGAAGTTATCAAAAAATGATTTGGAAACTATTTCTAAAGCCAAAATAAACTTTGTTTCAACTATGGCACAATCT
>Ga0194122_10000306_pt1 | contig 75591 bp, 54 predicted proteins | sample TA2MahCa10mmetaG_FD_155487 | JGI IMG/M metagenome (GOLD analysis project Ga0194122, IMG submission 155487) | Freshwater microbial communities from Lake Tanganyika, Tanzania - TA2015021 Mahale Deep Cast 10m | ecosystem: Environmental > Aquatic > Freshwater > Lake | place: Tanzania: Lake... | reverse complement strand
CGGTATCCCCGTGACGAAGCTGCTCGAGGGCGAGCGGGAGAAGCTGGTGAAGATGGAGGATCGGCTGGCCGACCGGGTCGTCGGACAGAAGGAGGCGGTGCACGCCGTGTCCAATGCGGTCCGACGCGCCCGGTCCGGTCTCCAGGATCCCCAGCGTCCGATCGGATCGTTCCTGTTCCTCGGGCCGACCGGCGTTGGAAAGACGGAGCTCGCCCGCGCGTTGGCCGAGTTCCTGTTCGATGACGCCCAGGCCATGGTCCGCATCGACATGTCCGAGTACATGGAGAAGCACGCCGTCTCCCGGCTCGTCGGCGCCCCTCCGGGCTACGTCGGGTTCGAGGAGGGCGGACAGCTCAGCGAGGCGGTCCGACGTCGCCCCTATTCCGTGGTGCTGTTCGACGAGATCGAGAAGGCGCATCCGGACGTGTTCAACGTCCTGCTGCAGGTCCTCGACGACGGCCGGCTCACCGACGGGCAGGGGCGCACGGTGGACTTCAAGAACACCATCGTGATCCTGACCTCCAACATCGGGTCGCCGATCATCCAGGAGCATTTCCTCGATGGCCGCACCACGGTTGGGGCTCGCCAGGCGATGGAGGACAAGGTGAAGGCGGAGCTTCGGAAGCATTTCCGTCCGGAGTTCCTCAACCGCCTCGATGACGTGATCATCTTCCACAGCCTCGACGAGGCGGAGTTGGCGCGGATCGTGGACATCCAACTGGCCGGGGTCCGCAAGCGCCTGGCCCAGCAGCAGTTCACCCTCGAGGTGGATGAGGCCGGCAGGCGGCTGCTGGCGCGGGAGGGCCATGATCCCCAGTTCGGGGCGCGTCCGCTCAAGCGGGCCATCCAGGAGAAGCTCCTCGATCCTCTTGCGACACGGATCCTCGCGGGCGATTTCAAGCCGGGCGACCGCATCCGGGTCACCACCGGACGCGAGGACGAACTCGTGCTGGACCGGGAGTGAAGGGTCCCACGCCGCCCTGATGAAGGATGAAGTGGGATCTCACACGGGGGCGCGGAGATGCGGAGGAATCAAGGGGGGAAGGCCTCTTGGAGATTTCTGGCACGACGGTGGGTGGACCTCCATGACCGTTCGTGACGGGAGGCCCAACCCGAAGAACAGCCCAAGACGTTCTTGCCGAGGACTCTGCGACTCGGTTCGGACGCTGGATTGGCAGCCGGCTCTGCGCCCCCCCGTTTCTCTTCCTCCGAGTCTTCGTGTCTCGGCGTGGGTTTCTTCCTCGTCCCTGCGCGAGTCCCGTCAGGCCAGAATCCCACGAATGATCTCGGGTTCGACCACGCCGGTCAGCTTCTGGTCGAGTCCGCCGTAGAAGTAGGTCAGGCGCATCGGGTCCAGTCCCATGAGATGGAGAATCGTGGCGTGGAGGTCCCGGACGTGGTGCTTGTCGACGGCGGCCTCGTGGCCGAGCTCGTCGGTCTCGCCATAGCTGGTCCCGCCCCGGACACCGCCGCCGGCCAGCCAGTAGGTGAAGCCCTTGGGGTTGTGGTCCCGTCCGCCCTTGTCGCCCTGCGACAGCGCCTGTCGTCCGAATTCACCGCCCCACACGACGAGGGTGGAGTCGAGGAGCCCGCGTTGTTCGAGATCCTCGAGCAGCGCCGCGATGGGGCGGTCGATCTCCGGTCCGTGGATCCGGAGGTTTTCCTCGACGCCGTTGTGGGCGTCCCAGTTCTGCTGCTGATGGCCACCGCCATGATAGATCTGGATGAATCGCACTCCGCGCTCCACCAGTCGGCGCGCGATGAGGCATTGGCGGCCGAACGGGGCGGGCCCCAGGGCGAGCGGGTGGTCGTCGGGCTTCGGTTCATGGATCCCGTAGCGTTCGAGGGTCCGGTTGGATTCGCGGGAGAGATTGAGGGCGTCCGGGGCACTGCGCTGAAGCTGGAAGGCGAGCTCGTAGCTGGCGATGCGGGCCTGGAGTTCGGAATAGCCGGGACGGCTCGCCAGGTGGCCCGCGTTGAGATCGTTCAGGGTCGAGATGATGTCCCGCTGAGCGTTGGCCGGGGTGGCGTCGGCCGGGTCCAGGTTGAGGATCGGATTGCCGGCGGCACGGAAGACCGTCCCCTGGTAGGCAGCCGGCATGAAGCCGCTCGACCAGTTGGCGGCACCACTGATCGGTCCGCCCCGGGGATCCAGCATCACGACGTAGCCCGGCAGGTTGGCGTTCGATGAGCCGAGCCCGTAGGACATCCAAGATCCCATGGAAGGCCAGCCCTGAAGGACCCTCCCACTGTTCATCTGGATCATCGCTGAACCGTGCGCGAAGGAATCGGCATAGAGCGACTTCACCACGGCCAGCTTGTCCATGTGACCGGCAAGGTGCGGCAGGACGTCGCTGCACCAGAGGCCGGACTGGCCGTGCTGTCGGAAGGTCCGCTTTGAGCCAAGCAGGGTCCCTGGCTTGATGTCGCGTCGCCGCTGCTCCAGCGAGGCCGTCTGTCCGTGTCGACGGTTCAGCTCCGGCTTGTAGTCGAAGAGGTCCATCTGGGACGGACCGCCGTACATGAACAGGAAGATGCAGGCCTTGGCCTTCGTCGGATGATGCGGCGGGCGGACCCGCATCGGATCCTGTCCCAGTGTGCGTGCGACGTCTGGCCGGTCGAAGAACCCGTCGGCCTGGAGGAGTCCGGACAGGGCAAGCCCGGTGAATCCGGCCCCGAACTGGGCGAGGAAATCACGACGGGCACCGCAGCAGAGTCCTGCGCCGGGAGGGAGGGGGTTAGTCGACATAGGCCACTTCATTGAGGTTCAGGACCATTCGGCACACGGACTCGAGGGCCTTCCTCCTCGCCCAGTCGTCCGGGCGACGGCTCCAGAGGGGGACTTCCGATCCGCCAGCGGACCATCGGGCGTGATCGAGGCTCGCCGCGGCGCCCCAGGCCCGAAGGCCCAGACCGCCGGTCGTGGGCACCGAGCCCGGGAGGGAGGCTTCCAGCGCGGGTTCCGCGGCTCCGTCCAGGAAGATCCGGCAGCGGTCCCGGGTGATGTGGAGTAGCAACGGGATCCGGTCGCCCTGCAGGGGAAGGTTCTCGCCGCGCACCAGGGTTTCCTCGCCCTGGGGTGTAAGGCGTCGGATCCGGGCCCGTCCCTCGCGGGGTTCGATCACGAGTTCGAATCCGGTCTCGGGTTCGCCTGGCTTCGCCCCAGGGACAACCCGCCACAGGACACCGACCTGGGTGCAGGAGACCTGTGGGATCAGATCCGCCAGGAATTCGCCTTCGACAGGGGTCACGTCGGTCCGCAGCACATACGGTCCCCGGCCAGCCTCGAGGGCCTTGTTGCCTTCGTATTCCCGGGGCCACCATCCCTTGTGCGACTGCCAACCCGGACCGGGCGGCAGGACGAACCGGTCCGCGGGCAGCGCCTGGAAGTACGGTGTCGACAGTGTGTCGGGGACATCCGGGATCACGACGAGACGCTCGGCGAGCTGTCGCCAAAGGGATTCCTGTCGGTCCAGGAACCGTCCCAACGCCTCGACTTCCTTGGGCCGGGGCCGGCGTCCGGTGGCGCGATTCCAGATCCGCCCGAGCACCGCCGTGGACGTGGCGTCTCCCGACTCCAGGATCACGGCGCTGACGAGGGCCGCAGCCTGTTCGTGGACGAATGTGTCGTTCAACAGCATCAGCGCCTGGGTTGGGACGGTCGTGGTCGGCCGTTCTCCGAGGGGCGAGGTGGCGTTGTTGTAGTCGAAGGTCTCGAACAGCGGGACCATCGAGGTCCGGCGCACGTAGGCGTAGACGCTCCGGCGTGCCCGGGCCCCTGGGGAGGACACCTCCCAGTCGGTGCCCGGACGTGATCCGCCCGCGAGCACCTCGCCGCTCAAGGAGGGGAAGAACCCGCGGCCGCCGGCGGCGAGGTTCAGCTCCCCGGAAATGGCGAGCAGGCTGTCCCTGAGGGACTCCGCGTCGAGCCGACGCAGGTTCTGGCGCCACAGCAGCTCGTTGCCCGGGTCCTTGGCCAGGGCTTCGGGGGAGGTGGTGGCGGAGGACTGTTTCCAGGTGGCCGAGGTGAGGATGCGACGGTGGAGGGCCTTCACCGACCAGCCGTTCCGCATGAAGTCGGCGGCAAGCCAATCCAGGAGCTCCGGATGGGACGGCACGCTGCCGACGCGTCCGAAGTCCGTCGTGGTCCGTACGAGGCCGCGTCCGAAATGGTGGTGCCACACCCGGTTGACCATCACCCGCGCCGTGAGGGGATTCGACGGGCTGGCAATCCAGTCGGCCAGTGCCTTGCGACGTCCCGAGGTCGAGTGGGATGTCCCACCGCCGGTCTGGGTTGGTTTTTGGACCGACAGGGTCCCACCCCCGGCGGCACGAAGGGTACCGGGAACAACCGGAGCGCCCGGCGATCGGGGATTGCCACGCGCCAGCACGTGGACGTCGGGGGTGGAGCCGTCCCGCTCACGGGCCGCGAGGGCCCAGTCGAACGGAGGGGCCTGCTTCTGGAGCGCAGCGATGCGGTCCGACAGCGATTTGCGGGTCGATTCGTCGGGGGCCGCGGCCTTCTCGGCTTCGAGGGCTTCCCTTCGGCGCTGCTGGTCGGCCCGCCACGCGGCGATCTGTTCCGGTCCGACGAGCGGCGCGAACAGGGGGGAATCCAGTCCGTGCGCCGCGGTTTCGCCGGTGCGGAGGGGGCGGAACACCGAGAGGAGCGAGTAGTAGTCCTCCTGCAGGATGGGGTCGAACTTGTGGTCGTGACACCGCGCGCAGCCGACGGTCAGACCCAGGAAGGCGGCTCCACTGGTGCTCACCATGTCGTCGAGCTCATCGAACTCGGCCTGCAGTCTGTCGTCGGGCTCGTCGTCGTGGACCCCAAGCCGGAGGAACCCTGTGGCGATGACGCCATCCTGCCAGGCCTGTCCGATCGACCCATCGGCCTCGCGGAGTGCGTCGCCGATCTCATCGCCGGCCAGCTGTTCCCGGATGAACCGGTCGTAGGGTGTGTCCTGGTTGAAGGCGCGGATGACATAGTCGCGGTAGCGCCAGGACTCGGCCTTCTCGGCATCGCGTTCATAGCCGTTGCTCTGGGCAAACCGGACAACATCGAGCCAGTGGCGTCCCCAGCGTTCCCCATAGCGGGGACTGGCCAGCAACGCTTCAACCTCACGGTCCCATGCGGCGTGGGATGGATCGCGTTCGAACCGGGCAATGGCCTCGGAGGTGGGGGGGAGTCCGATGAGGTCGAACCAGAGGCGTCGGATCAGCTCGGCCGGCCTGGCTTCCCGATTCGGTCGGAGTCCGAGGGTCTCGAGCCGCGCGCGGACGAAGGCGTCGATGGGGTTTGACGGGGGTGGTCCCTGGGTGGCTGGGATGGCGGCAGACCTCACGGTCTCGAACGCCCACCAGTTGGTGGCGCCCTCGGATGCCGTGGCGCGGCTGGCGATGGGGCTCCGGATTGCGGAAAGGAGTGCCGCGAGAATCACGGCCCAGAACCTTGTTCCGCATCCTGTTGCGGGACGGGGTCGGAGGGAGTTTCCCGATGTGAATGCCGAACGCATCGAACCCTGGGACCATGGCCCGATCCGTTTAATACCTCAACGTCGGTCCTGACCCTCGAAGACGCGCGGAGGGGATAAGACCCACACGGAGGCGCGGAGACGCGGAGGGAAGACGGGGAGAGATGGGGAGGAAAAAAGTCAGGGGAACCGGGTGGGGCAGGGCTCCTTCTGGCCGGATGCCGAAGGCGTCGGGGCGAGTTGAGAGGTGAGCGTTGAGAGTTGAGTGTTCAGACACACCTCGGACAGGCCCCCCGTGTCATCGGAAGCCGCCGGCACCCATCGGTGGGTGATGCAGTGCCCTGCATCACGGGGTGCGGGAGCACCGAACCCGGTCGGGACCTGAGGGACCCGGTCCCGACCGGGGTGTCGTCCGACACGATCGGAAGGGTGGTTCCCGAGATCCTTTGGACATGCGACTGGATCTCCAGCGCGGCCAGGCGGGCGGACGGCGAGGGCCTTGCGGCGGTCACGATGGACGCCAGCGGTTTGCCGTCGCGGGTCAGGCGGACACGCGTATCCGCCAGCGCGATCGATTGCAGGGCGACAAGCCCCACCATCAACAGGCGGCAGCGGTCGAGGATTTGGGTCAACATCAGGTGTCGGAAGAGGTTTATGGTCACGACGGGGTTCGAAAAGACTACCAAGGTCCGAAGGGCGGGGAAGCGTGTTCCCCGAAGCATGGGCGGGGCCCACCGTGATTCCCTGAGATGATTTCCAGGTCGAAGTCCGTGAGGCCACCGGTACCTTCCCGGCATGGTTCGACGGGAACAGTCGTGGTCCGTAGGCCACCCTTGGTTTCGAGCGACGATCGGGTCCGGCATGGCGTGGGCGATGGCGCTGGGATTCGTCTTGATGACGCGGCTGCTGGCGCAGGAGAGCCTGGGACTCAACGCGACCCAGGACGGCGCAGGACGCATCCGGGTGAGCAGCGTCGGCGCCAGGGATACCCTACAGCTCCTGGAACGCAGCCGGGACCTCAGGGCCTGGACCGAGGCGGCGCGCGCCGTGCAGGGCTTCGAGGGGTTCGCGGTGTCGGGATCCGACGCCGCGACGGAGTCGGAGTTCTTCCGGGTCCGTTCCCGTCCCGTGGAGGGTTCGGATGATTGGGGCAACCAGGTCCGGATCCCTGACGATCCCTTCCTGTCGGCCCCCGGGGATCCCTCCAGCGGCGGATTCCGCTGGCTGAAATTCACCCTCCGACTCGACACCCCGGGCCTTGTCCATTTCCAGGACAGCGCCCGTCAGCCGTTCCACTACGGCTTCATCCGACAGCGTCTCGCAGGATTCGAGGGCCTGTCCCCGGAGGCGGTGGATGCGGTGTCGCTTCGGAACACCGGGCAGCGTCTCGTGCTGGGAGCGGTCCTGCTGCCGGAGGACCTGGCCCTCCGGGAAATCGGGATCCAGATCATCGGGCAGGAGGCCTTCCCGGTCGATCGGGTCGTGGAGTGGCTGGGGCAGGTCCGACGGGCGCTCGTCCTGCCGCCCGGCTGGACGGCCCGCTATGTCCCGACCGTGGAGCAGGAGACCCTCGGGCCGACGGATCTCCTCCGGTTGGAAGCCGCGGGATTCCCGGTGGCGTCGGTCTCGCGATGGATCCGCAAGGACGAGGTCTACAGCGCCGGCTGGGCCCACGGGCGGATCCGCTTCGTGCCGACGGCGGAGATCCAGGCTGCGTTCGTTGCGGGTCGACTCCGTCCGGAGGATCTCCTCCTGACCGATGCCGTGCCTGCGGAGATCCCGGTCGTGGCGGGCACGATCACCCTGAGCCCTGCCACCCCGAATTCCCACGTGGCGATCCTCTCGCAGTCGTTCGGCGTCCCGTTCGTCCATGTCGCGGACCCGGCCCGTCAGGCCGAACTGAGGTCGTGGGAAGGGCAGGAGGTCCTGATGGTGGCGGGTTCCAGCACCGGCGGGGATCCGATCCGGTTCGTCCCTGTGGACGGGTATCTCACGGAGGGACAGAAGGCGGCGCTGGCGAAGGCCAAGGCTCCGGTCCGTCTCGCGGTGGTTCCGATGGAGCGCCGTGGGGTGATCCATGTGCCTGCCGAGGACCTGAAGCCGGAGGACCTCCGCCACGTTGGGGGGAAGGCGGCGAACTATGGCACCCTCGTCCGGGCGGTGCCGGACCATGCACCACGTCCGGCCCTGGCGTTCACCTTCGATCTCTGGATGGACTTCCTCGACCAGACCCTGCCCGGGGGACGGACGCTGCGGGCCACCTTGGGCGATCGACTTCGCGGTCATGTGTACCCGCCCGACATGGCCCGGCTCTCGGCGGATCTGGCGGCGATCCGGCAGCTGATCCGGGACGGCGCGGAGTTCTCCCCAGCGCAGAAGGAGGCGATCGTGTCGGCCCTCGGGACGGTCCATTCCGGCGGGAACCTGCGGTTCCGGAGTTCCACCAATGTCGAGGACAGCGAGCAGTTCTCCGGGGCGGGTCTGTACGACAGCTACAGCGGATGTCTCCTGGATGACACGGACGGCGACGCGGCGGGACCGTCCCGGTGCGATCCGGAGGAAACGGGGGAACGCGGGGTCTTCCGGGCGTTGAGACGGGTGTATGCGAGCTTCTACAACGACAACGCCTTCCTCGAGCGGCTGCGTCATGGCGTGGACGAATCCACGGTGGGCATGGCGGTTCTGGTGCACCGGTCCTTTCCCGATGAGATCGAGACGGCCAATGGGGTGGCGACGTTCCGGGTGACCGCGGCGGGTTCCCGGGAGACCCTGGCCTACAGCGGTGAACTGGTGCTCCAACCCGGCGCGGAATCGGTCGCGAATCCCGATCCCTCCTCGCGGCCGGAGGTTGTCGCGGTCTCAAGGATCCCCGGCATGGCGCCGACGCTGGGCGTCGTCCGCCGGGCCGGCCGGGTGCCGCTCGGCGGCACCGTGCTGGAGTGGACCCGCGGCTACGACTCGCTCGTGGAGGTGTTGGAGTCGGCGGTCCTGGCGTTTGCCCAGGCCCGGCCGGGTCGGGAGACCCTCGCGGTGGACCTCGAGTTCAAACGGGTCGCCCCGGGAAGCCTCGTGGTGAAGCAGGTCCGCGAGATCCCGTCGAATCCCGTCGGCACCCGTCCGCCGCCCTTCACACTCTCGGAATCGGCCGCCTTCGAGGTCTTCCAGCACCACGGCAAGGACCTGTTCGCCAACCATCGACTCAAGTCCTTCTGGCGCTTCCCAAGTCTGGTGTTCGCCGGGGAACCCGGGACCGCCGGGTTCGACGTGCTGGTGGATCTGACCCATCACGACGGCACCTCGATCCGGAGGCGGTCGGGTCGGATTGGTTCGTTTCCAGGAGCCAGCATCACGGCCTCGGGCGCCACGGTGACGTACCGATGGAACTGGCCGGATGGGGGCCTTCGCGGGGCGTATACGATCGTGGCGACGTTCCCCAAGGCGCCGGATCCGCGGCAGCCATTGTCCTGGGTCGATGCGCTGCAGGTGGACTTCAAGGCGGCGTATGAGGTGCCGCAGCCGGCCTTCGATGCCGAGGGAGTCCGGAAGACGGTGACCTCGGAATCCACCCGGCTGGTGCCGTTGTCCCGGATCATCACGGGATCGCTGCCGCGTCAGCGTCGGATCCGAAAGGGTGCGGTCGAGGTGGCGGTGGACTACACGCTGTCGTTCCTGAAGTTCGGCTATCCGGGGATCGGGATCTACGACACGAAGAGCTGGCCGCTGGTGGAGTGGCGGGGAACGACGCTGACGGGGTTCACCCGGGAGCCGATCCGCCTGACGGGGACGTTCTCACAGACCTACGATTCGATACGGCACAACTTCTTCGAGGTGTTCCTCTTCGAACCGGCCCTGGATCCCGGGGTGTCGTCCGAGGTGCTGACGGAACTGAGCGCGGCCAACATCCGTCGAATCCGCGTGGAATATGGTGATTTCAGGAGCTCGGAGGTCTGGATCGAAGGCTGGGATGGCGTGGTGCGGAAGGGGAGGTGAGAGGAGGAGGGTCACACGTGGACGCGGAGACACTGAGGGAGGAACGTGGAGGAGAAACGGAAAGCAGGGTTGAGGCACCGAGTATCGGGCTCACGGCTGCATGACATTGCCGATGCCGAAGGCCTCGGTGGGTGGGTGATGCAGTGCCCTGCATCACCGGGCGCGGCAGCGCCCACCGCACGCCACGGACCGACCTCCGTGGCGTCCCCAGCGGGTCCGCGAGGAGTTGACCGACCTCGTGTTCCAGCCGGGATCCTCTGACGCTGCAGACGCCCCGTCCCCTTCACGGATGCGCCACGTGCAGCGGATTGGGATGGGCCGGTGGCGGAGCACAGCCCAACCCGCATCGCCTCTGTCTTGATCTCCCCGCCTTTTCTCCGCTCCTCCGTGTCCCCGTGTGACCCTCTTCTTCCGTCCGAGGGGAGCGCGGCACCGGCCCATGAAAAAACCCGCCGCGGTGGATCCCGGGCGGGTCTTGGACTGGGAGGGTGTGTGATCAGCTCCCCGACTCGGTCTTCTCGCCGGACTTCTTCCAGCCGGCGATGCCCTTCGAGTAGTGCTTGACATTGGTGTAGCCCAGCTTCTTGGCGGCGGCGGCACCGGCCTTGTAGGCCGAGCAGCGCTCGTTGCCGCAATAGGCGACCACGAGGGTTCCCTTTTCGGCCGGAAGCACCTTCGCGAGCTTGCCCTCGACCTTGTCGAAATCGAGCGCGCCCGGAATGTGTCCTTCCTGCCAGCTCTCGGTGCCGTTGACGTCGAGCAGGACGACCTTCTTGGCGGCGATGGCCTGTTTGAGGTCCTCGGTGGAGATGCTGGGGAAGGCGTCATCGGCGAGGGCCAGGAAGGCCGAGGCGACGACGGCGAACAGTGTGGTTATAGTGCGTTTCATTGACGTATCCGGATGATAATCGGACCTGTCCGATCGTCAACGGATCGATCCCGCGTCTTGCGATGTCCTGGCCCGGGTGATACCCACCTCCGGGTTCCGGGCGTGTGGCGCAGCGGTTAGCGCAGCAGTTTTACACACTGTTGGTCGGGGGTTCGAATCCCTCCTCGCCCACCATCCTCCACATCGGCCTCTGCAGGGCCGTGGCTGTGGGTCAGGGCTGCGCTGCGGGGCGACGGAGTGTGAAGCTGCCGTCGTCTCCATCGCTCGTGTACTTCGAGTCGAACTGGATCGATGTGATCCGCCCCTCCTGGTCGAACCGCCACCCATACACCTTCTCCTGGCCTTCGAAGACGAAGACATCGTCCTGCCAGGAACCCTTCAGGGTCGTGCGGAACGTCCCGCTGAACACGACATGCCACCAGGCCTTGAAGCGGGCGCGGTAGTCCGTTTCGGACACCCGGGTGATGACCGCCTTGAGCCGATCCTGGTGGTCGTTGTTGGAATTCTGCCAGGTACCTTCCCAGGCGCCGGTGATGTCCCTCGGGTCGGCCGGCTGACGCGAGGCCGCCTTCCACTCGCGCGAGAAGGTGCATCCGGAACCGAGGAGGCTGAGTCCGATGAGGCAGGAAAGCAGGGCGTGATGGCGCGTCATGGTGAGGAGGCTACCTACCCGGGATCCACGAAGGAAAGCCCGACGGCCCATCTTCCGGCTGGGGGCGTTGCGGACCTGTGGAGGAGCCGCCAGAGGGGTGATGGCCTCCCGATGACCGCGGCGGCGGGATCTTGGGCTTGGGTGTCGATTCGAGAATCTGGGACAGCCCCGTCCCTCGGCTTGACAAGCCAATCGGGGATCCAAGGCTGTCCATCCTCCCGGAACCCCGCATCATGCAAATCCTCTTACAGTTCACTGACCCAACGGCAGCGTGCGATTCAAGTCAGTCGGCTCGCATGCCGTCTCGCCCTCGTGGTCGCATCCACGCCCAGGTCCTGGAGGTCACAGCGAAACACATCCGGCTGGATCCTCCGGACTCACGGTATGCATCGCTCTCCCCGATTCCGGGGTGGCGCGGGTTCACCCTGATCGAACTCCTGGTGGTCATCGCCATCATTGCCATTCTGGCGGGCATGCTCTTGCCAGCCTTGGCCAAGGCGAAGACGAAGGGCCAGGGGATCATGTGCATGAACAACACCCGCCAGCTCATGCTGGCGTGGCGGCTGTATGTGGAGGACAACGGCGGACGGATCCCGCCGGCCTATTCGGACAACCCGGCGAACAACTCGTGGACCTACGGGATCCTCGACTGGAACACGAGCAACCGGGACAACTGGGATGTCACCAACACGCTCATGAAGGGCACCATCTGGGGCTACACCGGTAAGACCCAGAAGATCTACAAGTGTCCGGCTGACCAGTTCATGACCAAGGGCGGGACACCACGCGCCCGGCTCCGGAGCAACTCGATCAATTCCTGGGTAGGCATGCACGACGGGAAGCCGACATGGTTCGGCAACAGCCCGCCGTGGCGGATGTTCCTCAAGGAGACGGATTTCGTGGAGGCGGCGAACACGTGGGTCTTCGTGGACGAGCATCCCGACAGCATCAACGATGGGTTCTTCTGCACTGACATGAAGCCGGCTCCCAATCTGGCCAGTGCGGTCCTGCCGGATTGTCCGGCCAGCTATCACAATGGGGCCTGCGGGTTCGCCTTCGCGGATGGCCACTCGGAGATCAAGCGCTGGGTGGATCGTCGGACAAAAGTCCCGGTGAAACGGGGCGACTACCAGTCTGGAAACCAGGCGAACAACAAAGACATCGAGTGGCTGTGGAGCAAGACCACGCAGCGGCTCAACTAGGCCCCGTCGATGCTCCGCCGTTGAATCAGGCACTGCTGACCAGTAGAACAACGCGGTTTTCATGACGCTTCCGATCCGAATTGTTCCGTATGGGCTCCTCGTGATCCTGATGGTCTTTTCCCTGTCGCAGTTCCGGAAGGCCTACACGACCCAGGGCAGTGCCCGACACGAAGCGGCCCTTGTCGGGGAGGAGTCGGTGGAGTCGGCCCAGGCCCAACCCGCCACGACAGAGCCTCAAGCGCCGGGGACCAACGCCGTATCGGCGGCTGTCGGTGGTCTGACCAAACCCCCGGCAACTTCTGTGGTGCCTTCGACGGGGGTGTCGACCCCATCCACGACTGGGGCATCCACCCATGGGGTGTCCCCCGAAAAACCGACATCCCCCAAGGACTCGGCTTCGGGCTCGGTGCCAAGTCTCGGGCTCTTCGTGATTTCTCTGCTCGGATTGGGGGGGCTTGTGGCGTGGGACGTCGCCCGCTACCTGGGAGAGCGGTCGTCGAAGGGCATGATGGCCGAGGATTGGCTCGAGCGGAAGGATCCGGAATACGAGAAGGCCGAGGAGGTCTGGGCCAACGGACAGCATCTCGACGCCATTGCGCTCATGCGGGAATACCTGGGGCGCAATCCCCGCGAGCAGCATGTGGCGATCCGCATTGCCGAGATCTACGAGAAGGATCTTGGAAACTCGCTGGCAGCTGCGCTTGAGCTCGAGGAGGTGCTGCAGAGGAAGCTGCCCCGTGAGAAGTGGGGCTGGACCGCGGTGCGTCTTTCGAACCTGTACTCGGGCCGTCTGAACCAGCCGGAGAAGGCCCTTCAGCTGCTGGAGCGGATTGTGAACGAGTATCCCGAGACGGGTGCGGCGAAGAAGGCGCGTCAGCGGCTGGGACTTCCAGAGCCCGAGGTGGCGGTCGAATCGGTTGAGGAGGAATCAGACGACGAGGGATCCGATGATTCACCGCCGCCCCCGCCCGAACCTCCCTCTGGACTGCCCAAGGGATTCCGTCCGAAGGGCTGACGGACGGGTTTTGGGAGCAGGCGATGCCATCCGCCCCGCGGAACAGAGCCCAGCTCACCGGGGTTCCTGGACCATGATCTCCAGAGGGTCGTCGTTGGGAAACGGCGTCCAAGGTTGAATCTTCAGCAGCTGGGTCCACCCCTTCCGGCAGGACTCCGCGGTTGACAGGCAGACGAACACATCGGCCGATTAACGTTCCTGGAGCCAGCGTTGTGAAAGGAGTTGGGGTGTCTCGGAACCGGCGCTACCTTTTGAAGGGGGTTCCGTTGAGCCTTCAGTCCGGGTGACGAATCGACCACCAATGATCTCTATCCTCGTCGCACTCCACCTGATGGCCTCTGGTCTGGCGCTCCTCACCGGAGGGCTTGCGCTGGTATCGTCTGGACGCGGTGCTCGGGCTGGGCTGGGGTGGATCGGACTGATCTATGTGGGCTCGGTTGGAGTCATGAGTGGCACCGCACTGGGGTTGTTCCGCGAGACCGGTGGAGTGCATGCGCTTCATGGAGTGGCGATCGTCTCGCTGATGCTCGCCGTGCCGCCGGGATGCACGATGATCCGGTATCCGGGTGCTGCAGCGATCGTCCTCAACCATCGAGGAACACTTTCGGCCACCTATCTGATCCTGCTGGTGTCCACAGTGCTGGAGACTGCCCGGCGCCTTGTCGCCCCACTCCTGGCCGCCTCGGGGTTCGAGGCCTGGGAGGCCTATTGGGGTGTGGTCGGCCTGCTAGCTGCCGCCATGGCTGTCCTGGGGCTTCGTCTGACGCGGAAACCCGGGGAATGGAACATCGGCGACGCAGACAGAGGCATGGGTAGGCAAAGGTGATGAGGAAACCGGCGGCGTTGGGAAACCGGGACCGGGCTCCATCCGACTCTGTGATCGAACTTCGCGGCTTCTGCACGCTAGACTCCACTCCATGACGGCATGATCACCTACAATCCCAAGGACTGGTGGAAGCTGATCTTCGCGTTCCACCGAACCGATTCCTTCCGGATGCTGCTGCCGGGCATGGTGGCTGTCGGGGTCTACACCGCCGGGGTCGCGTACCTGGAGACCCAGCTGTTCCACGTCACGTTCAGGAACACGACGCTCGTGCACTCCCTGATCGGGTTTGTCCTGTCGATGCTCCTGATCTTCCGGACCAACACGGCCTATGACCGATGGTGGGAGGGGCGGCGGCTGTGGGGTGGACTCGTGAACACGTCCCGGAATCTGGCCCTCAAGCTCCAGGCCCTGCTGGGACCGGAGGCGACCGCTGACCGGGCGATGTTCAGGGCGCTGATCCTCAACTTCGTGGTCGCCGCGAAGGAGCACCTCCGGCAGGACGTCCGGGCCGAGTCCCTGCAGGCTGCAGGTTCCCATCCGGTCGAGGCGTTTCTCGGGGCGCGACATGTCCCCAACCGCATCCTGGCCATCCTGTTCTCCGAGGTGATCCGACTCCAGCAATCCGGCCGCCTCACCGGGGAGCAGCTCCTGTTCCTCAACGCCGAACTTCAGTCCTTCGCCGACACCCTCGGCGCCTGCGAACGGATTCGGAAGACGCCGATCCCCTACGCCTACAGCCTGTTCCTGAAGAAGATCATCTTCCTCTACGTGTTCACGATGCCGATCGGATTCGTTCTGGACTACGGCTACTGGGCGGTGCCTGTGGTGGCGTTCGTGTTCTACGCCTTCGCGAGCATCGAGGTCATTGCCGAGGAGATCGAGGACCCGTTCGGCACGGACGCCAACGATCTGCCGCTCGACTCGATCAGTGACACCATCCGGGCAAACCTCGAGGAGATCCTCTGACGAAGTTGGTGGGTTCAGCCAGGCGTCGACAGACGCGCAATCGCCTCGTGGACGGCGGCCACGAGCGCCTGCACGCGGACCCCGAGCGGCCAGTCGCTCGGAGCCTCAAGCGTGTAGCCGAGCGGACACTTGTGGGCCCCCAGCCAGAGAGCCTCGGGCCACTCCGGGCGGACCTCCGGATCGAAGTCCGGACGGATGATCCCGGGTTCGCTCACGTTGCGGCCATCGATCAGGGGTGACTCATCGATGGGACAGACCCGGCGGACGGCCCCCACGATCTGTCGCGCCAGCGAGGGCTGCCCCACGCCGTTCAGCTCGTAGGCATAGAACCCGTGGCTCTCCCAGTCCTCATGCAGGAGGAGGGTCAGGTCGAGGCGGGGCAGGGACCGGAGCCATTCGACATGGCCTGCGGTCTCGGGGGAACGGGGATCCCGGTAGTCGCGGTTGAGGTCGATGCCCGAGGGGTGAGATCGATGGTTCCTGCGGATGCCCTCGGGATTCAGGCAGGGGATCAGCCAGAGATCGGCATCCGGCAGAGTTGCCGAGGATTCGAGGAGGGCGAGGGCGGCGACGGGGCCGGCCGGTTCATCGCCGTGGATCCCGGCGGAGATGTAGATGCGTGGCGCGCCTGTCCGCCGTGCCGGCCTGTGGAACGCCGGGCGTTGGGGTTGTGCCGGTGGCAACCGCTGGCACCCCCAACCGTTCGCCGCAGCGGCGGCGACACAGCGGTTGAGCAGGCCATCGATCCCGATGGATTCTCCCCGATATCCGTCCCGGTTGAGTCCCAGCCGCTGCACACCCTCAGCATGCGGAACTCCGCCAGGGCTGCAACCGCGCCTGGGAACCGAGATGGAGGAGCCAACGGCCTCCGCGGATGTCCTTCGCGGATTTACAAGGGGTCCGGCGATCGACATCCTCCGTCTCCGATGACGACGCCCCTCCGGCATGACTGGTCCCTCGACGAAATCCGCCAGCTGCACGACTCTCCGTTCCTCGATCTTGTGTTCCGCGCGGCGGCGGTCCACCGGGAGCATCACGACCCCCTGGAGATGCAGGTGTGCAAGCTGATCTCGGTCAAGACCGGGGCCTGTCCCGAGGACTGCGCCTACTGCGCCCAGTCCTCCCGCTATTCCACCGGCGTCGATGCGGAGCGGATGCTGGACAGGACGACCGTCGTCGAGATCGCCTCCCGGGCCAAGGCGGCAGGCGTTTCCCGGGTCTGCCTTGGTGCCGCCTGGCGCGAGGTGAAGGACAATGGGCAGTTCGACCGGGTCGTCGACATGGTCAAGGGTGTCACCGATCTGGGACTCGAGGTCTGCTGCACGCTGGGAATGCTCTCCGAACCGCAGGCCCGGAGGCTCGAGGAAGCCGGACTCTACGCCTACAACCACAACGTCGATTCCAGCGCCGAATTCTACGAGACGATCATCACGACCCGGACCTACGCCGACCGTCTCAACACGATCGAGAACGTCCGCAAGACGAAGGTGACGGTCTGTTCCGGCGGCATCATCGGACTGGGTGAGCGCGTCGACGACCGGCTCCGCATGCTGCAGACCCTCCAGTCGGTCCGGCCCCATCCGGAGTCGGTTCCGATCAACATTCTGAGCAAGGTGGCGGGCACCCCGATGGCGGGTCAGCCGGATGTCCCCGTCTGGGATGTGATCCGCATGATCGCGACCGCCCGGATCCTGATGCCGGCGTCGGACGTCCGCCTCACCGCGGGCCGGGTCCGCCTCTCGCCCACGGAGCAGGCGCTGTGCTTCCTCGCAGGGGCCAACTCCATCTTCTCGAGCGAGACAGAGTTCATGCTCACGCCGGCCGTGCCGTCGCCGAGCTATGATGCCGACGCCGAACTCCTCCGGGTGCTGGGTCTGGTTCCCCGCGCCCCGTTCGACAATCCAAATGCCCCCCGGGCGGCGGAGCTGGCCTCGCTACAGTCGACTGCCGAACCCGCGACTGCGGTCGCCTGAAATCCCCACGCTTCCCTTCATGGCTGGCATCCTTGATCTGGTGACGGATCTCCCACGACGGGAGGTCCCGGTGGGCGAAACAATTCTGGAGCAGGGGTGTCCCGCGCCATCGATGCTGATCCTGGTCTCGGGCGAGGTGGAGGTGCTCCACGACCAGATCCGCGTGGCGCGGACGGCCGAGCCGGGTGCCGTCTTCGGCGAGATGTCGATCCTGCTGCACCGCAACTGCACCGCGAGCGTGCGGACCCTCAAGCCCAGTGTTTTTGTGAGGGTCGACCAACCCGAGCAGTTTCTCAGGGAGTCCTCGGCGGCCAGCCTCCACGTGGCGGTCCTTCTCGCCCGGCGCCTCGAGGTGCTCAACCGCTACCTGGTCGATGTGAAGACCCAGTACGAGGGCCACGACCATCTTGGGATGGTGGACGAGGTGCTGAACACCCTCATGCACCAACAGCCGCGGAATCCGTCGCGCTGAGCTGTCGGATCACTGCGCCCTCAAGCGACATCCATCGGGCCTCGAGGGTGTCCAGATCGAACTCGATGTGGGTCGGCACGGGGCCGATCTGTTTTCCAGGATTGAACACCCAGGTGTCCCCAGCCCGGTCGATCCACGATCCCTCCGAGTAGAAGGGGGCGTTGTGGATGTGTCCGCAGAGCACAAGATCCGGCCTGTGGTGTTGGATCCATCCGGACAGATGGGGGTCCCCGACGGACTTGCGGCCGGTCCAGCAAGTCCGCGACTCCAGCGGCGGAGCGTGGTGGATCCAGACCCAGCGTTCCTTGGGACGGAGGGCATCTGTCTCCAGCTGCATCTCCAGGGTGGCCCTCGATTCGGCCCCGTCCCACCAAGGGCAGACCGTGAACAGGGTCCCGTTCCGCTCAAAGCTCTCCCCATCCACCCGGACCCGGTCCGAACGGGCCGACTGGAGCCATCGCGCGATGGCCTCGTCGGCCTCGGATCGCTCCGTCCCATCGTGGTTCCCGGAACTCACAAGGAGCTGGCTCTGTTCGCTGATACGGGAGAGGTATTTTTCCACGACGACCACCTGGACCTCCCGGTCGAGTGCCGAACCGAGATCGAGCAGGTCCCCGCCGATCGCCACGAGATCATAATCCCGGGCGTGATCCGCGACCCAGTCGAACTGCTTCAGGGAATAGTGGAGATCGGCGACGAACAGGAGTCGCATGGATCGGAACCGTGGGGATGTGGGCGGGGCGCGTCGAAACAATTGTCCCGAGGGTCGGCGTCGGCTGACGTGTGCCACATGGATCGACTCCGGGGTGGAACTCCTCATCCGCTTCGGGGATCTTCCAGCATGCGGTTGATGCTGTGGCGATTTTTTGGGCCGGTCCTCGGGGTTCTCGTCCTCGGGGATGGGACCCGCGGGATCGGGGCGACGCCCGAGACGAAGGTGTCCTATTCGGCGGCGTATGGCGGCACGGGCACGCAGCCGGAACTGGATCCGGCGAAGGACATGCCGCGGGTACCGCCGACGGCCGCCGCGGAGGCACCCGCGACTTTTGTGGTGAAACGGGGGTTCCGACTCGAGCTGGCCGCCGCGGAGCCGGAGGTTTTCAGCCCTGTCACCCTCGCCTTCGACGAGTTCGGGCGGATGTTCGTGGTTGAGATGGTCGACTACTCGGAGCGGCGGGACGAGACCCCCCATGCGGGCCGGATCCGTCGACTGGAGGACACGGACGGCGACGGGAGGTATGACCGCTCAGTGGTGTTTGCCGACAACCTGCCCTGGCCGACCGCTCTGATCTGTTCGAAGGGCGGGGTGTTTGTCGGGGCGACCCCGGACATCGTGTGGTTGAAGGATCTGGATGGGGACGGGCGTGCCGATGAGCGTCAGGTGGTGTTCACCGGTTTCGGGAGCGGGGCCCCCCGGCTCAACGTCCAGGCCCTCCTCAATTCATTCAACTGGGGCCTCGACAACCGCATCCACGGGGCGACGGGGCCCATCGGCGCGGCAGGGGTTCGGCGGGCCGACGGAGCGGGGGGGAAGCCGCTGGAGCTGCGGGGCAGGGATTTCAGTTTCGACCCGCGGACCTTCGACATCCGCCCCGAGGCCGGCGGCGGACAGTACGGGCTCTCATTCGACACCGACGGCAGGAAGTTCGTCTCCAGCAACAGCGACCATCTCCAGACGATCCTGTACCCCCAGCGCTATGCGGACCGCAACCCGGCAGTGTCGATGCCTGGACCCCGACTCAGCATTGCGTCGGACGGCCCAGCGGCCGAGGTGTTCCGGATCAGTCCTGACGAACCGTGGCGGATCGTGCGGACCCGATGGCGGATCAGTGGGGTGGTGCCTGGTGCGGTCGAGGGTGGGGGACGGGTTTCTGGCTATTTCACCGGTGCCACGGGGGCGACGATCTATCGGGGGGACGCCTATGGGCCGGAGTTCGTCGACAACGCCTTCATCGGTGATGCGGGTGGCAACCTCATCCACCGGAAGGTTCTCCGGCCCGATGGCGTCTCGCTCCAGGCGGAACGCCCCTCCGATGAACGATCCGTCGAGTTCGTCGCCTCGCGGGACACCTGGTTCCGTCCTGTGCACTTCCAGAATGGTCCGGATGGCTGCCTCTATGTGGCCGACATGTATCGGGAAGTGATCGAGCACCCCTGGTCGATTCCCGAGTCGATCAAGAAGCACCTCGATCTGAACAGCGGCAACGACCGCGGGCGCATCTGGCGCATCGTTCCCGAGGAATTCCGACGTCCGAGCCGCTCCCTTCCTGGGACGCTCGATGTGGCGGATCGCGTGGCCGCCCTGGAGAGCGACAACGGGTGGACCCGTGAGACGGCGGCTCGACTGCTCTTCGAGTCGCAGGATCCCCGGGCGGTGCCCGGACTGGAGCGCCTGCTTCTGAAGTCGTCACGTCCGCTCGCCCGGCTGCAGGCCTTGCATGGGCTCGAGGGTCTCTCGGCCCTGTCGGCCAGACGCCATCTAGTTCCGGCGCTGGACGACCCGGATGAACGGGTGAGGGAGCACGCCGTCGCCCTCGCTGAACGTCACCTCCGAAATCCCGGTGATGGCACCCTCCTCGTCCTAGCCCTTGCCCGGCGGGTGGAGGACCCCGCGGTCCGGGTCCGTTTCCAGCTGGCGTTCACCCTCGGAGAGATGCCGTTGAAGGATCGGATCCCATCGATCGTGGGCCTGGCGCGTCGGGACGCCGGGGATCCCTGGATCCCGTGGGCGCTTCTGAGCTCCCTGTCCGAGGGTGCCCCGGAGGTGTTCGCGGCCTCGGTGCGGGACCCGGACTTCCTGGCAAGCCCGGCCGGTCGGGATTGGATCCGTCGGCTCGCGACGCTGATCGGGGCACAAGGGCGCTCTTCGGACATCCGGGAGGTCCTGGACTGGGTGATGGCGGACGGGAACGAGCCCGTGGCGTTCCAGATTGCGACGGCGGTCCTGGAGGGAGCCCGTCGGAGTCCGAATTCCTCGGGATCGCCGGTGGGACGGCAGCGGCTGGAACGACTCGCTGCGCTGGCCCGGTCGGCCGTAGTCGACAACGCCCTGACCGAGGCGCGTCGGATCGAGGCCATCCGGCTGCTCGCCTATCTACCCGACGAGCGTACCCAGGGCGTCCTGGAACCGGTGTTGGTGGGCGGATCGGAGCCGTTGCGCCGTGAGGCGATCCGGACTCTCGCCCGGGCCACTGATGATGCCGTCCCCAAGGCTCTGCTGCGGGAATGGTCCGGCTATCCAATTTCGCTGAGGAACGACGTCCTGAACGTGGTCGTCTCCCGGCGTCCCGGCCTTGTCGCACTCCTCGAGGCCGTGGAATCGGGGGCGTTGCCGAGGGCGGACCTTCCCGCCGCCGTGATCCAGTCGCTCCGGGCGACCCAGGATGTGGATCTTGCCGCGCGGGTCGGGCGGCTCTTCCCCCCGGGTCCCGATGCCGCCGCACGGTCGGCATCCTTTGCCCCGGCGCTGTCGATGGAGGGTGATGCAGGGCGGGGAAGGGCGGTCTATCGTGAGCGCTGTGCCTCCTGCCATCGGTCGGGTGCCGATGGGATCCGACTCGGTCCCGACCTGGTCACGGTGAGGTCGGCCGGACGGGATCGCCTGCTCGCGAGCATCCTCAATCCCCACGCGGAGGTGGCCCCCCAATACATCGCCTTCCGGGTCGAAACGCGGGACGGGGAACAGCATGTCGCTGTCATCGAACGAGAGACCCCGTCGGCTGTGACGCTCCGGATGGGTGCGGGACAGGAGCTCACGCTCCCGCGGTCCCGGGTCCGGAGCATGGCCAGTTCCGGGCAGTCCCTGATGCCCGAGGGTCTCGCCGACGGGCTTCCTGTACAGTCGATGGCGGATCTCCTCGAGTTCATCGCCAACGCCGAACCGCCGGTGTCCGGCCGATGACGCGAGGACCGCGGTAGAGGACAGGGGGCGTTGGAATCCTCCACCTCGACCTGGAGGGACACGCTTCCGATTTGATCCAAGCGAATTCTTGCCAAAGCGGTCTTCGTTTCTACGCTTGGACCTCCTTTGCAGCTCATCATGGGTATTACGTCCTTTTCCTACCTTCTGTCGTTGGCACCGCCGGCTCCGGGTGCATCCCCCGAGGATGCGAAGCGGGCGATGCTGATGCAGGTCGGCATGATCGTCTTCATGCTGGTGATCTTCTGGGTGCTCCTGATCCGTCCCCAGCAGAAGAAGGCCAAGGAGCAGGCGGACCTGCTGAAGGCCCTCAAGGTGGGCGACAAGGTCGTCACCAGCGCCGGAATCCTTGGGATGGTGACGAGCGTGCGTGACGACGTGGTCACCGTCCGTTCGGCCGACACCAAGCTGGACGTCCAGAAATCGAGCATCGTCCAGATCCTCGAGCGCGCCGCCTGAGCCCACCCGCAGAGCCAACATTCTCCGTTCCATGAATCGTTCCCATCTCATGAAGGCCCTCTTCGTGGCCTTCGTCATCATCTGGTCCTTCTCGGAAATCCTCCCGCCGGGCCCCAAGAATCTGGTCCAGGAATTCGACCGTCTGGCCGTCACGGGCGACACGAATTTCAATGCCATCGTCGCCAAGGCCCAGGAGCTCCAGAACACGTACCCCGACCGGGGCGGCTACAAGAACCTGATCGAGGCGATCGGCACGAACGACATCCGCCCTTATTTCCCGACCAACTACCAGTCGGGCACCGAGCTCAATCCCACCCGCTCGATCCTGAACCGCGTGCAGCGTGAGGCGGCCGGCGAGTTCAAACTGGGTCTCGACCTCAGCGGTGGCACCTCGTTCCTCCTGGAAATGGATCTCTCACGTCGCGCCACCAATGGCCAGGCCTCGCTCGCCGGGAACACGTTTCTCGCCGAGCAGGCGGTCGAGGTCCTTCGGAAGCGCGTCGATGCCTTTGGTGTGGCCGAGCCGATCCTCCAGCCGGTGGGCGAGAAGAGCATCCTGGTCCAGCTTCCGGGCGTGGATGAATCCACGAAGGAATCCGCCCGCGAGCAGCTCAAAAAAGCCGCCTTCCTCGAGTTCCGCATGGTGGACCCCGAGAATGATTCCCATCTCAACTCCAACCTGATCCCTCCTGGCTACATCCGTCTCCCGATGAAGATGCGGTCCCGCAACGGTCAGGAGGCCATGATCCCGATCCTTGTGAACCGGCAGGCCGAGCCGCTGACGGGACGGTCGATCTCCAGTGCCCGCGTCGCCCGGAATCCGGTCACCGGCCAGCCGGAGATCGACTTCACCCTGAATTCCGATGGCGCCACGATCTTCGGGGACATCACCCGGAAGAACGTCGGCCAGATGCTCGCGATCGTCCTCGACGGTGTGGTCATCTCCGCCCCGCGGATCGACGGAGCCATCCTGGGCGGGGCGGGCCAGATCACCGGTTCCTTCACCGAGAAGGAGGCCTTCGAGCTGGCGACCGCCCTCGAGAATCCCCTCGAGGCGCCGCTGCAGATCATCGAGGAGCGCGGCGTGAGTCCGCGTCTCGGCGCCGAGCAGGTCCAAAGCGGCATCCGCGCCTGCCTCATCGCCGTTGGCCTGGTCGCGGCCTTCATGCTGATCTACTACATGCTGGCGGGGCTCGTCGCCAATGTGGCCTTGGTCCTCAATGTGCTGATCCTGCTGGCGGTGATGTGCTCGCTGGACGTCACCTTCACCCTGCCGGGCATCGCGGGCATCGTGCTCACCATCGGCATGGCGGTGGACGCCAACGTGCTCATCTTCGAGCGCATCCGTGAGGAGCAGGAGTCGGGCAAGTCGGTCCGGGGCTCCCTCAATGCGGGCTACGGAAAGGCCTTCGGAACGATCCTGGATTCCAACCTCACGACCCTGATCTCCTCGATCCTGCTGATCGCGCTCGGCACCGGACCGATCAAAGGCTTCGGCGTGGCCCTGACCGTCGGGTTGGTGGTCTCCATGTTCACGGCGTTGATGGTGACCCGGTTGATCTTCGATTTCCTGGTCGCCAAGACCTCTTTGTTGAACAACGGGTTCCGGATGCTTCAGATGTTCCGGGTGCCTTCGATCTCCTTCATGCGGCTGGCGAAGCCCTCCTTTGCCCTCTCGTGGACGATCATCGTGGTGGGCCTGGCCTACGGCATCTTCGGACGAGGAGAGCATCTCCTGGGCATCGACTTCGCGGGTGGCGACACCCTCACGATGAGCTTCGCCCAGAAGGTGGACATCGTGAAGGTCCGCGAGGCCATGGCCAAGATCCCGGTGACCGATGCCGAGGTCGATTATCCCCGGGATGTGGCCGGCCAGGCGGGTCAGAACGAGGTGCTCCGCGTCGTCTCCCCCCGGGACACGGGACTCAAGGTGGAGCAGCAGCTCAAGGCCTCCTTCCCGGAGGCGAAGTTCGAGCGCATCCAGTTCGACCAGGTCGGTCCCGTCGTCGGACAGGAAATCCAGAAGTCGGCGGTTCTGGCGTCGCTCCTGGCCTTGTTCGGCATCCTTGTGTACGTCGCGTTCCGCTACGAGTTCAGCTTCGCGGTCGGTGCCGTGGTCGCTGTGGTCCACGACATCCTGATGACCATCGGCATCTTTTCCCTGACCGGACTCGCCAGCTCCCTGACGGGGGGATGGGTGGAGGCGCGGCAGTTTGACGCCACATTCGTTGCGGCACTCCTCACGATCATCGGCTTCTCGATCAACGACACGATCGTCATCTTCGATCGTATCCGCGAGGACCTGAAGCTCGGCATCCCGGGCTCGTTCACGGAGATCATCAACAAGGCGCTGAACCAGACCCTGAGCCGTACGGTCATCACCTCGGGAACGGTCTTCCTCGCGACCTTGGCCCTCTACCTGTTCGGCGGACGCACCATCAACAACTTCGCGTTCACATTCCTGGTCGGCATCCTCACCGGCACCTTCTCCTCGATCTACATCGCCAGCGCCCTCGTGTTCTGGTGGCACAAGGGCCAGCGTCCTGCGCTGGGTCAGGGGCTGGTTCCGGTCGTTGCGGGCGACGAGGTGAAGGTCTAGTCAGGACCCTTCGATTGGGGAGCCGGGGTCAGATCTCCAGCACCTTTTCGAACTGGGTCAGGGTCTCGGCCGCCGTCTCGGTGACCCGGACCACATCACCGAGCCGGACACCTCCGATCTCCGGGTAGTACAGTCCCGGATGGACGGTGACCACGTGCCCGGGCTGAAGAAGGTCCTTGGACGTCCCGTGCAGGGACGGTGTTTCCGCCGGCTCCAAGCCGATCCCCGATCCGGTCTCATGGAGAAACCCCGTCGGTCTGGGTCCTGAGGTGCGGGTCCGGAAGCCTTCCGTGAGGAAGAACCACCTCAGCGTCTCATGGAGACCACGCGCGGAGTTCCCTGGGCGCAGTTCCGATACGGCAATCTCCTGGGACCGTCGGACGGTCTCATAGTGTTGTCGGAGTGCCTCCGAGGCATTTCCCCGCGTGACGGTCCGGGCCAGGCGTCCATGGTACCCGGTCCGTGCGGATCGGGAGCGGATGTCGATCAGGATCGGGGATTGGGCCAACAGGGGACCGGTTCCGGGTCCCTGGGGATCGCAGGACTGCGGACCCGTCTTGACCACGGTGTGCAGGGGAATGCCGCCGGCCTGCATCACACCGGTGTAGATGGTCCGGAGCTTTTCGCAGGTGAGAGCGGTTCCGTGGAGGATCAGCTGGCGGGCTGGACCGATCTTCGACCGTCGGAGGGCATGGATCCCCTCCGACAGTCCCACCTCGGCCATGCTAATGGCGGCAACGATCCTGCGGATCTCGATCGGAGTCTTGGACTCCCGTTCCTTGAAGAAGTGGCCCTCCCGTACCTTCACCCGGATGCCCAGCCTGCGGAGCTGTTTGACGAATCCGGCCGGGAAGAGATGCGGTACGTTGATCTTGCGCACCCGGTATTCCTTGCAGAGGAGGAAGGCGACCTGGGCGGGCCCTGGATCGGCAGTGCCGGTGCGTTCGGCTCGCCTCAGATATTTCGAGATGGAATCCACCCGTCCCACCTGGGACTCCTCTCGGGCACGGGCAAGATCCGAATCGGGCAGCAGGGCGATCGATCGGCTCCCGGTCTTCAGGAACACCGTCCTGCCGGTCACCTGCAGGCCCAACGCAAACCGCATGTCCGCGTCCGTCTCGCCGTCGGCAATGATGAGGAGACTGGGCCGTTTCATGGGAGAGTCTCCACTGGGCTCGGGATCGGGTCGGGGGTCAAATCCGGAGACAGGATGGATGTCGGGGTCCACAGGCTCGGCCCCGCGACCAAGGATTCGATCCACAATGGGACGGATTCCAGGGATCGGGAACGACGTCTCTAGGGCATGGGGTCCGGTGCCTCAGGCTGCCGGGAAGGGGTGCGGGGTACGGTTGCCTCCGACGGGGTTCTGTTCAGTTCCACCTCCCGTTCCCTGACGGTTTTCTCCAGCCGCTTCCGGATCACCGCATGGGCTTCGTTGGTGACGGTTGAAAGATGGCGAGAGGCCTCCTCGAGTCGGCCCAGGCGGATGTTCCATCGGGCGAAGTGGAGCTGCACCCCTTCGCGATCGATCTCGTTCGGGGCGAGGGAGAGGGCATTGGTCCAGGCCTTCATCGCGGTCGTGGCCAGATCGAGCTCGGCCCGGGCCGCGGCGACGGAATTGGTGGTCCTGGGCAATCGCCAGCCGTAGTAGGTCTGGGCAACGTCGGCGGCGAGCTGGAAGTTGTTGGGATCGAGCGCGATGGCTCTCTGGTACAGTCCAAACGCCTTCTGGAAAACCTCCTGCTCGTCGCACTTGAAATGGTTGGTGGCGTCACGGCGGAACATGAAGACGAGCGTTCCGTAGTTGTGGAGGTAGACGGGTTCGGTGGGGTTCAGGCGGATCGCCTCCTCGAACATGGGGAACGACTTCGTGACGGGGCCCGAGTGTGCATAGGCATTGGCGAGGTTGTTCCATGACGCCGGATTCCGTGGATCCAGCTGACGAGCCCGTTCCCAGCTCTGGATGGCTGCCGGTTCATCGCCATAGGCATTGAGGAAGCTCCCGAAGGCCAGGTGGGCCGTCGCATTGGTCGGATGGGCCGACAGGAACTCCCTGTACCGGTTTCGGATGGGTTCGATCCGCTGCTGGATGCGGCCACGAAGGGTGGATGCGGCCAACCGGGCCCCTGGATCCCCCTCCGGCTCGGCCTCCTCGATCCAGCGGTCGATTTCCTCCTGTGCCGCGTCGTCGGCATCGAGGATCAGCTGGAGTTCCCGTGCCACGGGGTCATTGGTCCGGGTCTGCAGGACAGCGAGTCCGGTCTTCTCCAGGACCAGGTTGGTCAGGGCCGCTGGCGGATTTGTGGCCAGCAGGACAGTCAGGGCGCCGACCAGCACATCGCTCATGTCGGGAGTCTAGGGATATCCAGGGTCTCCGACAACGTTCGCAACCGCACGCTCCCGATCGCCGCATTGGGCCGTGTCATCCCCTTTGTCCCCCGCAACCGGTGTGCACCCATCGAGATTCTTGAAACCTCGTCGCGGGCCGCTTCCTCTAGGCAGAAGTGGCAGCGCTCGGCACCGGCTCACCGATGGACCGTTCCCCGGATTGGGGAACGACGTCCAGGGTTGAGAGGGATGCCATTCCAGTGACGGATTCCAAGGACGCCCCGACTTCGATGGAGGCCGGCCCATCGGATGCCGAGATTGTTGCCGAGGTCCGGACGGGGCGAATGGATCGTTTTGAGGAGCTGGTTCGGCGCCATCAGCCCCGGATTTTTGCCATGGCCCGACGCCATGCCCGTCTTGAGAGGGAGGTCGAGGACATCGTCCAAGAGATCTTCGTTAAGGCTTATCACAAACTGGATTCTTGGCGCGGCGAGGCGCCATTCGAGCACTGGCTGGTGCGACTCGCGGTCCGGACTTGTTATGACCACCTCCGCAGGCACCAGAGGAACCGTGAGGAGGCCTCGGGTGGGGAACAGGAGCTGGATCTCATGGCGTCGGCATCCGGAACCGGCCCGGAACAGACGCCCCTGGCGGATCCCGCCGCCGCCAAGGCCCTGGTCGAAGCGGTCCTCGAGCGTCTCCCCCCAGCCCACCGATTGGTGCTCATCTTGATGGAGCTCGAGGAGCGGAGTGTCCGGGAAATCGCGGATCTGACCGGGTGGTCTGTGCCTCTGGTGAAGGTCCGGGCCTTCCGGGCCCGGGCTGCCTTTCGAACACAACTCGGGCGGATGCAGCGTTCAAAGTACCTGTAACCGTTCCGGCCGCTCCCACGTCGAGACCCATGGAAACCATCGCATGATCCCTGAATCCAAGATCCCCGATCTGTGGGCGGCTGCCCGTCGTGTGCCGACGTCAGACCGAGTCCCCTACGCCTTCGAGAAACGGGTGATGTCGGCACTTCCAGCAACCGGCCTCAGGGCTCCGGCGGGAGCCGCCATCGCTGGACTCTGGAGGGCTGCGCTCCTGAGCGTCGCGGTGGCCATGATGGCCTCGGGACTGGATTTTGCGGTGCAGGACCCGCTCGGCGAACCCGGTGTCGAAGAGACGCTCGAGCTGGCGGTTCTCCCGGCGGACGATGTCGAATCCGACCTCTGAACATGACCAAGGGACTCCGAATCGCACTGGTCACCACGGTGATCTTCTCCTCCGGTCTCGTTGCCGGGCATTCACTCTCCGGTCTGAGGGCAAAGGCCATCGGCCGACAGAACCACGGTCGACTCGAAGCCGATCGACGAGGCGGTCCTGGCGCACAGCCTGCGGGCCCCATGGGCCAGCGGCTCGAATTCCTGAGAAAGGCCCAGCAGGAGCTGGATCTGTCCCAGGATCAGCGATCCCGCGTGGAAGGGCATCTCGACGCCAGTCGGGAACGGATCCGGAAGCTCTGGGAGCCGGTCAGCCCGCAGGTCCGAGCCGAGACGGAGGCCCTGAAGGGGCGAATCCGGTCGGAGCTGAACCCGCAGCAGGTAGAGCGGTTCGATCGCCTGATCAAATCGCGAAACCGTCGGGTGGAGCGGTCGGACCGGGGTGAAGGTCGGGAGCGGCGTGGCGGACCGGATTCGGACCGGGGCTCGCGACCGGCCGGTGATCCTCAACGGATGCCGGATCGCTGATCCAGATCGCGGACCTGGGCCTGTCGAAGGGGAAACGCGGCGAGCTGTGGGTCGCGATGCCCGATACCACGAGCCCGTCCTGGACGGCGACCATGGCACAAAAAAACGGGCCGGACTTTCGTCCGGCCCGTCTGTGCTGCCTCAGGTGAGGATCAGTTGGACGCGCGGTAGTACCGGCCCGCGGCGAGATTCGCCTTCGGGATGACCAGCGGGCTGGTGACGCCCACCACCGGCTGGAAGCTGCCGTTGATGGAGTCGGCCTGCTGGAGGGTACCGGTGAAGGTGATCACCACGTTGCCGTTGGAGTCGGAGCCGACCGAGACGGCCGGGTCGATGAAGGGGACCAGCACCTTGATCGGAATGCCGTTGGCTGATGGACCGCCCATGGCCTCGAGGAACTCGCGTTTCAGCGCAAGATCACGGATCTGCACGCTGTTGACCCACATTTCACGACGCTCGTCCTGGTCGCCGTCGGCGAAGAGGAGGGCGGTTGGCCCCAAGGCGCGGCGGGGGTTGTCGAGGCTTTGGTTGGCGGTCCAGTTGTCCTGGACGATGCCGTCCACGACCTTGATGACGACCGGCGGGTTGGCGGCCATGTCGTAGGAGGCGCAGACGCGGTGCCAGGCTCCAGCCGTGAACTGGCCGGTGCCGTTGTAGCCACCGCCGCCCTGGCCGAAGTTGTTGCCCTGCCAGAACAGGTCGCCGTCATCGGTGTTGTTCGGGGAGCTGACCTGCCAAAGCGATGCGGCGCCCGGACCGGTCTCGGCCACGAACACGTCCATGACCAGGGTGTATTGGTTGACGCGGGTGCCGCCGCCATTCGGGGCGATCCGATGAGTCATCACGTAGCCCAGCTTACGGGTGAGGTCACCCGGGACGCGCATGACTTTGGCTGGCTGGCCATTGATGTCGGGGATGCCGAGTTCCGTCGTGGTGCCAAACTGGGTCTTGCTCTCGGCGGTTCCGGTCGGGCCGTCGTAGGTCGTATCGAAGTAGGCCAGATTGGATCCCACCGTCGCGCCAAGATCGCCGAATTCGAAGTCCCACTGCCCGGTGACCGAGCTGTTGTGTGCATTGACCGGGATGCCGCTGGCCGATGCCTTGCCGAGGAGGACGCACTGGGCGTCGCTGAGACGCTCGGAGCGGATCTGGACCGCGCTGACCCACATTTCACGACGCTCGTCCTGGTCGCCATCGGCGAACAGGAGGGCCGTCGGACCCATCGAGCGACGGGGATTGTCGAGACCCTGATTGGCGGTCCAGTCGTCCTGTTTGACGCCGTCGACGTACTTCACGACGACGGGCGGGGTGGCGGTCATGTCGTAGGCGGCGATCACGCGGTGCCACTCTCCGGCGGTGAAGGTGCCGCGGCCGTTGTAGCCACCGCCACCCTGGCCGAAGTTGTTGCCCTGCCAGAACAGATCGCCGTCATCGGTGTTGCCTGGAGAGCTCACCTGCCACAGGGAGGCGGCCCCGGGACCGGTGGTGGCCACGAACACATCCATGATCAGGGTGTACTGATTGACCCGAGTCCCGCCGCCGTTCGGAGCGATGCGATGGGTCATCACATAGCCCAGCTGACGGGTGAGATCACCCGGGACCCGCATGACGGAGGCCGGCGTGCCATTGAGGTCGGCAATACCAAATTCCGTTGTGGTGCCGAACCGGGTCTTGTTCTCCGCGGTGCCCTGAGGTCCGTCGTAGGTCGGATCGAGGTACTGCAGGTTGGATCCGATGCTGGCACCGAGGTCCTTGAAGTTGAAGGTCCAGTATCCGGTGACCGAAGCGGTCTGGATATCGATCGGAATCCCGGCGGATCTCGGAGCTCCCAAGATGAAGGCCTCGGCGTCCGAGATGCGGCCGTCGCGAATCTGGATCGAATTCACAAACATCTCACGACGCTCGTCCTGATCGCCATCGGCGAACAGGAGGGCCGTCGGACCCATCGAGCGGCGGGGATTGTCGAGACCCTGGTTGGCGGTCCAGTCGTCCTGTTTGACGCCGTCGACGTACTTCACGACGACAGGCGGGGTGGCGGCCATGTCGTAGGCGGCCACCACACGGTGCCATGCTCCCGCGGTGAAGGTGCCGCGGCCATTGTAGCCGCCGCCGCCCTGACCGAAGTTGTTGCCCTGCCAGAACAGGTCGCCGTCGTCGGTGTTGCTCGTAGAGCTCACCTGCCAGAGGGAGGCCGCACCCGGGCCGGTCTCCGCCACGAATACGTCCATGATCAGGGTGTACTGGTTGACGCGGGTGCCTCCGCCGTTGGGCTTGATGCCGTGGTCGACCACATAGCCGATCTTCCGGGTCAACGTTCCGGGTATGCGCATGACCTTGTCAGGAGCGCCGCCTGCGATGGTTGGAATGCCGAAATCGGCGGTGGTGCCGAACAGGGTCTTGTCGTCGGCGTTGCCCGATGGACCGTCGAAGCTCGGATCGAAGTAGGCAAGGGCCTTGCCGACGGTGGCCGACAGGTCGCCGCTGTTGAAGTCCCACTGGCCGACTGCCTTCGTGGTGGAACCGCCCGAGGTGACGATGCCGAAGTTCCACGCGGCCGACCGGGCCACGCTGGCCGAGTCGGTGTACTCGAGGACCACGGCGTTGTTGACCGTGGTGCGGGTCGCGTTGGGGTTGTAGACCACCGAGATCTTGCCGTTGGCCTTGGTAAGGCTCTGCGGGGTCACGCTGGTACCGTTGAGGGACAGCTTGACCTTCGCGGTATCGACCGTGGTGGCCCCATCGACGATCAGGGCCTCGATCGGGGCGGCAGCCGAATTGCCCTCGGAACCGGCGGCGGGGGAGGCCTCGGCGACGTAGGGGGCGTTGGCGTCGGCTTCCTTGCTGTCGCGGTAGGCCTTCACAGCGTCGGTGTTCGACGGATCATTGACGAGCACCCGTGCGCCCGAGGCGCCGTCGACCGTGTAGAAGTCGAGGCTGCAGCCGCTGCCGGTCTGCCAGTAGAGGATCCGGAACGGATAGAGTCCGGCCTGCGGAGCGTTCACGGTGAACTGGTTCTCGTTACGCCAGTTGTTCTGGAAGCCCGGAGCGACGCGCTGGTACTCGGCGACCTTCTGGCCGAAGAAGTCCCGCGGGTTGCGGGCCACGAGGACCTGGAAACCGTCGTCATCGTTGATGTCGGTCCGTTCGGCCGTGACGCTCACGCCGAAGGTCTGTTCACCGGCTTTGAGGTCGAGGAAACCCACCACCTCGACCGCGAACTTGTCGGTCGTGCCGTCGGAGCCGGGGATGCCGGGGAAGACCTGGGAGGTGAACGAGCCGAGGGTGTTCTGCTCGAGGTCGATCAGGTCGATCTGGTTGCCCTCCTTCTCGAAGTTGATGGTGTCGACCGCGTAGGCGCCGCCTGCCTCGGGTCCGCCGAAGGCGACATTAGGAATCAGCTTCCCGGCGGAGTCGGCCAGGGTGCCGTTGATCTGCCTGTAGGCGCGGATCCCGTTGTTGCCCGCCGAAGCCTCCGTGGGGGCCTGGGCGGTGCGGACAAGGAACCCGCGGGTGGTCGACGATTCCGGCGGCAGAGCCGAGGTTGCGGGGAGGTTGACGGCGGCAGCGTGACCGCTGGCCATGAGGGCCAGGAACGATGCGCCCACTGTAGGTATCTTGAGTAGGGAATCATCAACCGGCAGGTTACGAACGTGAGGGCTCGACTTCAATGTTTTGATCGGTTGAAACCATGGTCGGGATTAGACCAACGAACACGTCCCCGGGAGGACATCACCACGATCCGCTGCCCGGTACGGTCCAGCCCCCCGGCATCGGCGCCTTGGGGGACCTGGGAGGTCCACCCGGTCGAGGGGGGCGGCTGAGGATCGATGTTCAGGGTGCTTTCCAGGGAACGGGTCGTGGGGCAGCGTCACCCCATGGAGGATCGGGCTGATCACGCGACGATGGACTTCGGGCGTCTCTTTCGGGGTGAACGATTCCGGTTCGACTTCGGAATCCGGCCCGCCGATCGCGACTGGTTTCGGCTGGACGCCAACGCCCCGTCTTTTCTTCTGGAACGTCGCCAACAGCTTGCCGAACAGCCGGATCGGCATCTGCCCTGGAGTCCGTCTGCGGACCCCGTGTTCGAGGAACTGTTGGGTCTCTTCGGAGGGACTCCAGGAATCCGTGTTCCCGGCGGGGCACGCGAGCAGGCCATCGCATTGGCAGGACTGTGGGAACCCGATTTCGTCCTGATGCGCCGCGAGGATGGCGCTTTCAGGATGGTCGGGGCCTGTGTGTGTGACCCCTCCTGGTGGGATCCAGGCTCGAAGCTGGGAAAACCGATCGAAGAGATCCATGCCCCGGTCCCGACACTCAACGCCACCCTCGGGGACCGGATCCGGACGTTTCTCGAGAGACTGCCTGTGGGTGTGACCCTGGTCCGTGAGAACTGGGGTCTCGCGGCGGTGCCCGACCGCAATCTTCATCCGGCCCTGGATCGTCCCCGGTTGGGTCCCGGATCCCGGGTCTCCACGACCTGGCTTCGCGTGGAGCACCAGGCGTTCCGGGCGCTGCCGTCGACCGGGGGGGTCGCATTCGTCATCAGGCTGACCGTCCACCCCCTCTCGGAGGTCCTGCGCGATCCCGGCGTGGCCAGGGCCGTTCGGGGGCAGCTCGATTCCATGCCGCCGGAGATCGCCCGGTACAAGGGGTTGGACGGAATCGATCCCGGATTCTGGGATGGTGTCCTGTAGACCCTTGTGGCCCATGGGCCAACGAAGCCGTTGTCGTTCAGGCCAGCAGTTCCTGGATGTCCTCCCAGGTCAGCGACTCGGTGAAGGCGGCCTCGTCGGCAAGCGTGGCGGACAACAGGTCGCGCTTCCGACGCTGCAGGGAGAGGATCTTCTCCTCGACCGTTCCCCGGGCGATCAGCTTGTAGCTGGTGACGACCCGGGTCTGGCCGATCCGATGGGCCCGATCGGTCGCCTGGTCCTCCACGGCCGGGTTCCACCACGGGTCGAAGTGGATCACCGTGTCGGCACCCGTCAGGTTCAGCCCAACGCCGCCTGCCTTGAGCGAGATCAGGAACACCGGGATCGACGGATCCTTCTGGAATCGCTCCACGACGGCACCGCGGTCCTTCGTGCTGCCGTCGAGGTGACAACAGGGAATCTCCCGGGCGTTGAGTTCGTCCTGGAGCAGGTCGAGCATCGACGTGAACTGGCTGAACACGAGCGCCCGGTGGCCGCCGTCGATGACCTCGTCCAGGAGCTCCGAGAAGAGCTGCATCTTGGCACCGATACCCGGTTCGGACCGGTCAGCCTCGTCCTCGGCGGCCTGAGGCCCCTTCAGGTTGAGCAGCCGGAGGTCACAGCAGACCTGTCGCAATCGCAGCAGGGCGGTCAGGACAAGGAGGCGGTTCTTGGGGGATCCGCCCATTGATCCCGCGTCCGCCACCTCGCGTCGGGTCTGGGACAGGATCTGCTGGTAGACCTCCGCCTGTTCCCGGCCGAGGTCGCAGTAGGCGACCTGCTCGATCTTGCCCGGAAGGTCCTTCACGACGTCCTTCTTCAGTCGGCGCAGCAGGAAGGGGCGGATCCGGCGGGAGAGGCGCTGCATCGATCCGGCGTCGCGTTCGCGGACGATTGGGATCTCGTAGCGGTCCCGGAAGTCGTTCGCGGTTCCAAGGTATCCCGGCATGAGGAAGTCGTAGAGGCTCCAGAGGTCGAGGACGGAATTCTCCAGCGGCGTGCCGGTGAGGATCAGCCGGTGGGCGGAACGGATCGACTTCACCGCCTGGGCGTTCTGGGTCTGGCGATTCTTGATGTGCTGGGCCTCGTCGAGGACGACCGTGTCGAAGGACACCTCCCGATACAGGTCCAGATCCCGTCGCAGCAGGGCGTAGCTGGTGACGACGAGGTCGGACTCCGGGATGTCGGCGAACCGGTCGTGCCGATCCGCTCCATGGAGGGCCAGCACCCGGAGCTGGGGCGTCCAGCGCGCCGCTTCCGCCGCCCAGTTGAAGACGAGGCTCGTGGGGCACACGACGAGGGATGGACAGCCCCGAGTCCGCGGGGCCGAGGCGAGGTGAGCCAGGACCTGCAGCGTCTTGCCGAGGCCCATCTCATCGGCCAGCACGCCTCCGAAACCGTTGGAACGCAGGAACGCCATCCAGGCCACGCCGTCCTTTTGATAGGGACGCAGCACCTTCTCCAGGGCGCCGAGCGGAGGACAGGGTCGTTCGAGGGCTCCCTGCTGTCGGCGGACCCGATCCTGCCAGGCGGGTGGGGCCTGGACCGCAAGGCCCTGGTCCCGAAGTGTCCCCTCGAGAAAGCCCGCCTGCTGCTGGGAAATCCGGTATCGGACCCCCTCCGTCCCGCTCTCCTGCCTCGGGGCACAGTCGAGGAGGGCCTCCTGGAATTCCCCGACCGCGTCGGTGTCGAGCACCGCGAACCGTCCATTGCGCAGCCGTCGTCCGCCACCGCCCCGGAGGAGCTGCTGGATGTCGGCGGCCGAGAACCGCTCGCCGCTCGCGCTCTCGAAGGAGACATCCAGATCAAACCACTGCTCGCCGCTGGGTGTGATCTGGAACCGGGGCTCGATGCGGTCGAGGTTCTTCCGTGTGCTGAGGTCGAGTCGCTCCTCGAGGGTCACGGTCCACTCCTTCTCGAGTCGGGGATGTTCCCTCGAGAAGAAGGTCAGGACCCGGTCCTGTCCCAACAGCTGCCATTGCCCCTTGGCATCGGGACCGGTGAACCCGGCCGAACGCAGGCGCTGGAACGCCCGGTGCTCTGCCGAAAGGTCCCGGGTCGAGTAGCGTCGCGGATGCGTCGGGTCAGGCAGCCACGCCGATTCCCCGGGAGCCGTCACCCCGACGGTCATGATCCGAGGTCCATATTGGCACTGGAGGGTGCCGAAGAGCTGGGCCATTCCGCCGGCGAGGTTCAGCAGGAACCGGGGAGGGGCAGGGGTGAATTCGAAATCCTCCGGTCGGAAGTTCGCCGAGACGTTCCCCGGATCAAGGGTCGGCCAGTCCCGCAGGAGGAAGTCCGGGATCTGGTGGCGTCCCAGTCGGACGGGTCCCTGCAACACCGCCCTGAGGGCGGCGGGGAGGGCGAGGGGGCGCAGCTGGTCGCCCGTGGCGATCCACAGTCCATCCGGTCCCGCCAGCAGTCCACCCAGGGACATTCCCGGACGGAGCCGGACCTCGATCTCGCCTGCCGGATCGAGGGTCGCCGCGAGGGGTAGCGATGCGGGCGGGGTCGAGACGTGCAGGGGGGAGTTTCTGCCGAGCGTGACCCGTGGGTGATCCGCAAGGGACGGGAGGAGCCGGCAGAGGTCGGAGGTCGACAGCTGGCACATCCCCGGCGTGTCGCCGCCCGTCAGCGCCTCGGCCGCGGTCAGCGCCGTCTCATCGGCGGCCTCCAGCGCGAAGGGACCCATCGCGACGAGGGAGTTGAGCGGTGTCCGGCCTCGCTGCCAGACGCCCTCGAACATCACCATGACCTTTCCCCGCTGGGCGGCGTCGAAAAGATTCGGAGGAAGAAGGATCTGGAGCGACAGCGGTTCGCCCCCGGGGGTCCGACGCAGGCGGATCGCAGGGCGGGCGGCGGCGGTTTTCGGAGCGGTGGGCCTGCCGGAGCCGGGGCTCGCGGGAGTCGTAGGCGCCGGGCTGGACGGCGGCTTTCCGCCTTCAAGATGGTGCAGGCCGACGGCAACGGAATGGTGACAGAGGATCCCATCCTCCCGGGAGCGTCGACAGGTGCACAGGTTGTCGATGTCGATCGGTCCCCGCACGACGAGTCCGGCCCGATAGGTGGTCTCACCGGCCTGGACCACGCCCTTCAGCATGGGCGGGTCCCAGTTCGATGACAGCACCTTCCCGGACGCGAGTAGCGCACGGGCCTGTTGGACAGCCTCCCATCCGGCCGTCTTCTGGAAGAAGGCGGCACTGATCTGCACCTCGGACATCGGGGTCGCGGGAGGGTTGGCCAGCGGGGTGACGGATCAGCCCTCGAACTCGTAGTCGACCACCGCGACAGATTCGAGGAGCGGGACGATGAGCGCCACCACGGCCTGGTGGCTCGGGTGGGGGAGATAGGCGTCGCGCGCGGCTGCGTTGTCGAAGGTGAGCACGAAGGCATGGGTGTAGCCCTGGCTGAGACCCTCGGGACTCGAGTTGGGGCCGGACGACAGATCCCGGATTCCTGGGATCAGGCTCTGGAGCCCATGGAGCTTCTCGAACAGCTCGGCGATCTTCGCCGGCGCGGCGTCGGGCTTGAAGCGGACGAGGACGATGTGTTTGACGGGGCGGCTCATGGAAGAGAGGGAGAATCAGGAACGGAATGCCTTGCGCAGCTGGGCGATGCTCTGCGGGACGGCCTTGTCGGGATCGGCCTTGCCCTCCATCTCGAGGGCCACCCAGCCGTGGTAGCCGGCGTCACCCAGGATCCGGGCGATCCTCGGGTAGTCGAGGTCGAGCGTGTACCACTCGCCTCCGCCGACGTAGGTCTTGGCCTGGACGTAGACAGTCCTCGGGGCGATGGCGGCGAGCTTGTCGTAGGGGTTCTCCAGGAAGTTGCCGGTGTCCATCAGCACGCCCATCCATGGCGACGAGATCGAGTTGGCGAGGCGGAGAAGTCCCTCCGGGGTCCGCGTCAGGCCCCAGTGGTTCTCGACGGCGAGGGTGACACCGCACTCGGCGGCCTTCGGAAGGCACTGTTCAAGGCACTCGACACACCAGCGGAATCCGTCGTCCTCGGAGTACCCGGGGAGCACGGGTTCGATGCCGCGGGCCTTCATGAGATCGTCAAAGCTCGCGATCGTGTTCCAGCGGCCCGAGTTGATGCGGAGCATGGGAATCCCCAGCGCATATGCGATCTCGATGCACTTGAGGGTATGCTCGACGTGTTGGCGTCGCACGGCCGGGTCGGGGTCGACGAAATCCTGGTGGATGCTGAGGCAGCAGAGGCTGACGCCGTGCCGGAAGGCATGGCGCTTGAGCTCGGCCAGATGGCGCCGGTGGTCGCCGGTCAGCGGCTCCTTCTCGGGGATGTCCATCTGCCGGTGCAGCACGTCCACGCCCGCGATGCCCTGCTGGGCGGCCTTCTCGATGACGGTCGACACCGTCACCTTTGGGCCCCGGAAATGCCAATAGGAGTAGGTTGCGATGGCCAGCTGGACCTGGGCCGCCGTTTTGCGGGAGGCGGCCTCTGCGGTTGAGGGCAGCGAGGCCAGGGCCACACCGGTGCCGAGGGTCGTCGAGGTGCCAAGGAACCGTCGTCGTGTCAGATCCATGCGTGGGATGTACCAGATCGATCGTGCACGGGGAATCCGGATCCCGTGGCGATCCGGTGGTTGCCCCAAGGGGGATTCCGCAGGTCGGGTCGCGGATCAGGTAGATCTCCCCTTCCGGGGATTGCAGCCGGGTGGGGATTCGGCGGACGCTCCGCAGGTCGATGTCACGTCTGATCAAGTCCTCCGGTGCGGTCGCCGCGGCGACGCTGTGCAGCCGGATCCTGGGATTCGCCCGGGAGGCGGTATACGCGGGTTTCATGGGTGTGGGGCCGGTGGCGGACGCCTTCTTCTACGCCTTCTCGATCCCGAACCTGCTCCGACGTCTGCTGGGGGAAGGGGCCCTGACCGCGGCGTTCATCCCGGTGTTCAAGAACCGGGAGAAGAACGACGGCGAGGCGGCGATGTGGCAGTCGGCCCAGGCGGTGTTCTCCGCGCTGCTCCTGCTCTGCGGGGTCGTGGTCGTGGTCTCGATCCTTGGGACGACTGTCGCTCTCCGCTGGCTCCCGATGGGGGAGCAGACCGACCTCATCGTGCGCCTGATGCGGGTGATGTTCCCCTATTTCCTGTTCGTCTGCGTGGCGGCGGTGTTCATCGGCATCCTGAATGCGCGCGGCCACTATTTCATGCCGGCCATCGGGGCCTCGCTGCTCAACGTGGTGATGATCGCCTCGGTGTTCCTGATCGCTCCGGCGTTCGGCGAGCGGCTCGACACCCAGGTGTTCGGACTGGCCGTGGGCGTCCTCATCGCCGGGTTCCTGCAGGCAGCCTTCCAGTATCCGACGCTTCATCGGGAGGGATTCCGGTTCAAGTGGGTTAATCCGATCGGGGATCCGACGGTCCGGGAGGTGGTGCGACGGATGGCTCCCGCCACCCTTGGGGTCGCCGCCTACCAGTTCAACGTGGTGCTGACGAGCACCCTGGCGGTCAACGAGGCCCGGAACATCGTCTCCTCGTTCAACTACGCGGTCCGGCTCATGGAGCTGCCCCAGGGGGTCATCGGCGTGTCCCTGGCGACCTACCTGCTCAGCGAGCTCAGCGGCCTGGCCGCGGAGAAGAAGTATCCGGAATTCCGGGAAACCCTCCGCGAGGGCCTGCTCCAGCTGGTGTTCATCAACACCTTTGCGACGGTCGTGCTGATGGTCCTCGCGGAGCCGATCCTTCGCCTGCTGTTCCAGCACGGAAAGTTCACCGCAGACGACACGCTGCTGTCGGCCGAGGCGCTGTGGACGCTGGCACCCGGGTTGATCGCGTTCTCGCTCAACAGCATCTATGCCCGGGCCTTCTATGCGCTTGGCGACACCCGGACGCCGATGATGATCAGCGTCTTCTGCCTCGCTGCGAATCTCCTGTTCGCGTTCTTCACGATTCCCCTGCTGCGCCAGGCGGGAATGGGTCTCGCCAATACGATGAGCGCGCTGCTCAACACGGCCCTTCTCGTCTTCGCGCTGCGCAGGAAGCAGCCCAAGTTCACCTACGACGGACTCGGAACGCTCCTGCTCACCCTTGCGACGGCCTCGGCGGTGGCCGGTGGAGTGGCCTGGTCGTGGAACCGGGGCGTCGAGGCCGTGTTCGGGGTCGCACCCCTCTGGGCGCGCGTCCTTGGGGTCTTCGGCGCGATCGCCACCTCGGGTGGAGTCTACCTCGGGTTCTGTCTCTGGCGTCGACTGGGCCCCGCCGCCGACCTGCTGGCCCTCGCCCAGAGGATTCGCCACCGCAGGGCCTGACCCTTCGAGGTGTGCTGCGTGCGCACCGGGGTCGAGTTGGGGCCTGGGGCCTTCGGCGTCGCAGAGGTTTTCAGCTCCCGCGGTCCGACATCGATTGGAGCAGGGCCTCGGCGGCCGAGGCTCCGGACAGCGCCGCTCCCTCGACCCCGCCCATCCCAAAGCCATCCCCGGCCAGGGCGAGGAAGGGACGGGAGGTCACCACGCGACATCCGGAAGGATCGAGGACCCGGGGTTGGCTGTAGCGCCAGCCGTGCACCTGGAATCCTCGGACCCCCGATCCCAGCCATGGCGCTGCCGCCTCCAGCAGAAGCCGACCGACTGCATCCCTGTCGTGATCCCAATGGTCCTGACTGAACCGTGGCGTGGCGTGGATCGTCACAGCCGATCCGGCGGAGACCCCCTTTTGCCGGTTGTCCAGAATCCAGTCCAGGAACTCTCCCCCCGGGGCAAGTCTGCCGGGCGGTGGAACCCGGGACGGCCCTTCGAGTGAGGCAAGGACGGTGAGGCAGCGATCGTACGCGATGCCTGTGAGGCGGGTCCGAAGACTGGCCTCCAGCGGATAGCCTCCGGCATCGAGGAGAGCCAGGGCCTGAGGGACTGGAGGAGTCAGCACGACGCCTTCTGCTCGGAGCGTATCGCCGGATCGGGTCTCCACCACCACATGGTCGGACTCCCTCCGAAGTGCCGTGACAACGGTCTCGGGATGGACCTCGACCCCGAGGGCCAACTGCTTCGCGATGGCCGACATGGTGGGAGTTCCGCGCCAGAGGAGGGGCTGGGGGCTCCCGTCGGTCGGGGGCCCAGACCAGGGGACGAGAGATCCGGCGAGATACCGGGGGACGATCCCATCGACAAACCGCCCCTGACCCAGGGTGAAGTGGGGAATTCCATGGTCGAAGGTCGCGTCCCCGACTAGTCGCGTCGCCAGACGCCCGCCAACCCCACGCCCCTTATCGAGGACCCTCACCCGTCGTCCTGCCCGTTGCAGTTCCCGGGCGGCCACCAGGCCTGCCATTCCGGCCCCAATGATCACAATCTCACCCTCGGTTCTGAAGGACTCCATCCCAACCCCACGCTCCCGTGCGTTGTGGGCAGCGTCAATCCACCACCCGCCACCACGAGGGAAGGGGGACGAATGGTAAAAACTGCGTTCATTAGCCATTTTTCAGTCCCGGAGACCTCGTTCCTAAAGATTTGATTGAAGATTCCTGTAATGCCCCTCATAGGGTTGGGCTCAGCCTAAGTGGTGGGATGGTGCGAGCGGCTTGAGCCACGGGACTCCGGACTGAAACGTTGACGATCTTTTTTCGAACATTTTCAGCACCTAGGAATCTTAGCCTAGGTGTTGGTTGGATTGGGCGACCGCTAAGGGTTGGCAGAGAGGTCTTGCTTGCGGTGGGGTGCGGTCGCTGACTCTAGTTGGCCCTGCCGCTGATCTGAGCGTGCTGGTGAGCGCGTGAACGACCTTATCACCGGGGGTTGGTCGAAAGACCAACCCCTTCTCCTTTTCACGGGACCCTGCTGGCGCAGGAGTGGTGTGCGAGGCCCCGCGGTGCACAAGTTGAGGTCGTTGGGGGGACCTGGATCTGGGATCAACGCCATGAATCAGGCCCGCCGCCGGCCTTCCATCCTGCAATCCACGCCTCGACGCCCTGCAGGCTGGTCGACATCCTCCACCCGTGGTTTCCCGGAATCCCAGTCGGGCCAGCGCGGTTGCGGTGGGGCTGCTCGGCGTCGGTCTGCTGAGCCCCGTCGCGGCTGTTGTTGCGACCGCCAAGATCACCCCGCTCGTGTCGCGTCCTGCCTCCACCTCGCCGGGGTTCACCCGGGTGGACCCAGAGGTTGCTGGAATCCGGTTCACCAATTCGGTCCAGGCCGACCGTCATCTCACCAACCAGATCTACCTGAACGGCTCCGGCATCGCCCTCGGCGACGTTACTGGGGACCAGCTGCCCGATCTTCTGTTCGCCGCTCCCGCAGGCCAGACCGCCCTGTTTCGAAACCTCGATGGATGGCGGTTCGAGGAACTGTCCGGGAATCTTCCGGCCGTGGCGCGTGGACTCGATGGATCCGGGGTTCTGCTGGCCGACCTCGACGGGGATGGCGACCTGGATGCGGTGCTCAACACGGTCGGGCAGGGAACCCACGTCTGGTGGAACCAGGGACAGGGGACCTTCGCCGTCGGACCGGTCCTCAATCCGGGACATGCCGGCACCAGCCTTGCCGCGGCGGATGCCGACGGGGACGGGGACCTGGACCTCTACACGGCGAACTACCGCCCCACGACCCTCCGGGACGATCCCAACGGCAAGTTCACCATCCGTCCCGAGGCCACCGGCCACCGGGTGATCACCTACAATGGGCGTCCGACCTCGGAGCCCGACCTCGTCGGGCGGTTCGTGGTCACTCCCTCCGGCGTGAAGGAGACGGGCGAACCCGATGCCCTCTTCCTCAACGAGGGTCAGGGCCGATTCCGCACGGTGTCGTGGACCGAGGGTGTGTTCCTCGACGAGGCGGGCAAGCCGCTCGTCGCGCCCCCTTACGACTGGGGGCTGAGCGTGATGTTCCGCGATGTCACGGCGGATGGCCGTCCCGACCTCTATGTCTGCAACGATTTCGAGTCGCCCGACCGGTTCTGGATCAACGAGACCGTTCCGGGCGGCCCGGTCCGTTTCCGGGCCGCGCCACTCCGCGCCCTCCGACATACCTCGGCATTCTCCATGGGCGTGGACGCCGCCGACGTGAACCGCGACGGGATCGACGACTTCCTTGTCCTCGACATGCTCAGTCGTCGGCACGCCGACCGCAGCCGGCAGGCCGACAACCTGCCGCCCAGCCGGCATGACCCCACGCTTCCCGAGGAGCGGAACCAGTTCTCACAGAACACCCTGTTCCTTGGGCGCGGGGACGGCACCTTCGCCGAGATCGCCCGGTTCGCCGGCCTTGCGGCCAGCGAGTGGTCCTGGACGCCGCTGTTCCTCGATGTCGACCTCGACGGCTGGGAGGACGTGCTGATCTCCAACGGGCATGAGCTCGACATGATGGATGCCGACATCATCCAGCAATCGGAGCGGATCAAGGCCCAGAAGGCGCGGCCCACCCAACGCGAACTGCTGGAGCTTCGGAGGCTGTTTCCTCGGCTGGCCACCCCGAACGCCGCATTCCGCAACGGCGGGAACCTCGCCTTCACCGACGTCTCCAAGGACTGGCGCTTCGACCTCGAGGCGGTCACCCACGGAATGGCCGCCGGAGACCTCGATGGCGATGGCGATCTCGACATCGTCCAGAACAACCTCAATGCGCCGCCGACGCTGCTTCGGAACGACGCGCCCGCTCCCCGCATCGCCGTCCGGGCCTCGGCCCTGGGTGCCAACCGGCACGGGATTGGCGCGCGGATCCGGGTCACGGGTGGGCCGGTGCCCGTCCAGACCCAGGTGTTGCTCGCGGGCGGACGCTATCTCAGCAGTGATCAACCCCTCCGGACCTTCGCCGCCGCACCGGATTCCCGGCACACTGTTGAACTCCAATGGCCCTCGGGTCGGCACCAGATCATCTCCAACGTTCCGCCCGACACCCTGGTGGAGGTCACGGAGACTCCCGAAGACCCCGGAGCCATGCCGCCCGCGGTCCCGGCGAAGCCTTGGATGGAGGATCTCTCCTCCCGCCTCAACCATGTTGCGACCCAGTCCGGCTTCGACGACTTCGCGCGCCAGCGACTTCTGCCCTGGAGCGGCGCGTATCCGTCGCCGGGTGTGACCTGGGCCGATCTCGACGGCCAGCCCCCGGAGGAACTCGTGATCGGTGCCGGCGCGGGGGGCACTCCGGCGGTCTTCAGTGTCGAGGGTTCCGGGTTCCGACGTTGGACCAATGGGCCGCTGCAGCGTCCGGTGGCAAGGGACCTCACGACGCTCCTACCTGCTGGCGGCACCCTCCTGGCCGGCTCCAGCAACTATCGGGATGGGCGGACCAATGGCGGCATCCTTCGGGTCTATGCGCTCGACCAGGATGCCTCGGGCGAGAGCCTGCTCGGCCAGGCGACGTCGGTGGGGCCGTTGGTCTCCGCAGATTTCGATGGTGACGGGGCGTTGGAGATCTTTGTCGGAGGACGGGCCAAGGCAGGACGCTATCCCGAGTCGGTCCCCTCCCTGCTGCTGAAGTCCGAGGGCGGACGGTTCTCGGTCCAGCAACGCCTGCCCGAACTGGGCCTCGTGAATGCCGCGGTGGCGGCCGATCTCGATGGGGACGGATGGACCGACCTCGTCGCGGTCGAGGAATGGGGTGGGATCCGGTTTCTCCAGAACCAGAAGGGGCGTCTTGCCCCTTGGGATCCCTCGTTGACGGTCGGACTCGAGCTCTGGGATCCGGGGCCCCGGCTCGGTGGGCGTCGCACGATGCCGGCGTCGACCCTCACCGGGTGGTGGACCTCGGTGGCCGCCGGGGATTTCGATGGCGACGGCCGACTCGATCTCGTCGTGGGCAATCGCGGCTGGAACTGGTTTCCCGTGCCGAAGGCCCCCTCGCTCGGTTCTGCGGGTCCCGCCGATCGGCGTCGCCTGCAGTTCGGCGACCTCACGGGCCAGGGACAACTCGACCTTCTCGAATCCTATCCGGATTTTCCGGACACCGAACGTTGGCTCCCGGTCCGAAGGGCCGACGTCCTGCTCGGGGCGTTCTTCGGCCGGAGCCCCAGGCTCCAGGAGGCCTTCGCGACCCGGGCTGCATTTGGGCAGGCCACCATCGCGGACCTCCTGAAGACGCTCCAGGCGAGCGGTCCGGTCTCGACCCGCGAGGCGATCTGGTTCTCCTCGGCCGTGTTCCTGAACCGAGGCACCCACTGGCTTCTCCACCCGCTGCCGCGCGAGGCGTCGATGTCCCCGGTCTGGGGACTGTCGGTCGCGGATTTCGACGGGGATGGGGCGCAGGACCTCCTGATGGCCCAGAACTTCATGCCGGTGCGCCCGGACGACGTGCCCCAGGACGCAGGCTGTGGGCTGCTCCTGCGTGGCGATGGCGTCGGGAACTTCAAGCCGGTCGACCCCCGCGAGAGCGGCATCCGGGTCTGGGGTGATGCCCGGGGCTCGGCGGTGGGAGACTTCGACCGGGATGGCCGTCCCGATGTCGCCGTCGCCCAGAACTCCGGTCCCACCGCGCTCTTCCACAACCTCTGCGCCAGGCCAGGCCTCCGTGTGGTGCTCCAAGGTCCGGAGGGCAACGCAACGGGGGTCGGCGTCCAGTTGCGACCTCGGACCGCCGAAGGGGTGGGCGCCCTCCAGGAGGTGCAGTCGGGCACGGGATGGATGTCGGTCGACAGCCCCGTCCGAATCCTCACCGCCAGCGATCCCATCGTGGCCCTGGAGGTCCGCTGGCCGGGAACCGCCACGAAGACGATTCCCGTCCCCTTGGGGGCCGCGGAGGTCGAGGTCGATCCATCCGGAACCCTGAAGGTCGCGCGATGAGACTCCGTTCATCTGGGAGGTGGCGACGGGCAGAAAGGGGACAGTGGCCCCGGATTCCAGACGTTCTACTGGTCGCCCTCCTCCTGCTGGTCTTCCGGCTCGGTGCCGCGGAACCGGCATGGCAGACGGCCGACGGCTATCGATGGAGACGGGTCGAGCCTGCCGGCGTGGGCCGATCGGGGTTCACCCTCCTGACCAACACCTCCCTTGGCATCACGTTCACCAACGTGGTCCAGGAGGATCGCACGATCACGAACCGCAACCTGGGTTCTGGTTCTGGTGTCGCCCTGGGGGATGTCGATGGCGACGGCTGGTGCGACGTCTTTCTCTGCGGCATCGATGTCTCCCCACGGCTCTACCGGAACCGGGGGGGATGGCGCTTCGAGGATGTGACCCGTGAGCGGTTTGCGGTCGATCCCGGGTCGGGACCGGGCAGCGACGCCACCGGAACAGCCTTCGCCGACATCGATGGCGACGGCGATCTGGACCTTCTGGTGAATGGATTCGGTCGAGGAACCCGGCTCTGGCTGAACGATGGAAAGGGTCGCTTCCAGGAACGGACCGACGAGGCGGGTCTCCGAAGTCGGACGGGGGCGACCTCCCTGGCATTGGCCGATGTGGATGGGGACGGAGACCTCGACCTTTACGTCTGCAATTTCCGCCCGGACACGGTGATGGATCAACCCGGTGTGAAGTTCGCCCTGCGCAACATCGGCGGGCGTCCGGTCGTGATCTCGATGGACGGACGCCCCACCACTGCGCCCGACCTCACCAACCGGTTCGAGATGGGTCCCGGAGGCCAGGTCGTTGAGTACGGCGAGCCCGATGTGCTCTGGCTCAACGAGGGGGCCGGACGGTTCCGGGCGGTGTCCTGGACCGAGGGGGTGTTCGTCGACGAAGACGGCCAGCCGTTCCGGAGTCCGGAACGGGACTGGGGATTGGCCGCCCAGTTCGGGGATCTCGATGGCGATGGGCGGATGGATCTGTACGTCTGCAACGATCTGCATACGCCGGACCGTCTGTGGATGAATCGGTCAACTCCCGGGAAGCCCCGCTTCGAGGCCATCCCGAGGCTGGCCCTGCGCAACAACAGCACGTTCTCGATGGGCGTCGACTTCGGGGACCTCAACCGCGACGGCTTCACCGATTTCTTCACGGTCGACATGCTGGCCCGTGAGCGGTCGATCCGCGCCCGTCAGATGTCGGGCCTGGCCCCGCAGTTCCGGCGTCCGGGTGAGTTCCAGGACCGGGTCCAGCTCCTCCGCAACGCCCTTCAGTGGAACCGGGGCGACACCACCTTCGCCGAGACCGGCATCTTCAGCGGCGTCGAGGCCAGCGACTGGTCGTGGGGGCCGATCTTTCTGGATGTCGACCTCGACGGGTTCGAGGACATCCTCGTGACCAATGGCCAGATCCGGGACTATCAGGACAGCGATGCCGCCGAGCGGGTCGCGGCGGCGCAGGCCGGGGGGCGGACCCTGACGCCGTCCGACATCCTGAAGCTGAACCGGGACCTGCCGCGCTTCGCCACCGCCAACGCTCTGTTCCACAACCGGACCCCGCAACGTCTCCGGGAGTCGGGGGCAGGGGATGGGATTCCCGGCACCCCGGTCGTTCCCGTGTTTCTGGAGCGGGCAGCGGAATGGGGGTTCGCCACAGTGGGCATTTCCCAGGGCGCTGCGGTGGCGGACCTCGACCAGGACGGCGACCTCGACGTCGTGATGAACAATCTCCTGGAAGGGCCGGGAATCTACCGCAACGAAGCCACCGCATCTCGGGTGGGTATCCGTCTCCGGGGGCGTGGAGGAAACTCGCGCGGGATCGGATCCCGGATTTCTGTGATCGTTCCGGAGCCCCGGTCGGCGTTTCCGACGGAACAGTCCCAGAACGTCATCGCCGGCGGACGCTATCTCAGCGGAGATGAGGCGATGCGGACCTTCGCGGCGGGCACGGCATCCACCGTCGAGGTCACGGTGCGGTGGCCCTCCGGGAATCTCAGCCGTCACAGGCGGATCCCGGTCGACGCCCTGGTTGAGATCGACGAGCCTTCGGGTGGTGATCCGACCCGACCTGCAGCAGCCGTGCCGGCATCCCTCCTCCGCTTCGAGGATGTCTCCGACCGCCTGAAGCATGTGGCCACCGATGCGCCGTTCGAGGAGGGGAGCCGCCAGCCACTCCTGCCTAACGGGCTCGGCCAGCTGAGTCCAGGAGTGTCGTGGGCGGATTGGAATGGCGACGGATTCCCGGATCTCGCAGTCGGGGCAGGACGTTCCGGATCCGTGGGTCTTTTCGAGAACGATCAGCGCGGTGGGTTCCGTCGCATCGAGGATCCCGGTCTGAACCGGCCGGTGGGACGGGATCTGACCACGATCCTGCCGCTCGGGGCGACTCTCCTCTCCGGATCGAGCCACTGGGAGGATGGACAGACCAACGGGGGGATGATCCGGCTGTACGACATGGAGTCGCGTCGGAGCGGGGAGGCCGTTCTTGGGGTCCAGTTCGCCGTGGGTCCGCTGGCCGCGGTCGACCTCGACGGGGATGGTGCGCTGGAGGTGTTCGTCGGTGGACGCGCGCGCGCTGGACGTTGGCCTGAACCGGTGCCGTCGGTGCTCCTGCGCGACGACGGGGGACGCTTCGCCATCGCGGAGCGATTCGACTCCATGGGACGCGTCAGTGGCGCGTGCTTCACGGACATCGATGGGGATGGGGATCCGGACCTGGTGGTCGCGGGGGATTGGGGTCCGATCCAGATCTGGCGGAATGACACGGGTCGGCTGACCCGCACCACGCCGTCGGTCCAACTGGCAGGGGAACGGCTCCCGCTCGACCGGTTCTCCGGGCTCTGGAACAGCGTCACCGCCGGCGATTTCGATGGGGATGGACGCCTGGATCTCGTGGCGGGGAACTGGGGGCTGAACAACGCGTGGGTGGCAGCGCTGCCCCCATCGGAGCGTCCCTCGATCGTCGGCATGTCGGCACCGCCGCGTCCCTTGCGCCGGTTGTACTGGGGTTCGTTCGGCGGGGTCACGGGCTTCGACTTGGTGGAAGCCCTGCCGGGGGCCGATGGCGATCTGCCCGCCCGGGAGCTGCCGATGTGGTCGCGGGCGTTTCCCTGGATCCGGGATGCCGTGCCGACCTATGCGGCCTTCGGGACGATGACGGTGGCCCAGGTGTTCGGGACCCGGTTGGCGGATGCACGGGTGGCGGAGATCACCTGGCTCGCGTCGACCCTGTTCCTGAACCGGGGCGACCACTGGGAGGCACGTCCGTTGCTGGATGTGGCCCAGCTGTCCCCGGTCTTTGGGCTGGCCGTGGCGGATGCCGATGGGGATGGAGCGGAGGATCTGTTCCTCGCGCAGAACTGGTCGCATTCCGATCCGTTGACCGCCCGGGTGGATGCCGGCCGGGGATTGTGGCTACGGGGCGATGGGCACGGAGGATTTCGTCCGCAGCTCCAGACCGGGGTGGCGATCCACGGCGACCAGCGGGGTGCGGCGGTTGCGGACTTCGATCGGGATGGGCGACCCGACCTTGTGGTCTCCCAGAACGGCGCATCGACCCACCTGCTGCGGAATCTCGCCGCCCGCCCCGGACTGCGGGTGGAGGTCGAGGAGGGGGGCGTTCCGGGAAGCTGGGCCGGGACCCAGGTCAGACTGGTGTTCGGTGACCGATCCGGTCCCTGGCGTGAATGGCACCTCGGGGCCGGCTATTGGAGTGTCGACAGCTCAACCCAGGTCCTTGCCCTGCCCGGAACGGCAACAGCAACAGCGGTGGAGGTCCGGAGACCCGGGGGACGTTTGATCCGACATCCGCTCCAGCCTGGGGTCACGGCGCTGGTCGTGGCTCCCGACGGTCAGATCCGCACCTCGCCCTGATCGCCTGCGAACGAGGGTGCCCGGAGCGAGGTTCCCAATCGGTCCTCGGTCCACCAACCGCTGATCAGGCCATCCGCCGGGTCTTCCAACATCGGCACCGTCCAACACCGTTCTTCCTCTTTCACGGGACACCTCCTAGGCTTTGCGGATTCCTGACACCCGTGGAATCGCAGCGCAGGCGGGTCCTGTGAGGCGTTTCTGTCCCGGGACAGGGGACGTTCACACCATTGTTCCATGACCTCCGTCACACAGCTGAAAACCGTCAAGGGCAACACCTCCAACAAGGTCGCCGCCGAGCTCACCCGCACCGGGGGCCTGCTCCGGCTGGCCCCGGCCTGGGTTCCCCGTTCCTTCCTGCAGCCGGGTCTCCGCCTCAAGCTGCATCCCGATGACATCTATGCCTACGGTGCAAACCGTGGCGGCATCGATGAGCGCTGGTTCTCCTCGACGACCGAGGCCGCCAACGAGGGTCGGGTTCCCGACGAGGGGCTGAGCTACGTCGTGGTGGGTTCCGAACGGTTCACCCTCCGCAAGGCGGTCGAGGACTGCGGTGCGTCGATCGTCGGCAAGGCGATCTGGAAGAAATACGGCCGCTGGCCGGTCTACTCCAAGTTCTTCGACAACATGGGCCCCATCCCCCACCACATGCACCAGTCGGCCAAGCAGGCCAAGCTGGTCGGACAGGAGGGCAAGCCCGAGAGCTACTACTTCCCGCCGCAGCACAACAGCGTCGGGAACAACTTCCCGTACACGTTCATGGGACTCGAGCCCGGCACCACCAAGGCGCAGGTCCGCAAATGCCTGGAGGACTGGAACCGGGGCGACAACGGGATCCTCGACCTCTCGAAGGCCTACCGTCTCAAGCCCGGCACCGGATGGCTCATCGATCCCTGCGTCCTGCACGCCCCGGGCAGCCTCTGCACCTATGAGCCGCAGTGGGGCAGCGACGTCTTCGGCATGTACCAGAGCATGGTCGAGGGTCGCTATGTCCCGTGGAGCCTTCTCGTGAAGGACATGCCCAAGAAGTATCACCACGACCTCGACTTCATCGTCGACCAGCTGGACTGGGACAAGAACGTCGACCCGAACTTCAAGGACAACCACTACCTCGAGCCGGTTCCGGTCGCCAACACCCGCAAGGAGGGCTATGTCGACCGCTGGATCGTCTATGGCACCATCGACGGCGAGCAGCTGTTCACCGCGAAGGAGCTCACCGTGGATCCGGGAACGAAGGTCACGGTGAAGGACACCGGGGCCTACGGTCTCATCTGCGTCCAGGGCGTGGGCAAGATCAACGGCCAGCCGCTGAACAGCCCGAAGCTGATCCGGTTCACCGAGCTGACCGAGGACGAATACTTCTGCACGGAGGACGGCGCCAAGGCGGGCGTGACCTTCGAGAACACGAGCGAGACCGAGCCGCTGGTGACCCTCCGCTACTTCGGCCCGGAGGTGAACCCGGATGCCCCGAAGATGGGTGCCTATCGGAAGAACAAGTTCTGAGGCTCAGGTCCCTGGGTTCCCACGAACGGCTGGTGCCAGTGCACCAGCCGTTTTTGTTGTCGGGGTTGCGTCGGATCGGACCCAGATCGAAGTGCGGCTTGCCTGTCGACATGTCCCCCATGCCGACCGAGCAATGTGCCCGGAAGATCCTTCACCGAGAGGACCGTCTGCCTCGCGTTCCTCCGTCACAGGGGATCTGCCCCCAATGCAGCGCCTTATTCCTGGGGGACCATGCCCAAGGCTTGCCGCCGCGAGACGAACGGGTCTTCGATTCGTTGGCAGCTTAAGTGCCTAATAGCCATTTGATTATGCAGTTCGTTTGGGACCAAAACCGGTCGTGGTCCCTGGGGTGCTGGGTGGACCTGGGCCGTCCATTCCGGTCGGCGATTCCAAAACCTCACTTCAATACCCAATGAACCGTAGCCCAAAACAACTGGCGGCCGCCTTGGCGGTCGTCTGGCTCGGCGGTCTCTCCGCCACCCAAGCTGCTGACACCACGCTCCAGGACCTTATCAATGGAGCCTCCATTCGGGTCTTCGACCCGATCAACCACCCGGGAGCCCAGTACGACCTGACGTTCTCCGGGTTCCAGAACGTCACCCAACTCGGGACCCTGGCCGTGCCCTATAACCAGATCTTTGTCTTCCCAATCTGGGGCGGTGTTGGAGGGGCGCAGAACGAGCCCGGACTCCGTTTTCAGTCCGCTCTCTGGACCCTGATAGGACCCGGGCAGACCTATGACCTGAGCTTCGAATTCACCGTCAGCCACACCTTCCTGTCCCCGGTCCTCACGGACAACACGCTGGCGCTGACAGGATCGGCCCTCGGCAGCGGCATAGCCCAGGTGGCCGAAGGGGTCATCAATCCCCTGAACAGCGAGACCCTGGCCAACAAATACGTCTACACCGACGCGCTGGGCAGCCAGCTGGTGGATCACGATGTCTTCGTCGGCGGCCCCTACAGCTCGGTCCAGGTCCGGAAGGACTTCGTCATGAGCACCGGTTCCGCCGAGGGCGCGCGGGTCTTCGTCAGCGACTTCGACCAGACCTTCTCCGCGGTGCCCGAGGCCAGCCCGGGTCTCGCGGGGATCGGACTCGCCCTGCTGGCGGGACGTCAGATGCTCCGTCGCCGTACGACCGTGACCCGCGAGGCGGTCATCGTCTGACAGCCCCCCCCGCGGTCCCGTCGGAAGGTACCGATGGGAACAACGGCAAAGATCTGGAACCCCGGGGTGTCGTCGAGGATCCTCGGGGTTCCAATTTTCATGAGCACCCATCCCGTCCGCTGGGGTTTCCTCGGCACCGCCAACATCGCCCGCAAGAACTGGCAGGCGATCCACAACACCGGCAATTCCGTCCTGACCGCGGTTGCCAGCCGGGACGTCGCCCGTGCCCAGACCTTCATCGGGCAGTGCCAGTCCCAGGTGCCCTTGCCGACGCCGCCCAAGGCGCTCGGCAGCTATGAAGCCCTGCTCGAAAGTCCGGATGTCGATGCGGTCTACATCCCGCTCCCGACTGGACTCCGGAAGGACTGGGTTGTCCGTGCGGCCCGTGCCGGGAAGCACGTTGTCTGCGAGAAACCCTGCGCCCCAACGGCAGCCGATCTCCAGGAGATGATCGGCGCCTGCGCCCAGCACAGGGTCCAGTTCATGGATGGCGTCATGTTCGTCCACAGCGGTCGCATGGAACGCCTGCGTCAGGTCCTCGCCTCCGGCGAGGCGGTGGGGGACATCCGCCGCGTGACCTCGCAGTTCAGTTTCCGCGGGGATGCCGCGTTCTTCACCGACAACATCCGGTCCCGCAGCGGACTCGAGCCCCAGGGCTGCGTCGGGGACCTCGGCTGGTACTGCATCACCTTCGCGCTCGAGGCGCTCCAGGGACGCCTCCCCCACACGGTCATCGGACGCCGACTCTCCCACTTCAGCCATGCCCAGAGCACCGATGTCATTCCATCGGAGTTCTCGGCCGAACTCCTCTACGAGGACGGAGTTTCGGCCTCGTTCTACTGCTCGTTCATCACCGAGCACCAGCAGTGGGCCAGCGTCAGCGGCACGAAGGGCAACCTTCGGGTGTCCGACTTCGTCCTGCCTGTGTTCGGTGCCGAATCATCATTCGAGATCGATCAGGCCCAGTTCCATGTGAAGGGCACCCAGTTCGACATGGAGTCGCACCGCCGCCTCGAGATCGTTCCGGAACACGCGAACAATCATCCGACGGCCCAGGAGACAAACCTCTTCCGGCACTTTGCCGACCAGGTCCGCTCCGGAAAGCTCAACACCCACTGGCCGCAGCGGGCCCTGAACGCCCAGCGTCTGCTCGACGCCTGTCTCGATTCCGCCGCGCGCGGGTCGGCACCGGTCGCGTTCCGGTAGCGGGATGGGATCGGACTGGGAACCTCGAAGGGTTCAAGGTCCCCGGGACGATCAGGACTGCCTCGGCCGGTTTGTCTCCGGCATGGGCCGCTTCCAGATCGGCACGACCCGCTTCATCTCGTCGATCAGCCATTGGCCGGCGGCGAAAGCCTCGGCGCGGTGGGGGGAACGGATCTCCAGCCAGAGGCTGGTCTCGCCCGCGGCGACCGGTCCTGTCCGATGGATGAGCCGCACGGAGTCCACCTGGGGCCAGCGGGACTCGACCGCGTCGAAGAGTCGTTCGAACTGGTGGAGCGCCATCGGCCGGAACGTTTCGTAGTCCAGTCCAGCAATGGCGGCGCCCGACTCCTCGCCTCGGACGATCCCGTTGAACACCAGCACGGCACCGCAGCCGGTGGAGGCCGGGCGGGATCGGATCAGGTCGACCTCGTCAATCGGATCGGCCGTGAGGAGAATGTGCCGGTGCATGGAACGGGGATTCTGGCGTCAGTGCGTGGCCCGCCACAGGGACAGGGATGTGAATACGGCAACAGCCACTCCGTAGCCGCAGATGCCCATGCCGACGGCGAACGGGATGAGCCGTTCCTCGGAGAAGGCCATCAGGCCGAGGCCGACGCTGCCGAACAACACCGCTTCACCCAGGAAACAGAGGAGTGGGAGGCCACGAGGAGCCTCGGCAAGACGGTCGGACATCCAGAGCCGGTAGCGCACCTCTCCCAGCGAGCGCATGACCCAGGCGGATTGCAGGTTTCGCGCCGCCACGAGGAGGCTGGTGGTGGTGAGCGAGATCGCCAGAAGCGGCCAAGTCGCGAACAGCAGGACCAGGATGAGGTTGGTGATCAGTCCCCCCCGCCAGCCGAGCCACCGGGCCACCGGATTGCCTTCGAGCCTCAGGTTCGGAGTGGCGATGTAGGTGGACAGCAGGTCGAGGCCGCGCGCAATCGTCAGCATGGCCAGGAAGACCCACCAGAGGGTGGATCCGGGGAGGAGAAAGTCGTCTAGCGAGAGCATTCCGGGAAGTGCCGGAGCCCCGGCGAGGCGGTTCCTACTGGGATTTCTTCCCGTAGAGATTCTCCGGGGTCTCCAGACGCTCCTCGGTCGTGGTCCAGGTCGCACCGGCCTCGCCCACCGTCCGGAAGAAACAGCTCCGGAATCCCTCATGACAGGCCGGTCCGCTCTGCTCGACCTGGATCAGCAGGGCGTCGCCGTCGCAGTCGAAGGCGACGTTCCGGACCACCTGCACGTTTCCGCTCGACTCACCCTTCATCCAGAACTTCTGACGCGACCGGCTCCAGAACCATGTTTTGCCGGTGGACAGGGTCTTCTCGAGCGATGCCCGATTCATCCAGGCCATCATCAGAACCCGCCCGTCCCGGTGATCCTGGATGATGGCGGGGATCAGTCCGTCAGCGGTCCATTTCAGCTGGTCGTAGAGGCTCATTGGGAGGCGGTCGATGTAAGGCGTGCTCAGCGTGAGGGGAGGAATCCGAAGACCACCGCGCCCACGAGGCAGGCGAAAGCGGCGATGTGATTCCATTGCGGACGGGATTGGAAGTAGAAGAACGCGAATCCCATGAACACCGTCAGGGTGATGGCTTCCTGGACGATCTTGAGCTGGTAGGGCGTCAGCCGGTGGTTGCCCCAACGGTTGGCGGGCACCTGGATGACGTACTCGAAGAATGCGATGCCCCAGCTCGCGAGGATCACGATCCAGAGCGGGGATGACTTGAACTTCAGGTGACCGTACCAGGCGACGGTCATGAACAGGTTGCTCGCCACCAACATCAGGATGGGCAACCACAGCGACTGGGTCCACGTGTGCATGTGTCTCTCCGCTTTCAACCTCCGACGCTCAACCCGCCTGCACCACCCGCCGGACCGGGATGCCCTGGCCGTGGAGATGGTCCTTCGCCTGTCCGACGGTGTACTCGCCGAAGTGGAAGATGCTGGCGGCGAGGACGGCGTCGGCCCGGCCGGCGAGGAGGACCTCGGCCATGTGGTGGAGCGTCCCGGCTCCGCCGCTGGCCACGACCGGCACCCCGACCGCCTCGCTCACGCGCCGGGTGATCTCGAGATCGAATCCCTTCCGCGTGCCGTCGGCATCGATGGAGTTGAGAACGATCTCCCCGGCACCCAACTGGACGGCTTCGGTGGCCCAGGGGATGGCCTCACGACCCGTGGCCTGACGTCCGCCACGGGCGAAGACCTCCCAGCGGCCGGGCTGAACCTGCTTCGCGTCGATCGAGACCACGATGCACTGGCTGCCAAACTTCTCGGCCCCCGCGCGGATCAGGTCCGGATTCTGGAGGGCGGAGGAATTGATGCTGACCTTGTCGGCCCCGGCCAAAAGCATGGTTCCCATGTCCTCCACGGTGCGGATTCCACCCCCGACCGTCAGCGGCATGAAGCAGCGGTCGGCCGTCCGCTCGATTACATCGACCATCGTGCTGCGCCCATGGGCGCTCGCCGTGATGTCGAAGAACACCATCTCGTCGGCCCCCTGGTCGTTGTAGCGGACGGCGAGCTCGACGGGGTCGCCGACATTCCGGAGTCCTCCCGATTCGGCACGTCCGAACTGGACTCCGCGGGTGACGTGTCCGTCGTGGACATCGAGGCAGGGGATCACTCTCCGGGCGAGCATGGCAGGCCAACTCTAGGCGGCCTGCGGAGAATGACCAAGCCCGCGGTGGAGCGGGGAGGCTGTGGATGCGGTTCGAATAATGGCCTACCATCCCCGTCCATCCCCGCCGTGGCCCTCTTGAGCCTGATCGGATCCCGGTGGGAGCTGCCCAGACTGCGACCGTCGCGAGTCCCCTACCGAGACCCTTCCGGGATCCGGATTGACCCTTTTCCCTCTGTGCCCTTCCTTCTGACGCTCATGCGATCGATCCCTCTCTTTTCCGTCCTCCCGGTGTTGGCTGGCCTGCTGGCCGCGGGCTGTGCCTCCGGGGTGAAGAATCCCTCGGGTGTCCCCGTGACGGTCCTCAAGCCCGATGAACAGGGTTTTGTGGCCGGCAGTGGCATCGAGTCCCAGGACCTTGTGTCGGTCTCGGATCGGATGGCCCGGAGCCTCCTCGGTACCCCCGAGATCCAGAAGTTCGCCAACGGCACCCCCCGGGTGGTGATCCTGCCGGTGGAGAACAACACCCGGTTCCCGATCAACAAGGACATCTTCACGGCCCGCATCCAGGCCCTCCTCAACAGCAAGGCCCAGGGCAAGATGCGGTTCCTCGCGCGGGATCGGATGGCCGCCCTTGAGCAGGAGCGACAGCTCAAACGGGAAGGGAAGGTGACCGCCAATTCGGACCCGCAGGTCCAGGAGTTCCGCGGGGCCGACTTCTTCCTCACCGGCAAGCTGATGGGCATGACCACCCAGGCCAAGGCCGGGACCAGCGACTACGTCCTCTACACCTTCCAGCTGATCGATCCCCGCACGAGCGACATCCTCTGGGAGGATTCTGCGGAGATGAAGAAGCAGTCGGTCGAGGACGCCGCCTACCGGTGAACCGAAACCTCCTGAAGGCCGGGGTCTGGGCGCTGCTGGGCCTGCTCGCCCTCGGCTGCGCCTCCGTCAGTCCGGAGCAGCAGGCGCTTCGGGACCGTCCGCTGACGCTGGTCCAAAGTGGCCTGACCGCCCTCCGTCGAGGCGACACCACCACCGCACGATTGGATCTCGACGAGGCCCTGCTCCAGATGGGTGCCTCCTCGGCCGGGGATCGCAGCGCCCGACAGGCCCGTGGCGCCTTCAACCCGGAATCGGTCAAGGCCTTCAAAGGGGAACCCTACGAGCGGGTGATGGCCTACTACTACCGCGGGATCCTGTATTGGATGGACGGCGAGCCCGACAACGCCCGGGCGGCGTTCCGGAGCGCGGCCGTCCAGGACCAGAATCCGGAACTGGGCATCACGAAGGCCGACTGGGTGCTCCTGGACTACCTCGAGGGCCTGGCCACGTTGAAGCTGGGGGGTGACGGGCAGGATGGGTTCAAGCGGGCCGTCGCGGAGGCCCGGGCAAACCAGCCGCCTCCCTACACCCGCGAGGCGAATGTCCTCGTCTTCCTCGAAATGGGGCAGGGGCCCGTGAAGTATGCCGATGGCGATTACGGCGAGCGGTTGCGGTTCCATCCGGGCACCGCCTCCGATCCCGTGGCGGTTCTGATCTTCGGATCCGAGAGTGTCCAGGTGGGCCCGTTTGACGACATCACCTACCAGGCGACCACCCGGGGCGGGCGCGTGATGGACCACGTCCTCCAGGGCAAGGCGGTGTTCAAGGAGAGCACCGATGCCTTCGGCACCGGGGCCATCATCGCAGGGGCCGGGGTGGCGATCGCGGGACAGTCCAACACGGCGCAGGGCGTTGGCCTGGGACTCGTGGCGGCGGGGCTGGTCAGCAAGATCATCAGCGCCGCGACCACTCCCGCCGCAGACACCCGGAGCTGGTCCAATCTCCCCAACCTCCTGAGCTTCGCCGCGCTGAAGATGTCCCCGGGACCGCATTCGCTTCGGGTCGAATTCAGGGACCCCGGCGGCCGCGTCGTGGTCACCCGCGACGCCACCTTCCACGTGGTTCCCGGCCGGGATACCGTCCTTTTCCTGAGCGATCGAAACTCCTGACTCCCCATGAAACACCCCCACCTCCTCCGTCCGATCCTCCCGTGTGTCCTCCTGGTGGCCCTCGCTGCCGGATGCTCCCGCCATACCGGGGCCTATACTCCGAAGCCGGCGAACCTCAGCGCCGACCAGCTTGCGGCCAAGTTCGTCCTGATGGATCCGGGGGCCCGGAAATCCGTCACCAGCACGGGATTGCAGGAGATCCGCCTGCCCGATGGACGGTTGCAGGTCGTCTGCCAGGTCCTGAATCGCGAGAACCGCCGGATCCAGGTCCAGATCCAATGTGTCTTCAAGGACGCCGTCGGATTCGGGAACGGGGACGAGACCCCGTGGGAGACGCTGATCCTCACCGAGAACGCCACCGAGACGGTCCAATTCACCTCGTTGAACAACACCGCGACCTCCTCTACCGTCCGGGTTCGTCAAGCGCGTTGAACCCATGAATCTCCATCCCATTCTGCCGCTCTGTGCCGTTGCGATCCTGGCCACCTCCGGATGCCAGACCCAGGCTCCCACGGAATATGTCCTCCAGCTGACCAGCGCGACCCCGGTTGGCTACAGCGGCGTTCTCATCGCCGATGGCAAGCGACAGGAGATCCAGGGCAAGACCCCGGGCGAGTTTCGTGTGACGGCAAAGGACCTCAGTTGGAAGATCCACCAGGGCACCGAGGAGGGCACGCTCACCCTCGAGGTGAAGGATGTGAAGCGGCCGGAGCGGATCGAGACCGTGGTCGCCTCGACCGGCCCGAACTCCGCTCTCGTCGGCGGGACGCTCATCAAGCCCGGCATGCCGGTCTGGCCTGGGCTGTGACCGCACCGGAGCCCACACCGAAGGCCAAGGCCGCACGATGAGAGTCCTCGGCGTCATCCCGGCCCGCTACGCCTCCACCCGGTTCCCGGGAAAACCCCTCCACCTGATCGCCGGCAGGACGCTGATCCAGCGGGTCGTTGAACGCTGCCGTCTCGCCTCACGCCTGGCTGAGGTGATCGTGGCCACCGACGACTCCCGCATCGCCGATGCCGTCCGGCCCTTCGTTCGGGTCGAGATGACCCGCGGCGATCATCCCAGCGGCACGGATCGGATCGCCGAGGTCGCCGGACGGGTGGACTGTGACGCGGTCGTCAACATCCAGGGCGACGAGCCGCTGATGGATCCCGCGGTCATCGACGCCGTGGCGGCGCTCCTCGAGCATTCGCCCATGTCCACGGCCGCCACACCGATCCGGACCGACGCCGAGTGGTCGAGTCCCAACGTGGTCAAGGTGGTCCGCGCCCAGGATGGTCGGGCCCTCTACTTCTCCCGAAGGACCATTCCCTATCTGCGCGACCAGGCGGAACTGCCGCCCGACGGACAGCGCGCGGCATTCCCGTTCCTCAAGCATCTCGGCATCTACGGCTATCGTCGCGAGACGCTCCTGGGTCTGGTCCGGCATCCCGTCTCCCCGTTGGAGGTCGCCGAGCGCCTCGAACAGCTGCGCGCCCTCGAGCATGGCATCCCGATCGCCGTGGCCACGGTGGACCACGACAGCATCGGGGTGGATGTCCCGGAGGATGTGGCCCGGGTCGAGGCCATCCTGTCGGCACGACCCACCTCCGGCTGACCGCCGGACGCGACCGGCCCGGGCCCCGGGAATCCGTTGCGACCGGATCCTCTCCTGATGACCCCCTCCGATCCCAAGGCACGGCACGACTTCCTGGTCCACGAGATCCGACGCCACGACCAGGCCTACTACGTCCGGGCCGAGCCCGAGGTCAGCGATTTCCAGTACGACCAGCTCTACAGCGAGCTGCAGGAGCTGGAGCGACAGCATCCGGAGTGGATCACTCCGGAGTCCCCCACCCAGCGCGTCGGCGGCACCCTACTGGGAGGATTTCAACGGGTCCGACACCTGCAGCCCATGCTCTCACTCGAAAAGGTCGAGGTCGCGGAGCATCCGGACTCCGTCGAGGAGCCTGATCGGGTCCGCCGCAACCGCCTCCAGGATGGGAACACGCTCCAGCGGCTCCGCGAATTCGACCAGCGGATCCGGAACGAGCTCGGGACCGCTGAGGTCGCCTATGTGATGGAGCCGAAGGTGGATGGTGTCTCATTGAGCGTCCATTACCGGGATGGCCGGCTGGTGCTTGGGGTGACCCGGGGTGACGGGGAGTTTGGTGATGACATCACCGCCAACCTCCGGACCCTGCGATCCATCCCGCTGGAGTTGGATCTGCCGAATCCGCCGCCCCTCCTGGAGGTGCGGGGTGAGGTCTACATGGCGACCCGGGATTTCGACGCCCTGAATGCGCGCCTGCTGGCCGCCGGCGAGAAACCCTTTCCCAATGCCCGCAACGCCACTGCGGGAACACTCAAGCAACTGGACCCGCGTCTCGTCGCACAACGACCTCTCCGGGCTGTGTTCTATGCTGTGGGCGCCTGCGAGGGCATCACCTTCGACACCCACACCGAGACACTCCAGGCACTCCACCGCATGGGTTTGCCCACCCAGCGCCTCTGGTGGAGCTGCCCATCGATGGAGGCGGTCCTTGAGCGGTACAGCGAGGAAGTCGTGGCCCAGTACGATGAGACCCGGGACCTCCGCGCCCAGCTCCCCTACGAGATCGATGGCGTGGTGGTGAAGGTGGATCGCCGCGATCATTGGGCCCGCATCCCGGACAAGTCCCGCTCGCCAGGCTACGCGATCGTCCACAAACCTGTACCTTGGATCACCCCGGCTGAGACCCGACTGAGGGCGATCACGATCCAGGTGGGCCGGACGGGTGTCCTGACCCCGGTGGCCGAGCTGGACCCGGTGTTCGTCCAAGGGTCCACGGTTTCCCGGGCCACGCTGCACAACGAGGACGAGATTCGTCGGAAGGACATCCGCATCGGGGATGCTGTCGTGGTCCGCAAGGCCGGGATGGTGATCCCGGAGGTCGTGGAGGTGGTGCGTTCGAAACGCCCGGCCGACGCGGTGCCGTTCGATTTTGTCGGACAGCTGGGCGGACGCTGTCCGGCCTGCGGTGGGGCGATCGCGCGCGACGAGATCTCCGCGGGCACGGCGGAGGAGGTTGCCTGGCGGTGCGTCAACGTGGCGGGGTGTCCGGCGCAGAAGACGCGGCGGTTGGAGTACTTCGCGCAGCGCAAGGCCCTCGACATCGAGGCGCTCGGCGGGATCGTGGCCGAGAAGCTCGTCGAACGGGGACTGGTGGACGAGCCCCTCGATCTCTTCGGACTGAAGGTCGATGCCCTGGCCCAGCTCAACCTTGGCACCGAGGAGGAGCCCCGGGTTTTCGGCGAGAAGAACGCGACCAAGGTGCTGGAGGCCTTGGACCGCGCTCGCACGGCGCCCCTCCACCGATGGCTTCACGCGTTGGCGATCCCGGAGATCGGGGAACAGAGCGCCTGGCAACTGGCCCAGGTCCATGCTGGGCTTCGCGACCTCGCCGGCTCCCCGATCCTGGAGGCGATCCGGACGCTGGGCGCGCTCAAGGCGGAGCGGGACCTGATCTCGCCCCGATCGCGGAAGAATCCTCCGAAGACCGAGGAGGAGAAGGCGGTACGACAGGAACGGCATCGCGAGTTGGGCGAGGAGGTGGACCGGCTGGAGTCCTTCCTGGAGCAGGACGGCGTCCGGTCCCGGCTGGCCGAGGTGGGGCCCGTCGCCGCGGCATCGCTGCTCGACTATTTCCAGTCCGAGGCCGGGCAGGGGGTCCTGCGTCGGCTCGACGCCCTGGGCATCCACCCGGTGGGTGCAAGTCCGCAGGCCACATCCTCCACCGCGTCCGAAGTGACCGGGAAGACGTTCGTCCTGACCGGGACGTTGCCGACGCTGTCGCGGGACGAGGCCTCGGCACTCATCCGGGCGGCAGGCGGCACGGTCTCGGGTTCGGTCAGCCGACGCACCGACTTCGTGGTCGCTGGCGAGGAGGCAGGCTCCAAGCTCGACAAGGCCCGGGAGCTGGGAGTCCGGATTCTCGATGAGGCCGGACTCCGATCCCTGCTGGCAGGGTCCTGAACGCCTCCAGGTGCGGGTCAGCGTCGCTCGCGGATGTCCGACACGATCCCGGCAATCGCCTCCGCCTTGGGCCTGGCGCCCTGCGGGCCCTTGCTGTGGAGTCGGACACTGACGACTCCCGCCTCGAGATCCCGCAGGCCGATCACCAGCATCGTGTGGACCCGGGCCTTCTCGGCATCGGCGATCTTGGCCTTGATCGGGTTGCTCCCGAAGTCGCCCTCCACCCGCACGAACTGTGAACGGAGCTCCTGGACGATTCCCTTGGCGTAGTCCAGCAGCGGCTGCTCCTCGCCGATCGTCAGCACCCGGACCTGTTCCGGAGCGAGCCACAGCGGGAAATTGCCCGCGTAGTGCTCGATCAGGAATCCGATGAACCGCTCGTGGGTGCCCAGCGGAGCCCGGTGGATGCAGAGCGGGGTCTTCTCGGTGTTGTCGCGGTCGCGGTAGGTGAGTCCAAACCGGGCCGGGACGGCGAAGTCCACCTGGTTGGTGGCGATCGTGAACTCGCGTCCGATCGCGCTCCACACCTGCACGTCGATCTTCGGTCCGTAGAAAGCCGCCTCGTTGGGGACCTCGATGTAGTTGATCCCCGACTCGATCAGGACCTGGCGGACCATGTCCTCGGTCTTCTTCCAGAGCTCCGGTTCGTTGACGAACTTCTGTCCGAGCCGGGACGGATCGTGGGTGCTGAAGCGCATCTGGTAGCGGTCCAGTCCGAAGATCCTGAAGTACTTGAGGTACATCTCGTTCACCGCGCGGAACTCCTCGGCGAACTGCTCGGCGGTGCAGTAGATGTGCGCGTCGTTCATGTTCATGGAACGGACGCGCATGAGGCCGAAGAGTTCCCCCGACTGCTCATACCGGTAGCAGGTGCCGTATTCGGCGAGCCGAAGGGGCAGGTCGCGGTAGCTCCGGGGTTCCGCCGCGAAGATGCGGTGGTGGTGCGGACAGTTCATCGCCTTGAGATAGTACCTCTCGACGTGACGCGGCGGTGCACCGGCCGGGGCCGCCTCCGTGGCAGCCGGCGCCCCATCCTCGGCGAGCTCCATCGGGGGGAACATCGACTCGGCGTAGTAGGGAAGGTGGCCGGAGGTCTTGTACATCTTCTCCTTGGCCAGATGCGGGGTCCGGACCCGGACGTAGCCGGCCTGGAACTCGGTCTCCTTCGCAAGGCGCTCCAGTTCCTCGACCAGCACGCCACCCTTGGGCAGCCACAGGGCGAGTCCGGGCCCGACGTAGTCGGAATCGAACGCGAACAGTCCCATCTCGGCTCCGATGCGCCGGTGGTCCCGCTTCTTGGCCTCCTCCTGGAGCTTGATCCAGTTCTCGAGGTCGTCCTTGGTCTTGAAGGCGGTGCCGTAGAGGCGCTGGAGCTGGGGATTCTTCTCGTTGCCGCGGAAGTAGGCGCTTGCGACGCGGAGCAGCTTGATGGCCCCGGGCTTCACGTTGCCGGTGCGCATCACGTGAGGTCCGGCGCAGAGATCCACGAACTCCCCGTTCTGGAAGAAACTGATCGCCTCGCCCTCCGGGATGTCGGCCAGACGCTCCAGCTTGAACCGCTGTCCCTTCGCCTCGAAATGGGCCCGGGCCTCGTCGCGGGTCTTGATCGACTTCTCGAAGACCTGGTTCTCCTTGGTGATCTTCCGCATCTCCTCCTCGATCTTTGGAAAATCGTCGGGGGTGAACCGGTGCTGGAGGTCGAAGTCGTAGTAGAAGCCCTCGTCGGTCCAGGGGCCGATGTCGAGCTGTGCGTCGGGCCAGAGCCGGAGGACGGCGGTGGCTAGGATGTGGGCACACGAGTGGCGGAGGCGGGCCAGCTCGTCGATCTGATCACGCTGCTCGAGCGTCTTGCGCTGCACATCCGACTTGGCGGCGTCGAACTGGGACGGGTCGTTCTGGTTCATGGGACTGTTCTGGAAATGAAAACGCCCCGGACCGGATCTCGGTGCGAGGCGTCAGGCGTCCTCTCCAGCGTGGAAAGGACGCTATCGGGTGGTCGTTATGGGATAGCGGCCCTGGTTCACGGAAGGATCAAGCCAATCGCCACCCGATTCCGCAACGGGATTCTGGGGAGGAGACTCACACGGGGACGCGGAGACGCGGAGGGAGAAAAGAGAAAGATGATTCATTGGAGCCTGTTCTGAACTGCTGGGTGAGCTTAAACGAGACGATCGGCATGGATGCCCGGGTTAGGGGAGGAATGAGGGCGTTTTTGGGGTGCGTGTTGTTGACCTCGCCTTTGACCCAGCACCTGTGGGAGTCCCGGAACGTTTCGAACTCATCAAAGCCGGTTCTCGTGGTCTTCGTCCTCTGCGGCCTCCTCCGTGTCTCCGCGTCGCCGTGTGAGTCCCCCGCAATTCTGTCTATCGCGGGTAGACCGACTCGATCCAGCGGAACCGCTGCGTGTCGTTGATCGGCTCACGGCTCACCCGCAGGGCCTCGGGCTTTCCGGCTGCGGCATAGGAGGCTTCAACCCACGCGGTGGTGAAGCGTTGGCCGACGTTGTGGAGGTTCAGGGGCTTGGGAGCGGCCAGAGCGACCGCGCCATCGAACCCACCGAGGAGTCGGATGCCCGGGACAAAGAGCTCCGGGGCGCTCATCGCGGCGTCATCGGCCACATCCAGGTTGCCGGCGTCGGCCAGGGTCGCATCGGCCAGGCGGGCCGCTGCCAGCGCCCACAGTCCGGCGGCGTCCTCGCCGATCAGCACGATCCGCGCGCCGGGGAAGATCTGACGGGCGTAGGCGATCGCCGTGGCGATGTCCTGGACCCGCTCCTGGAGCACGGTGCGGTTGTAGGTGTTGAAGAAATTGGTGAACGGGGAGCGCGCCAGAACGGCCGGGTCCCGCTGGGGACCCGTCTGGAAGGCGTCGAACGCGAGCACCGGGATGCCTGCTGCGACCAGATGGACGGCCTGCTTCTCCCAACGTCCACCAGCCCCGATGGCCGCCTTGCCGTCGGGATGCGCCAACACGATGGCGGCCCGTGGGTTGTCGACCCGGGTCATGGCCAGACGCCGCTCGATCCGATCCCCACGTCCGGTCCGTCCGAACGCCCCGGCGATCTCCAGGCGGGTCTTCTCCGATCCATCCAGGGCAAAGGCCCGGGACCACGTCGGCGTGAGGGTCTGCACAAACCGCGCGTGGCTTTCGGGGCCCGTTGGACGGAGCTTTTCGACGTCGCGTTGACGCTGCTGGATCCAAGCCGCCGTGTACTCGGTCTCGGACACCGCATCGGGTGGATAGTCGTCGTCGAGGAAGACCTTGAGACGGTCCCGCGGCGGAAGGGTGAAGGGTTTCTCCTCGACCGGACCGGCTGGCTGCCCCTGGAGCCAACGGGCCATCCAGGCGTACATGGCTTCACGGGAAATACGGTTGTAGTTGTGTGGGAAGTCGAACCGCACTGCGCTCATGTTCCCCGGAGCCCCGAGCAACTGGTAGACCTTGGCGACATCGGGCCCCTCGACCTCGAGGGTGGTCTTGGTCCAGTCGCCGGTCGCACCGATCAGAAGCTGGGGCCGTGGCGCCGCGGCGGCGGCAAGGTCGATGTTCGAGAAGTCCACCCGGAGCCCGGGGGCATTTTCGCAGAAGCAGCCGCCCTGCATGGTGTGGGACACCATGACGGCCGGGACCGTGACCTTGATGCGGTCGTCCACCGCGGCGAGCAGGAAGGACTGTGTGCCGCCTCCGGAGGCACCGGTGATGCCGATCCGGTTGGCGTCGACATCTGGCAGTGCGGCCAGGAAATCGAGGGCGCGCATCCCAAACCAGAGCTGTTGGCCCATGAGGCTGAGGTTCCAGAGCTGGTTTGTCGTGTTGCGGAAGAGGGCGACGTGATTGTCGTAGAAGTGGGTCCGTATGAACGACCGGTCCGCGTTCCGGGGCGAGAACTGGGCGGAGTCGTTGTAGCCGATCATGTCGTAGCTGAAGACCACGAATCCCATGCGGGCGAGCTGGATGCAGCGTCCGGGCACGCTGGCGGTGTCGGTGTTCTCGAGGCGACCCCCGGCCCAGTGTCCGTGCGGGCTGAGCACGGCGGGGAAGGGGCCGGAACGGCCCTTCGGACGGTAGAGGTTCCCGGCGAGGTAGACTCCCGGGGAAGGCTGGAGATGGACCTTTTCCGCCGTGAACCCATCGCCCTGGAAGGGTTCGGTCACGCGCTCGAGCAGGGCGGACTTCGTAGGTACGGGCCAGAGTCCGCAGCTGTGGAGGATCTGGGCCCGGATGTCGGCCGCGCGCTGCTGCCATTCCCCGGCGTTCGCCGGCGGGGTGAAGGGACGGAGGGTGTTCAGGTCCCGGACCACGGATCCCCGGGTGTCGGATGGGGGAAGTTCGGCCCGCAGCACGGGAACACAGGTCAGGGACAGGGCCACGAAAAACCAGATCGGGCGGAATCTCGACATGACCCAATGCTACCGGAGTCGATCCGCCAATGCCATCGGGTCGTGCCCGCTCGTCCCGCGCTTCGCTCTCGCATAAGTCCCCGGCCGACCGGCACTCTCCCGGGATCTCACGTCCATGCCGTCACCCGTTTCCTTGCCCAAGTCCGGAATCTTTCCCGCCCTCTGGTTGCCGACCGACCGCGAAGGTCGGCTCATGGAGTCCGCCATCCGCGGTCATGCGGCCTACCTGAACCGCTGTGGGGCGCACGGGCTCATGGTCCTGGGCACGACCGGGGAGTTTCCGTACTTCAGCGCGGACGAGCGGGCCGATCTGCTGTCCCGCGTGGCGGAGTGGGTGGCCCCGCTCCCGGTGATGGCCAACATCAGCGACATCTCGCCCCGGGTCGTCGCCCGACTCGCCCGGGTCGCCCGGGACTCCGGCTGCGCCTCGGTGGCGATCCTTCCGCCTTGGTATTTCCAGATCAGCCAGCCCGACCTTCTGGAATTCTTCCTCCACGCCGCCGAGGCCGCTTCGCCCCTGCCGGTCTTCCTCTACAACTTCCCGGAACGGGTCGGGAATCCGATCCTGCCGGAGACGGTCGCGGCCTTCGCCGACCGCGTCCCCCTTGCCGGGATCAAGCTCAGCGGCGGGGCCTGGGATCTCCATGCCACGATGATGTCCCTCGCCCGAGAACGGGGCTTCGGCGTCCTCACCGGATGGGATGTCCGGTTGACCGACGCCATGGCCCTCGGGTGTTCGGGGTGCATCTCCGGGCTGTCGAACTTCACCGTGGAACCGCTGGTCGCTGCCTTCCGGGCCATGCAGTCCGGAGACCGTCCGACGGCCGATCGTGCGATGGCGGAACTCCGCGAGACGGCGGCCGGGCTGGAAGGGTTGTCGTTTCCTCACGACATTCCCGCCGGCATGGAGGCGAGGGGCTTCGTCACGGGCGAACCCAAGCAGATCCTCTCGGCCAGCACCCTGGCGGCCCGGCAGGCCGTCACCACCCGGCTCCGAAGCCGGTTCCAGAAGCTCGGGCTCGCATGAACCTCGACGGCACCGGAAACGGAATCCGCTTCGCCCGGTACGCCTGGCTGGTGGTGGCGCTGCTGTTTCCGGTCGCGCTGCTCAACTACCTCGACCGACAGATGATCGCGTCGATGAAGTCCTCCGTCATGAAGGACATCACCGACATCGGACGCGAGGCCAACTGGGGCTATATGCTGGGCCAGTTCAAGTGGGTCTACGCGTTCCTAAGTCCGCTTGGCGGATACCTGGCGGACCGGTTCGGCCGACGCTGGACCATCTGCGGCAGCCTGATGGCGTGGTCGGTGATCACGTGGGTCACGGGACGCGTCACCAGCTTCGAGGGCCTGCTTTGGGCTCGCACCCTCATGGGAGTGAGCGAGGCGTTCTACATCCCGGCAGCCTTGGCGCTGATCTCGGACTACCACGTCGGCCCGACCCGGTCTCGGGCCGTAGGACTCCACCAGATGGGCATCTACTGCGGGGTGATCCTGGGAGGTTTCGGTGGCTATGTGGCGGATGCCCCGGACTGGGGTTGGCGCTCGGCATTCAATCTCACGGGGCTCGCCGGAGTCCTCTATGCGATCCCCCTGGCGCTGCTGCTTCGGGATCGGCCGGCCTACGTTTCGGAGACGCCGAGATCCGGTTCCACCTCGCCTGTCGCGGTGGTGTCGGAACTCCTGAGCAATGTCTCGTTCATTCTGCTGGTGCTCTACTTCACGCTCCCGGCGCTGGCCGGCTGGGTGGTCCGGGACTGGATGCCCGCGATCCTCCAGAAGAGCTTCAACATCAGCCAGGGCATCGCCGGGGTCTCGGCGACGCTGTATTGGCAGTCGGCCGCGATGGGGGCCGCGGTGGGCGGAGGCTGGCTGGCCGACCGCTGGATGCGGCGTTCGGACCGTGGTCGGATCCATGTCAGCGCCCTCGGCATGATGCTGATCATCCCGGCGCTGTTCGGCGTTGGCAATTCAACCAGTCTCAACTCCTTCTCCCTGGCGATCGCCTCCCTGGTGCTCTTCGGCATCGGCTGGGGATTTTTCGACGGCAACAACATGCCGATCCTGTGCCAGATCGTGCGCCCCGAGCTGCGCGCGACGGGCTACGGTCTGATGAACCTGGTCAGCATCAGCTGCGGTGGACTGGCGGACTGGGGTTTCGGGGCGATGCGGGATCGGGGGGTCCCGGTGAACCTCATCTTCTCGGTCTTCGCCAGCGCCTGCGTGGTCTCCGTCGTGCTGGTGCTGTTGATCAAGCCCAGCAAGAGCGTCCGGTGACGGGGTGAGACGCCTCGTTCTGGGGCTCACGCGGAGAGGCGGGAAAGAGGACTCACGCGGTGACGCGGAAACACGGAGAAAGAGCCGGGAGAGCCGGGACGAGATGAGGCAACGAGGGGCTTGGCGTCGGTGGCTCCGGCCTCCACAGGTGGGTGATGCAGTGCCCTGCATCACGGGGCGCGGGAGCGCCCTTCGGATGCCCTCCGTGGCGTCCCCATCTTCCCCGCGAGGGGTTGACCGACCTGGTGCTCCAGTCGGGATCCTTTGACGCTGCAGACAATTCCGCCCCCCTTCACGGGAGCGCGACGCGCGCCGGATCGAGATGGGGCCGTGGCGGAGCACAGCCCTACGTGCGAATACGAAGCAGATGAGACTAACCGGTGAAAGACCGAGTATGATGCAGGCATGGCGTCATGTAGCTGAAGGCAACTGCGTCGCCGAGAGGCGGGGTGGGGAGCAGCCGGAGGCGAACTTGCCGTCCCAAAACAGTCTGCCAAGACCGTTGAACCCGATACGGCCTGAAGGAATGGCGAGCCTGCGTAGGAAAGGCGAAGCCCAGGTGTTGAACCTGTCCGGAACGATCCCCAAGCATGTCATACTGGTCGTCTGGAACTCTCAGGGTGGGTGGGGTGAGAAGGCAGGGAAAGCCCATCAGATAAGTATTGAGGTCCTCCCCGGTGCTACGGAGAGCGGGGAGGAGGTCAGAGCCCTCATGGTAGCGATGAAGCGGGTAACGACCGTGGAGCCAAGGGGGGTAGGAAGGTGAAGTGAGAGACGAACAGCGACGGGTTGAAAGACCCTCAGCCAGTGGTGGCAACGCCTAGGCAGCCGGGGAGCCTCCGGGATCGACTGAGCCTGGAGTCCAACGTCGTATGGACCGATCTCATGCTGGAAGCCCTCGAGAAGGGGGTGAAAGGAGGCAGATGGTATAGTCTGATGGACAAGGTGTGGGAGACATCCCACCTACGACTGGGAGCGTGGGAAGTGATCCGAAACGATGGCGCACCTGGAGTGGACCACCGAAGCTGTGAACAACTCGAGAGGGAGATGAGCAGCGAGGTGGAACTCCTGAGCGCTAGGTTGCGCGGAGGCACCTACCAGCCCCAGCCGGTGAAACGGGTCTGGATCGACAACCTGGCCAGAAGGAGAAGCGGCCCCTGGGGATCCCCACGGTACGCGACCGGATGGTGCAGGCGACGATCCGGATGGTAATCGAGCCGATCTTCGAATCGGAGTTTGTGGAACACTCCTACGGGTTTCGACCTGGACGAGGGGCCCAACAGGCTTTGGAGCGAGTGGAGAGGCTGCTCAAGGAAGGACAAACCTGGGTGGTGGATGCGGACATCAAAGGGTACTTCGACAACATTCCACAGGACCGACTTATGGACCTGGTCCGGGAACGGATCAACGATGGGAAGTTGCTGGCCCTACTGGAAGCGTTCCTACACCAGGGAGTAATGGAAAGTGGACGAGGATGGCGACCAACGACCAAGGGCACTCCCCAAGGAGCGGTCCTGAGTCCGTTGTTGGCTAACCTCTACCTGCATCCGTTGGATCTGCTGGCCCAGAACCAGGGGTGGCAGATGACGCGGTATGCCGACGTTTTCATCGTTCAATGTTCTAGCCGAGAGGAAGCCGAAGCGGCGCTGAGGCGGATCGGGGACTGGATGGAGGCAGTGGGGTTAACGCTGCACCCGGAAAAGACCCGGATCGTCGACGCGACGACCCACGGCGGCTTGGATTTCCTTGGATGGCATTTTGCGCGGGGCCACAAGTGGCCCCGTGAAAAGAGCCTCCAACGGCTTCGAGAACGCATCCGCGAGACGACCCCACGCAACAACGGAATATCCATGGAATCCATCATTGAACGGCTCAATCGCCGACTGAAGGGATGGCATAGGTACTTCTAAGGTGGCATGACGAACGTATATGCGAAGGAGGACGCATGGATCCGAAGCCGGCTGCGGCATATCCTGCGCTTCCGCGATAAACGTCAGGGACTCTGTCGCCGTGGCCTGGACCATCAACGTTATCCCAATGCATACTTCGAGAAGCTCGGGCTAATCTCTCTATACGCCTTAGCCCGCGCCAAACGCACCAGTCCTGCCGTAAGCGGGTGACTCACCCACTGGAGAGCCGGATGCGGGAAATCCGCCCGTCCGGTTCGGAGGGCGGGGTGGGGCGAAAGCCCCATCCCGACCCCTATCGGCAGCGCCCCCACTGCGAGGAGTGGAATCTAGCCGAGGGGAATGCCGGTGGGTGTGAGTTCTGGGGTGCCGGGAGGCTCTGGAGTCTTTGGGCGTGGGTGAATCCTGGGTTGGCTGGCCGCTCAGAGCAGCCAGGTTCCGCAGAGCACTGGTGAACCCACCGGTGCAATCCCGCCATCCTCCCTCTGCGACTTTCCTCCGCGTCGCCGCGCCTCCGTGTGAGTCCCTTCAGGCCGCCCTGAAGCTCCGCCACAACCGGGGCGGGAGACAGCCCAGAGCCGCCAGCGCGAGCTGGCTCAGGATGAATCCACCCAGCCAGAGGAACGCCCCGCTCATGAAGCCATAGCTGTGGAGACCGATACCGAGCATGTTCGTCCCGAACCACGACCAGCTCGTCACGATGTTTCCGATGACGGCCAGATTCATCAGTCCGCGTTCCCGGACCATGCCGCCCCATCGGGCGTGGAGGATGAGGGCGTTCCAGAGCACGATGATCAGGGCGCCGTTCTCCTTCGGATCCCATCCCCAGAACCGACCCCAGCTCTGGTCGGCCCAGATGCCGCCCAGCACCGTGCCCACGAAGCTGAACAGCGTCGCGAAGCACACGATCCCATAAACCATCCGGGCCAGCGACTTTGCGGTCGCGGCGTCGAGTCCCGAGGTGAAGAGACCACGGACGAGGTAGATGATCGCCAGGAATCCGGCGACGTAGGTGCTGGCGTAGCCGAGGGTCACGATGACCACATGGGTCGCCAGCCAGAAGTTGGTGTCGAGCACCGCCTGGAGCATCTGGAGGGTGTCGCCTCCCAGCGCCAGGTTGTGGGCGATGATGAGGGTGACGAAGCCGAGCGAGCTGGCGACGGCGAGGCCGATGCCATTGCGCCAGAACCGTTCGAGGATCAGTCCCAAGGCCACCGAGCCCCACCCGATGAAGATGGCCGAGGAGTAGAGGTTGGTGACCGGGGGACGTCCCTCGAGCCACATGCGGAAGACCAGGCCCACGGTGTGGATCACGAAGGCACCCAGGATGAGCCACCAGGCCAGCTTGCGGGCCCCCTCGGTGAACCGGAACCAGTACACGCAGACCAGGAGGAACGCGGCCACGTAGACCGGCATCGTGTTGTAGAAGGGCGAAAGACGGTTGAAGAACACCTCACGCGACGCCTTGGCCCGATCGGGGGCCAGCTGGCGTTGGGAGGCGAGGAACGCGTCGTAGCGTCCCAGTGCGGCGTTGAAGCCGGTCGCATCACTGTTCCGGAACGCGGTGCTGAGGGCTGCCCAGTGGCCGACCGCAGGCGGCAGGGGTTCGTTGCGGATGTGGGACAGCAACGCCTCACCCGTGCGACGCCACGCCACCTGGGGTCCGATTCCCTCCGGCGGGATAATCAGGGGGGCCTCCATGCCGCCGGCCGCGTCGTAGCGGTTGGCGTACCGCAGGAGGGTTTCGAAGGCGTTCGTGGGATAGGCCCGTCCCGCCTGCTGATCCCGCAGCGCGGCCACACCCGGCGGAATCGCCGCCTCGAAGGCCTTCAGCTCCGCCTCGAAGTCCGTGGTGTCCTGCGGATGCACGGTGTTCTTGAGGCGCATGTAGAGCGTGAGGGCGTTGCGCAGCTTCAGCAGTTCCTGGTCGAACGCATCACGCTGCGAGGCGTCCTTCTTCGTCGCCAGGATCCGCTTCGCCTGGTCCTCGATCTCCTTGAACCCGGGCGAGATCTGGTTCCACGAATAGTGCTTCCCGTCCTCGCCGAGCGACTCGTTCTTGGCCGGAAGCCTCAGCATCGAGATCAGGTCGGGATGGTCGACCCGGAAGGCCTTTCGCGCATCCGCAGCTTCGGGTCGCATCATGACCTCGGCGATCCACTCCGTGGCCGGGAGGGTCCGCTTCTCCTTCGCGTCGTACAGGGAGTAGCGATGGCGGATCTGGATCAGCGAGTTCCGGCCAAGGGAGTCGAGGGGTTGATGCCGGCCATTGAAGACGATCGGCACCCGGGCGAGGGCCCCGAAGTCCGGTACTGGATCGGCCGCATGCGAGGACAGACCGAGAAGGACGAGCAGGAAGCCGAAGAGAGGGAGGGAGCGGTTCATCGGGCGGGACGTTTACGGAGGAAGCCGACGAGGTGGATGGAGAACTGCACCAGCAGGCCGAGTCCCACCACGATCGTGCCGATGTAGGGGGTCAGCCATGTGGGATTGCGGACCACCTGGAAGACCGTCACCGGCTTGTTGTCGAGGTTCATCGAGGAGGAATCCATCTGGTGCTGGAAAAAGGTCAATCCGCCGTAGCGCAGCGGGTTGTTCATGTAGATGTCGACCTCGCGGTTCTCACCGGTGGCGGGATTATCGATCCGCACCCGGCTCTGGAAGTTCTTCGGCACGTCCGTCCCCGGGTACACCTCATGGGTCACCCGCTGGAGGATTAGGGAAAACGGCTCGTAATAGCGCTCCGGACGCAGGACCAGCGTGTAGCGCTTCCCGCCGACCTCGAATATCTGTGGCGCCGTGATCTGGTCGACGAGCCGGCGGGCTCGGACGAATGGCGATCCGTCACCCCGCTTCTGGAATGACCGCATCCAGCCCACGAAGAGCACGTTGGCCATGTCGGCATCGCCCGCCCAGCTCGACAGCGCCCAGCGCCCCAGGCTCTTGCCATCGGTTCCCACGACCTCCACGACCGCGCTCGGGACATTCTTGCTGCCCATCTCATGGGTCTCCGGGATGCCCTTGAACTCGAACTCGCGTCCGACCCCCGAGAATTGCTCGCCCGACTTCGGGTCGTTGCGGAGCTCCGGATCGGAGTTGGGGTGGTAGTCCACGAGGCGGAGCCGGAAGGGCAGGGAGGCGTTCTGGAGTTCCGCCCCTGAACGAAGCAGCGGCTGCGGGAAGGCGACAACCTGGTCCATCGAGGCATCCGGCGCATCGGTGAGGAGCGCGATCTCCGACTCCTGGAATCCCTCGGTGTAGTTCCGGAACTCTCCCTCGGCGAAGCGCATCCGGCTTTCCCGGGCGAACATGTCGGTCGTGAGCTGTCCGATCAGCAGCAGGATGATGCCGATGTGGGTGAGGAAGATGCCGGACTTCTTCCAGGTGAACTGGAAGCGGGTCAGATGCGCGGCGAGGAGGTTGGCGAGGAGCAGGAACCCGAGCAGGTAGCCGCCGGGCAGCGGGATCTTGAGCCAGCGCCAGTCGGGCGCGTGGGGGGACCAGACGGCCCAGTAGGACCGGAAGTACTTCGCCTGGGCGAGGTACAGCCCGTCCTCGGTCTGGGCCAGGGTGCCGAAGAAGACGACCGCGATGCTGAAGGCGAGCAGCACCACGGTGAGGCGCAGGGAGCTCAGCACCTTCAGGGGCAGCCGCCAGAGGGCCACCGGCCCGGTGGGTTCGGGGGTCGGGCGGGTGGGGGAGGACTTGGCGCTCATGGAACGAATGCGGACTCGGACGCGGATCGGCGGCAGGACTTCATGGATACTTCACAGACCGGATGAATTTCTCGAAGTTCCCCCGCTCGGACTGCACCAGCGCGGCGTCCCCGGTCAGCTTGTAGAACCAGGTCCGGTCGTTCCGGGACACGATCGCCCCGAGGAGACGTCGACCGGCCGCCTCGCCGGTGCCGACCAGATCGACCACCGTCGCCGTCTCGCCACCCGAGAGGGGCACAGTGGTGAGGGTTTTCTGGAGTCCGGCCTCGTCGAGCGGGTCGAGCCCGAACTGGCCGCGCCAGCGGTTGATGTTGGCGAGGAGTCCACCGGCGGCGGGTCCAAGGGCCACGACCGAAAGGTCGCCGGTCTGTCCGCCTGGACCGCCCAGCGCGAAGCTCGCGAGCCGCATCGTGGAGGCCGGGGCGGATTTCCAGGTCGACGGCACCTCCCACGTGGGCAACGCGGTGCTGGGTGGCGGGGCGACCGGACCGCGCATGTCGCCGGGTGCCGTGCCCGACGCCGGTGGTGGCGGGGTCGCCTCGCCGCCTGGAGTGGGTCCGGTCTGGACCGACTTCAACCACGCCTTGAAGGCCCCCGCATTGTCCTGGACCAACGCGTCGTCGCCCTTGGCCTTGAAGAACACCGTGGTTCCCGGCAGCGGCAGGATGGCGGCCAGGGTACGGGAACGGGTTTTGTCGGCCCCGACCGACTTCTCACTGACCAGCTCGACCATCTGGCCGTCGACCTCACCGATCTTCACGGCGATGAGGAGTCTCGGAAGGTCGGCCTCGGTCACGGGGGCGAGTTCCAGCTCACCGCGCCAGCGATTGACGTTGTCGAGAAGGGACCCGGCTGCGGCACCGAGGGGAACGACGGAGATGTCGACCGCCCGGCCGTCGGGTGCAGTGACGGCGTAAGTGGCGATCCGCATGCCCCCGGTGGACGGCTTCTCGGTCCACCCCGCCGGCACGGTCCAGGGGGTGCGCTGCGACGCAGAGGAGGATGCGGATGCGGAGGCGGTGGAGGCCGTGGACGAAGGGGACGGCGCTGGGGACTGGGTGGCGGTCGGGGATCCTCCACGGTCCTTCGGAGCCTGATAGACCCGGACGCCTTCGTCCCTCCCGCATCCGGGTCCCATCAACACCACGGCAACGAGAACAGGCGAAAAACGGCAACGCATCGCCTTTAGAATGCCATCAGCCTCCTCGGCGGCAAGCCAGCGGACGGGAACGATCGGGATCCCCGATGCCGCGACCGACCGGAGCGCCCCTGTCCCATCCCTGGTCCCTCGTCTATCTCGGTGTTTTGGATTCCTCCAACAGCCGGTTGATTTCCGCGCCAATCTTGATGGCTCCAGCAGCCCGGGCTCCTTGTTGAACCTGCGCCTTGAGGCTCCGCAGCGTGGTCTCCTCATCGGGTGTGAGCTGTCGACAGGCGAGCTGTGCCAGAAGCGACAGGGCCTCGTTCCACCTTTTCTCTTCAATCCGCTTTCGCGCGGCGTCGAGAACACCCTGCACCCGTTCCACGGCTGCTGAAGCCTCCGTTTGGATGTTGGTGCGGGTCGCGAGGTCGAGAACCCGGGGAATGACCTCGGTGCTGCCTTGTGCGGTGGTCTGGTTCGTGCCGGGAAGGGCATTCGTGGGCGGGTTCTCGGGGATTTTGGGCCCCGTCCGAACCGTGCCGGTGGAGACGCCCGGAATCGCGGGAGCCGATGGGGTTCCGCCGTCAATTCACCGATTGGCGGTCGCCATCCGCGGCTCCTGCGACACGCCAGCTGGGCACGTTAACTCAGTCGAGCCTCATCTGAATCAAGGGACTCGGATCCCTGTGTCAGGGTTGGAACCCATCGAGTACACGGCTTCTGCCGGGGCACTGCCGATAATCGTGAAGCGGGCCTTCACAACGTACGAATAGGTCTGGCCTGGTGACAGGACCGCAAAAACTGCTCCAAGGGATGTGAGAGTTTCAGGCGCTGGTTGATGGTGGTTGGTTCGCTGCGGAAAGTCCATCCCCGGTGGAGGG
>Ga0194122_10000302_pt1 | contig 75938 bp, 63 predicted proteins | sample TA2MahCa10mmetaG_FD_155487 | JGI IMG/M metagenome (GOLD analysis project Ga0194122, IMG submission 155487) | Freshwater microbial communities from Lake Tanganyika, Tanzania - TA2015021 Mahale Deep Cast 10m | ecosystem: Environmental > Aquatic > Freshwater > Lake | place: Tanzania: Lake... | reverse complement strand
CGGAATTCATGTTTGTCATGGAATCGGACAATGGTCTCTACCTCGGCGGCTGCGGTCTGAACCGGATCAATTCGGAGCACCGATGTGCCAACCTCGGCTACTGGGTTCGTTCATCGCGTGTGGGGCAGGGCATCGCAACCCGTGCGGTCAAACTCCTTGCGGAGTGGGCATTCTCGCACACCGATCTTGTGCGGCTTGAGATCCTCAGCGCCGTCGACAACAAGCCGAGTCAACGCGTTGCGGAGAAAGCGGGTGCCGTGCGGGAGGGCGTTCTTCGCAGACGGCTTCAGAGTCATGGTGTGTGGCATGACGCCGTCGTCTTTGCCATCACTCGCGATCCTCCACCTGCCACCTGATGGTCGTTTGCGCTGCGCGCTGCACCTGATGCAGTGTCAGGTCGACGATCAGTGCATCCCTTGAGATTGACCTCGTGCCGTATTCAGTCCTATGCGGGTCGTTCCACCAACATGGTGACCGCATTGCCGCCGCCGAGGCAGAGGCTGACGATGCCGCGCTTGGCATTCGTGCGCTTCATGTGATGCAGGAGTGTGACGAGCACGCGCGCGCCGCTTGCGCCGATGGGATGGCCAAGCGCGATGCCGCCGCCGCCAATGTTGACGCGATCTTCGGGAAGCTTCAGGTGCTTCAGGTTGCAGAGCACTTGTGCCGCGAACGCTTCGTTGATCTCGTACACGTCGATGTCCGTTGCCTTGAGTGAGTGGTCTTTCAGGATGCGTTCGATGCCGAGCCCTGGCGCGAAGAAAAGTTCCTTTGGCTCGACGCCCACGGTGTTGCTCGCGACGATCCGCGCAAGCGGCGTGGCGGAGAGTGCCGCCGCTGCCGATTCGGACGCCACCACCAGCGCAGCGGCCCCGTCGGAAATCTGGCTCGCGTTCGCAGCCGTGACCGATCCATCCGCCTTGAACGCTGGCTTGAGCTTGGCGAGCCCCTCGGGTGTGCTGTCGGCGCGGAAGCCTTCATCGTTGTCGAGCCCAACCTTGGCGCGAGCCTGTTCGGCGGAAATGGGCACGATCTCCGCGCGGAACCAGCCCTCGCTCGTCGCCTTGGCGGCGCGCGCGTGACTCTGCGCACTGAATCGATCTTGTTCCGCGCGCGTGATGCCGTGCGCTGCGGCAATGTGTTCCGCTGCCATGCCCATCCCCCAGTTCTCAAATGCGCATCGCAGTCCGTCGTACTCCATGTGGTCGAGCAGATCGGTCTTGCCGTAGCGAACGCCCGCGCGCAGATGGCTCATGTGTGGCGCGAGGTCCATGCTCTCCATGCCGCCCGCAACAACAACATGATTGTCGCCCGCGCGGATCGACTGCGCGGCCTGCATCACCGCCTGCAGACCTGATCCGCACACCTTGTTGATCGTGACCGCACTGAGCGTCGGTGGAAGACCCGCGCGCAGTCCGGCTTGGCGGGCCGGGTTCTGCCCAAGACCTGCCTGCAGAACGCACCCCATGATGCACTCATCGACCTTCGCCGCGGCGCCGGGCGCATCGGCGAGCGCCGCGCCGATGGCGATCGAACCGAGTTGCGTGGCGGGCACACGCGCGAGCGATCCCTGAAACTTCCCGATGGGGGTGCGGCGAGCCGAGAGGATGACGGGATGTGGCATGGTGTGTTTCCAGATTGGATGCGTGCTGCGCTGCAAACGGGCGGAGCGGGAGCGGAAGGATAGCGGCGGGCAGGCGCGCTTTGTGGTTCAATGTGCGGGCGTGTCCGATCCCTCCTCCAGCACCAGCAACCTCTTCTCGCTGCAGAGCCACATTCTTGCGGAGGAGTCTCGGCACCCTGGCGCGAGCGGCGATTTCTCGTGGATCGTGAGTGCGATCTCGCTCGCGGGCAAGGCGATCGCACACCGCGTGCGTCGCGCGCGGCTCGAGGGCGCACTCGGTGACGACGGCACCTCCAATGTGCAGGGCGAGAACCAGCAGCGGATGGATGTGATCGCCAATGAGATTCTGATGCGCTGCCTCGGCTCGCGCGCATCGATCGCCGTGCTTGCGAGCGAAGAGGAGGAGGAGCCGACCATCCTGCGGCGTGGGAACGATGGGGGGAAGTATTGCGTGCTGTTCGATCCGCTCGACGGCAGTAGCACACTCGACACCAACGGCGCCGTTGGCACGATCTTCACCATCCTGCGCAATGATCCGCTGATCGAATCCGCCGAACGCACCGTCTGTCAGCCTGGGCGGCAGCAGGTTGCGGCCGGCTACATCCTCTATGGACCGTCGACCGCCTTCGTGATCACAACGGGTATGGGCGTGGATCTGTTCGAACTCGATCCGTTTATCGGCTCGTTCATTCGCGTGAAGCAGGGGCTCCGCATCCCGCCGCGGAAGAAGGTGTACTCGGTCAACGAGGCGTATTCGTCGTCGTTCCCGTTGGGGTACCGCGACTATCTCGAGTGGGCGCATCACAGCGGGTATTCATCGCGGTACATCGGCAGTCTCGTGGCCGATGTGCATCGCATCCTCATCAACGGCGGCGTGTTCCTCTATCCACCAACGCTCACGCACCCCGACGGCAAACTGCGCCTGCTGTACGAAGCCAACCCCATGGCCTTCATCCTGGAGCAGGCCGGAGGCGCCAGCATGAGCGGGGCAGTGCCGACGCTCGATGTGCAGCCAACGAAGTTGCATCAGCGCGTGCCGCTGGTGCTCGGCAGCCGCGACGAGGTGGACGAAGTCGCTCGGCGCCTCTGAGAAGCGTCGCTCCGCAGCGGTCCGTGGCAGGACTCCTGCCGGGCGAGTTCTCGAGCCTGCGAACGCAGGGCGAAGCCCTGTGGAGCAGGCGAGAGCTGTCTGAGCCCCGGCAGGTCCCTGCCACGGAGCGCTGCGGCACAGTGCCACTCAATACTTGCTGCTTGCTCTGCGCGGTTACTTGGCGGCTGCGGTACCGAAGTCAAACACGCGCATCTCGCGGAACTTCGGCTTCCAGTCGTTGACGAGCGCCTGATGCTCGGGATGATCGAGATAGGCGCGGTAGTCCGCGACCGAGTCGAATGCCATATCGAGTGCAAGGTCGTAGTTGCCATCGACGGTCGTGCGCCCGATGTCGACGGGCGTTCCAATGAAGAGTCGGCGCGCGAGTTTGGTCGCCTCAATCCGCCGCCGCGCATCTGCTTGGCACGCAGCAAGATCCGAGGGATCACTCAGCTTGATGAGAACGACATGCCGAAGCGGCGGTATGGCGGTGGATTGTGGGCCGCTCGGCGATGCGGAGTGCGCCCAGGGTCGACTGTCGCATCCGGGAGTCGCGGCGGAGAGCAGAACACACATAACAATGGAAAAGCTTCGAAGATTCGGAGCCCACGCGCCTGAGGTTGATTGTCGCAGCATGCCGCAAAGCATAGATCGGTACGCGTTCGTCATTCGCTGATGCCTCCGAGTGCCTTCCAGTGCTGCCGCATGCGAGCAAGCGCAGAGGAAGGATCTGCTGCCGTGTACGTATCCCCCGTGCGTTCCACGAGTCCAAGACGCACGAGCTTGGCGAGTGCATCGTGCACTTCGAAGTCGATGTCAACGGCGAAGGTGGTTCGCAGCCAGCGTTCGATGCGTTCATCGAGCGCATCTCTTGAGCAGGGGCCGTCGGTACGAAGAGAGTGCAGCGCAAGAAGAGCCTCCTTTGTCTCCTCTTCGCCAGCCTCGTCAAGAACTTGGTTGACTGCGCCGATATCTCGGTCGCAGAGGCAGTGCATCACGATGTCTGAGAGAATCTTGAGGTAGCGAAGATGCATGCGCTGCCAGCGCCCAAACTGTGTCCAGCCCCAGACGGCCAGCGCGACGAGCCCGCCCCCGATGACCGCAAGCGCGCCGCCCGGAACAGTGGGGGCCACGGGATCGATGCCCGCGATGTGGCGCGTGTGCAGGAGGAGTGCGTTCCAACTGGCCTTGAGAACCGCCGAGATTCCGATGACCGCAAAGATGGCGGGTACGAACATGACGGCGCGGTCGAACCAGGACATGCGGACTTGGCAGTCGGGCATCACCATGTCGATGTCGGCGACAGGGATGTTTTCAAAGAGACGGACGTAGAAGCGGGGGGGAGCAAGACCCTTCTGTGTCTCGCGCCTCTCATGCTTGGCATGCTCGATGTAGACAAAGAGCGTTCGGATGAGTGTGCACGAAATCTGTCGTCGACGCAGGCCGAACCAGCGGCGGACTTCGATGGTGGTCTCGCTGCGGCCGCGAGTGCAGATCAGCGAGCGTCGCCAGGTCGATCGATCGAGATGGGTCTTGAGTTCGACAAGCGACTGCGTGGAGAGTGCAGTGCGCAAGATGCCCTCGTCCTCCTCGTCATAGTTGGCTCGACTGAGCGCGTGACGGACTTGTGCGAGGAGTCGTGCGCTTGCGACATCCTGTTGATCTGCACTCAGCGCCGGCTCCTGCGGATGCAGCAGGCGGTCGAGCTCAAGACGCATCGCAGCCGCTTGCTGATCGACCTCGGTGCGCAGCGCCACATGCAGTAGACGGTCGATCTGCGCGTGCTCCGGAGTTTCGGCTGGACCGAGCCGATCGCGGATCCGTTCAAGCGAAACGGGAATCCGTCGGTTCCGTGCGGCCGACGGTGGATCGGTCACGCCGAGCGAGCGATGATCTGCAGCCGCAGGCGCAGCCATGCCGCGCAATGTACGGCGCGCGCGAGTGACGAAAAGAAAACCCGCCGCGGCGCACATGCACCGCGGCGGGGTACTTCCGACGGGGACCGTCCTGGTCTCCGTGTCAGCATTCGCAGCGATCCTGCCTGACCCACGCGGGGCCGGGCTCCCTGTGTCTGCAGGTTTCTCCCCGCCTACGACGAGGGGACCAGGATCCGCCTTTTCCGTGCGGACTCGGCCTGAGCAAGGACGATCCGTTCTCTTGCCAGCCGGTCCCGGTGGACCTCGGCGAGAGCCGCTGCGAAGGTGTGTGGGTCATGCGCCGTCGGAGTCGGCAGGCGCATGACCCAGTGGAAGGTGACGGGCATCAGCTGCAACCCATGCTGTGCCCACAGTTCATGCACCGATAGCAGGTGCCGTTGCGGACCGTGATCGTGCCGCACACATCACACGCGGGGGCATCTCCCATCAGCTGCGCGTTCGCTTCGTCAAGCGCCGAGTACTGCGAGCCGGCTGCCCGCATCTCGCCGCCCTCGACGATGATCGTCGTCACACGGAGCGCCGAAGGATCCTCGGTCGTTTCCCCGAACAGCGCGGGCATCTGGGATGCCGCATCGAGTCCGATGCGCGAATGGCTCGCGCCTGTCTTCGCCTCGGGGGCAGGTGATGGCGGGTTGGACGCCAAGGTGGTGCCATCGCCTGCGGATGTGAAGCGTGTGCTTGTCCATGCAGTGCTTTCCTCCGTGATACGGGTTTCGGTGATCGTTTCGCGCGCGGGCTCGATGCTCGCGGGCACGGTTTGCGGAAGTGGCTTCGGTGCGTTCGCGTCGCGGTAGCCCGCGATGAACTCCATGCCGAGCCATCGGAAGATGTAATCCACAAGGCTCTTGGCGAAGGGAATGTCCTTGTTGCTGGTCATTCCCATGGGCTCAAAGCGCTGATGTGCGAACTTGGTGACAAGGCTCTCCACGGGCACGCCGTACTGCAGCGCGACACTGATGGCCGTGCCGAGAGAATCCATGAGGCCTCCAATCGTGGAACCTTCCTTCGCCATCGTGATGAACAGCTCGCCTGGGCGACCGTCCTCGTACAGGCCGACGATCAGGTAGCCCTCATGTCCACCCACATTGAACTTGTGGGTGCGCGAGTTGCGTGTGTCTTGCAAGCGTCGGCGCAGCGGACGTTCGATCACCTTCTCGACCACTCGCTCCACCTCACGAACCACGATTCGCTCGACGATCTGGGGTGCCCCTGTCGCCGCGGTGGCGGTGCCTTCGGCACTCTCGAGTCCCTCGACATCCGCTTCCTCCGCGTGATCCGATGCATCGGACTTTGTGGAGAGCGGCTGGCTCAGCTTCGATCCATCGCGATAGAGGGCGTTGGCCTTCAGTCCGAGTTCCCACGACAGCTTGTAGCAGTCGCCGATCTCGCCGACGCTCGCCTCGTTGGGGAGGTTGATCGTCTTGGAGATCGCCCCTGAGATGAACGGCTGTGCGGCCGCCATCATGAGGATGTGTCCATGCGGGTGGATGTAACGCGTTCCGATCGAGCCACAACGATTGGCGCAGTCGAACACCGGCAGATGGTCGCTGCGAAGGTGTGGTGCCCCCTCGACCGTCTGAGTGCCACAGATCGCTCGATTCAGCGCCTCAATCTGCGAGTTCGTGAGTCCAAGCGCGCGCAGACCGTTGAAGCGGTCATTGGCTCGTGCGGCCGCCGGATCAAGCCCGAGCCCCGTGAGCACTCGGTCAGGCAGCGCCCATGCATTGAACGCGAAGCCGAGTTCAAAAACGGTGGGGAGATTGTTCTCGATCTTCACCAGCTCATCGCTTTGGAACCCGCGTTGGAGCAGGAGTTCTCGCAGCGTGATGCCCGGTGCCACAGAAGATGCCGAGCCAGTGGCTGCTGGAATCGTTTCATCCAATGTGAGCGATCCCATCACATACTGCAGGACATCGTCGATCTCATTCGCTTCATAGCCGAGCGCGGCGAGCGCCGGGCGCAGCGATTGATTCGCGATCTTGAAGTAGCCGCCGCCCGCGAGCTTCTTGAACTTCGTCAGCGCAAAGTCTGGTTCCACGCCTGTGGTATCGCAGTCCATCAGGAGCCCAATGGTGCCGGTCGGTGCGATGACGGTCACCTGCGCATTGCGGTAGCCGAAGCGTTCGCCCAGCGCGAGCGCCTCGTCCCACGACTGTGTCGCGGAGCGGAGCAGATCGTCGGCATTGAGCAGATTGATGCGACTCGACGCGAACAGCGAGTGGTCGATCGGCACAGGTCGTGCGCGCAGACCCTCGTAGGCATCGCTCTCGCGGGCCACCCCATGCGCCGCTCGGCAATGGTTGCGGATGACGCGCAGCATGTTCTCGCGGTTGTCATCGAAGCCGGCGAACGCGCCGTGCTCCTCGGCAAGCCGCGCGCTCGATGCGTAGGAACGACCCGTCAGGATGCTCGACAGCGCGCCGCAGATGGCGCGTCCCTCTTCGCTGTCGTAAGGAATGCCCGCCTGCATCAGCATGGCGCCAAGGTTGGCGTAGCCGAGTCCAAGTGTTCGGTAGCGCCACGAACGCTCCGCGATTTCACGCGAGGGGAAGCTCGCCATCAGCACGGAGATTTCGAGCACCACGGTCCAAAGGTTGATCGCGTGCTCGTAGCCCGCGATGTCGAAGGTGCGCGTGCGCGAGTCGTAGAACTTCAGCAGGTTGATCGATGCCAGGTTGCACGCGGTGTTGTCCAGGAACATGTACTCGCTGCAGGGGTTCGAAGCGTTGATGCGACCACCGGCGGGGCAGGTGTGCCACGCGTTGATGGTCGAGTCATACTGCACGCCGGGGTCGGCACAGTGCCACGCAGCTTCATTGATTTGTGACCAGAGATCGCGTGCATTGATCTCCTTCGCCACGTTGCCATCGGTTCGGCGTCGCAGCGTCCAGGTCGTGTCACCCTGCACGGCATCCATGAATGCGTCGCTGAGGCGGACGGAGTTGTTGGAATTCTGTCCGCTGACGGAGTAGTACGCCTCGCCGTTGAAGTCGTAGTCGAGCGTGAGCCCGAGCCGCTCGGCTACCGCTCGCTGCTTCTCCTGCAGCTGCTTCATGCCTTCCACAAGTGCCGCGACCTTGATCTCTTCGCGCACCTTCCAGTTGACGAACGCCTCAATATCCGGGTGATCCACATCGAGGCAACACATCTTGGCGGCGCGCCGCGTGGTACCGCCTGACTTGATCGCGCCGGCTGCGCGGTCGCCGATGCGCAGGAAACTCATCAAGCCAGAACTCTTCCCGCCGCCCGACAGCGACTCGTTCTCGCCGCGGAGGTTCGAGAAATTGGTGCCCGTGCCCGAGCCGTATTTGAACAGGCGCGCCTCGCGCACCCACAGATCCATGATGCCGCCTTCGTTCACGAGGTCATCGTTCACGGACTGGATGAAGCATGCGTGCGGCTGTGGATGCGTGTACGCATCGGGGGCGAGCGAGACCGCACCTGTGTTGTGGTTGGCAATCCAGTGTCCTTGTGCAGGACCGTTGATCCCATACGCCCATGCGAGCCCCGTGTTGAACCACTGCGGGCTGTTGGGTGCCGCCATTTGGTGCACGAGCATGAACGCCAATTCGTCGTAGAACGCCTGCGCGTCCGCGGACGAATCGAAGTAGCCGTGTGTTTCGCCCCAGTGGCGCCAGCATCCGGCGAGACGGTGAACAACCTGCTTCACCGACCGCTCCGGACCATGGGTGATGCTGCCATCCTCGTTCAGCGAGGGAACGCCCGCTTTGCGGAAGTACTTGCTGACGACAATGTCGGTGGCAAGTTGGCTCCATTCCTTTGGAATCTGCGCATCGTCCATCGCGAAGACGGTCGATCCATCTGGGTTCTTGATCTTGCTTGTGCGAGTGGTCCACTCGGTGGAGCTGTAGACATCCATGTCTGCTTTGGTGAAGCGGCGTTCAATCTTCATGTGTGCATCCTGCTTGAACTGGGGGTGAAAGAAATAGAAACGATGACGAGGCGACGGAACCGCCCGATGCGGGCGGCTCCGTTGGAGACGATGAGGTCAGGGTGAATGAGGCGAGTGCGAGTTGCCGTCGACGCGGGGCAGGGTGAGTCCCTGTTGATCCTGATACTTGCCGCCCTTGTCGGCGTAGCTGATCGCGCAGATGCGATCCGCCTTGAGGAACAGCATCTGTGCGATGCCCTCGTTGGCGTAGATGCGCGCGGGCAGTGGGGTGGTGTTGGAGATTTCGATCGTCACCTTTCCGCGCCACTCGGGCTCGAGGGGTGTGACGTTGACGATGATGCCGCAGCGGGCGTAGGTGCTCTTTCCGACGCACACTGCGAGCACATCACGCGGCACCGAAAAGACCTCAACGGTCTCGGCGAGCGCGAATGAATTGGGCGGAATGATGACGTGGTCGCGTCCGGTCTGGTCCGTATCGATGGAGATGAAGAGATCGCTCGAGAAGTTCTTGGGATCGACCACCGCAACGCCGCCGTTGGTCGCGTTGGTGAAGATCTTGAACTTGGTGCCGACGCGAACGTCATAGCCGTAGCTTGAAACGCCGTAGGAAATGACGCCGCTGCGCTTGCGGCTTTCCTCGAATGGTTCAATGCCAACGAGTTCGCGGATTTGAGTGTCGCAAAGAATGCCCATCTGAAAATCTCCCGACGCCCGAAGGCACTTCACCTGAATGCTGCCTGACCCACACGACGGACAGCGCGATCCACGATACCCCAACATCTTGGGGTGGCAAGAGGCACCCAACCACAAATACTGGGGGGCCCTACTCGCATCGGCAAGAGAGCCGTAACTCCTTGAACAGACTGCAACTTGGGATTCAAGGACCCTTCAAACCGTTGCCCACGGAGGTGTGGACAGGTTGTCGGACCTTGCTTCCCGCCTCCCTAGACTCGCCCGCGTGGAGTCGAATTCGCTTTCTGCGTGCTTCGATGGATTGACACCGCAGCAGCGCGCGGCAGTCGAGCACGGCGATGGTCCGCTCCTCGTACTTGCGGGTCCCGGATCGGGCAAAACACGCGTCATTACCCGGCGAATCGCGGCACGTATCGCGCAGGGAGTTCCTGCATGGGCGATCCTGGCGCTGACATTCTCGAACAAAGCCGCGCGCGAAATGCGAACCCGTGTCGAGTCGCTTTGCGGCAGTCGTGCCACAGGGCGCGGTGGCCCGACTATCAGCACTTTTCACGCGTTTTCCGCACAGTTACTGCGTCGTTACGGCGGATCGTCACTGGCTGCAGGACTCGGCACCGCGCCGCTTCGGGATGACTTTTCGATACTCGACGCGGACGATGCGGCCACTGCGCTGCGTCAAGCGATCTCCGATTCAGGGCTCGATCCAAAGCAGTGGCGCACGTCCACCGTTGCCTCGCACATTTCGCGCGCCAAGAATCAATTGTGGACTGCCGCGGAACATGCGGCAAACGCAGGTGATTTTCTCGAACGCACCGTGGCAAAGGTGCACGCGGCCTACGAGCGCGAGACCGCGCGGCAAAATGCGCTGGACTTCGATGACCTCCTCACACGCTGCGCGCGCATGCTCCGCGACGATGCAGAGCTGCGCGCAGAGCTGCAGCAGCGATATGCGGAAGTTCTTGTCGATGAGTATCAGGACACCAATCACTCTCAATTCGTGATTGCCAGCCTGCTCGCGCAGCAGCACCGCAACATCTGCGTGGTGGGTGACCCCGACCAGTCCATCTACGGTTGGCGTGGCGCAGATCTCAGCAACATTCTCGAGTTTGAGAAGCACTTTCCCCGTGCGGTCATCGTGCCCTTGGGCGAAAACTTCCGCTCCACAGGGCACATTGTGGCAACGGCTGCGCGGCTGATTCTGCACAACGGCAAACGCCGACACAAGGAACTGCACACAGCGCTCGGCGACGGAGCAACCGTCGAGGTCGTGCGCCTCGACAATGAGATCGCCGAAGCCGAACGCGTAGCACAGACCATCGAACGCCAGCACGCGGAGGGCATGCCGCTGCGCGAGATGGCCGTGCTGATGCGGATGAACGCCCTCACGCGCGTGGTCGAAGATGCGCTGCGCCGGCGCACTATTCCTTGCGTCATCGCACGCGGTACTGCATTCTTCGAGCGCCGCGAGGTGCGCGACGCGCTTGCCTATCTGCGCCTGATCGCGAATCCACTCGATGAGGTCTCCCTGCAGCGGATTGTGAATGTGCCCGCGCGTGGCATCGGCGGCACGACCATGCAGCGGATCGGCAATGCCGCCGTACTGCGGCGAATCTCCCTCTTGGACGCCATGCAGCAGGCGCGCAGCCTGGGCATCGCTGAGCGCACGGCAAAGTCCATCGATGGGTTCGTTGCGCTCGTGGCGCGCGCGCGGTCTGAACTGGCCGTGAAGCCCGCTTCAAACCTTGGCGGATTCGTCTCGCGCGTGCTTCTCGAGACAGGGCTGGGACGCGCCGCTGCGGCAAGTGCTGACACCGAGGAAGAGGGGGCTGAACGCGAGGCGAATGTGACGGAAGTTGCAAACGCCGCAGCGCTGCATGAGATGCCCGAGGGCGATCCATCGGCAGCGCTGCCGACGCTTGGCGATGCGCTGCGGTCGTTCCTGCAGTCCGTGGCGCTCGTGGCGGACGCGGATGCGGTCGATCCCGAGAAGGGCGCCGTCACGCTCATGACGCTGCATGCTTCGAAAGGACTTGAGTTCGACAGCATCTTCATCATTGGGCTCGAAGAGGGGCTTCTGCCGCACGCGCGGTCACTCGGCAGCCCAGATGAAGTGGAGGAGGAACGCCGCCTGCTGTATGTCGGCATCACGCGCGCGCGTCGTCATCTTCTGCTGACGACCTGCGCTGCACGCACGGTGCGCGGCTTGCAGGAGCGCACCATCGAGAGCGGATTCCTGCGCGAGATCGCCGGCGAAGGGGTCGTGAGCAGCGATGAGGCGGATGGCGTTGGGCAGATGCGCGTGCGTGAACCGTCGGTGATGCGGCGGTTCGGTTCCGCAGGCAGTGAATCAGGCGCTGCGCCGAGGCCGGCGCTCCCCGCAGCGGGCGTTGGCGGCTCGCGGCAGATGCCCGCGGGCATCCGTGTCGGCACGGTCGTGCGACATGCGCAGTTTGGCGTGGGACGCATCACCGCACTGCTGCCGCGCGGCAGCATGACGAGCGTGGAGGTCGATTTCCGCCCCGGAGGGCGAAGAACGCTCGTGCTCGAGTACGCGCGTCTTGAAATCGTGGCGGGTTCGTGACTCGGCGCGCTCAGTGCGCTGCAGTCGGTGATCCACAGATGCCCGTCTGCCAGAACACGAACGACCACTGATCCGCCTCATCCTCGATGCGGCGCGCGAGCGGCTTGCCTTGCCCGTGTCCCGCATCGCGGTCCACCCACAACAGCACCGGTTCGCTGCGATCATCGCTCGCGGATGCAGCTTGCATCAACGCCGCCATCTTGCGCGCATGAAGCGGATGCACGCGCGAATCATTCTCGCCTGCGGTGAAGAACACCGCGGGATAACGCGTGCCCGGCCGAACATTGTGGTAGGGGCTGTAGGCGTAGAGCCACTGCGCGGCGGCGGCGTCCTCGCTCGATCCATACTCGGGCACCCAATACTTTGCGAGCAGGAACTGCTGGTAGCGCATCATGTCGAGCAGCGGAACGGCGCTGATCGCAGCCGTGTAGAGATCCGGTCGCTGCGTGATCGCAACGCCCGTCAGCAGACCGCCGTTCGATCCACCCTCGATCGCCAAGTGTGCCGAGTCGGTGATCTTCTGATCGATCAGCCACTGCGCGCACGCATGGAAATCATCGAAGACATTCTGCTTCTTGCCGAGCATGCCCGCGCGGTGCCACGCTTCGCCGTACTCGCTGCCGCCGCGCAGGTTCGCGACCGCGTACACACCGCCACGCTGCAGCCACGGCCACAGCGTCGCAGAGAACGCAGGATCGAGACTGACATTGAACCCGCCGTACCCGTAGAGCAGCGTGGGCGTGCTGCCCGCGTGCTTCATGCCCTTGCGCTGCACGATGAACATCGGCACGCGCGTTCCATCCTTGCTCGGTACGAACACCTGCTTCACTTCGATTGCCGATGGATCGAAGGGAATCTCGGGACGCGCCCACAGCCGCGTCGTTCCTGACGCGAAGTCCGCCGCGTAGATGGAGCGCGGTTCGTTGAAACTTGTGAAGGACACGAAGCCACTCGTGCGTTCATCGGTCGTGCCGACGCCCGCCGTCCCGAGCCCCGGCAGTTCCATGGCGCCGACGGCTTCGCCCGTGGTTCGGATCCGCTCGAGTCGCGTGGTCACATCCTTCGAGAATGTGAGCACGAGCAGGTCGCCCGCGCGCGAGGCGCCTTCGAGCACCATGTCGTTGCGCGGCGCGACGACCGTTTTCCACGAGGATCGCTGCGGGGAACGAAGCGCCACGGCGACAAGCGTGCCCGTTGGTGCGTCGAGCGTCGTTCGCATGAAGAGCGTGTCACCCACGCTTGCGGTCGGCCAGAATGTCGCATCGAGTCCTTCGGCCACCACCTTCGCAAGCGGTGCTGCAGCGGGCATGCCCGCGCGCTGCCACGCCTCGGTCTCGAGTACCGACAGATCATTCGCTTGCCAGCCGCGCGAGAGCGAGAGAAAGATCCAGCGCCCATCGCGGCTGATCGATGCGCCTGGAATGCGGCTCGGATCGGTCTGCCGCGCCAGCAGTTTGTCGTGCCGCGGGTGCTCGCCGATGGTGTGCCAGCGCACCTCGCGTGAGTACGGATCCGCCGCATCGGCGAGCGCCGAGTAGAGGAACGCATCGCTCGTGGGTGTCCAACCGCCAAAGGAAACCTTCCCCGTGATCTCATCGCTGATCCAACGACCGCTCTCCGCATCGAGCACGTGCAGCACGCTCATCTCACTGCCGGACTTCGAGAGACCAAACGCGACTCGCTTGCCGCAGGGAGATGGAACCCACCAGTCAAGGCTCGTCAGTCCGCGCGCGTCGAGCGCGTTGACATCGAGGAGCGTCCTTCGCTTTGCGCGATCGGGACCGCTCGGTGCGGCAGCAGGTGCGCTCGCGGCGGGGGACAGAGCGCCGACATCTGCCCCGACATACAGCACAGGCTGATTCTGCGAACCTTCGCGCTCCGTCCAGAACGCACTGCCGCCTTCGCAGACGGGCATTCCGATTGAACCGATGGACATGAGTGGTCGAAGTTCCGAGGTCAGTTCCGCATGGCAGGGGAGCGAGCGCAGCAGGTTGGTGGTGCGGTCGTTCTGGATCGTTGTCCATGCGGCGACCTCCTGCGAATCCTTCTCGAGTTGCTCGAGCCACCGATAGGGATCGTCCACCTTGCGTCCATGAATCATGTCGCTGACAGGCTCGCTGCGTGTCGAAGGTGGCACCGCATTCGCGGTGACCGCGGACAGGACAAGCGCGGTTGCGCAGAGGCAGATGAAGAGCAGCGTGCGGACCATCGGATGCAGTGGGTGCTGGGCGAGCGCTGCGCGGAAATCAGGCGTGTGCGAAATCATCCGGATCATCTCCTGTGTGGTTCTACTTGCGGCCTGGGGGGCCCGAAGCCGTTCGCATTCGAATCGTCTCGGGCATGGCACGGATGCCATCGAGCAGCGTGGGATCGCTGATGGGTTCGACATCAAGGATCACATAGCTCGTGGAAGGATTCGACTGCAGATACTCCGCGTTGATGTTGATGCCCGCGCGCGCAAGCAGCGTGTGCATCGTGCCAAGGACGCCAGGCACATTGCGGTGAACGTGCAGAATGCGCAGTTGTCCCTCGCGGAGCACGGGCAGGTCGACCTGCGGGATGTTGACGCTCGTTTCCGTGGAGCCGCGTTCCCAGAAACGGGCCAACTTCTCCGCCACTTCGAGTGCGATCAGTTCCTGTGCCTCCTCTGTGGAGCCACCGATATGCGGCGTCAGAATCGCCGTGCCGCACGCCTGCAGCGGCGACACGAATCGGTCGCCTGCCTTCGCCGGTTCGTCGGGGAAGACGTCGAGTGCTGCGCCACCAAGACGACCATCCTGCAGCGCCGCAGCAAGTGCACCGGTATCCACCACACTGCCGCGCGCGTTGTTGATGAGAAAGGCGCCTCGCTTCATCAGTGCGAGTTGTGCGGCTCCAATCAGACCCGCTGTTTGCGGCGTTTCAGGCACATGCAGCGTCACGCAGTCTGCTTCACGCAGGACTGCCTCAAGGGACGGTCGGGGCGATGCGTTGCCAAGCGGCAGTTTGCGCAGAATGTCATGAAAGATGACTCGCATCCCAAGCGCCTCGGCGAGGACGCTGACCTGAGAGCCGATGTGGCCGTAGCCGACGATGCCAAGCGTTCGCCCGCGTACCTCATGGCTGTTCGCAGCGGACTTGTCCCAGTTGCCCGCATGCAGCAGCGCTGACTTCTCGAAGAGTCGGCGGAAGAGGCAGACCGCTTCGGCGACCGTCATCTCCGCCACGCTGCGCGTATTGCTGAAGGGTGAGTTGAACACAGCAGTCCCGGCTGCGGCTGCCGCCGTGAGGTCCACCTGATTCGTTCCAATGCAGAAGCAGCCCACTGCAAGCAGATTGGGCGCCGCAGCGAGGTCTCCCGCCCGAAGCTCGGTCTTCGATCGGATGCCCACAAGATCAGCGCGCGCAAGCGCCGCGTGCAGCGCGCTGCCCGCCAGTGCGCCGGGAGCGCGTTCAACTGCGAATCCCGATTCGGTCAGAACAGCGTCGGCTGCTGGATGGATCGACTCAAGAAGCAGCGCGAGCGGCATGGCGCAAAGGGTAGCGGTCTCGTCTGAGCGTGGCGCAATTCACCCGACGACATCGGGCAAACCAAAGAGATCCTCTGTGAGATTGACGGGGCCTTCGTCGGTGATCAGCACATCGGCCTCATAGTGAACGCTAAGCGATCCATCTGCAGTAAAGATTGGCCATGCATTGCCCTCGGACTTTGTCTCCGTCGAACTGACGGCGATCATCGGCTCCACGGCGATCAGCATGCCCGTCTTGAAGGTGGACCAGGCTTCGTTCCATTCGCCAGGGAAACTCGGCACAACATTGGAAACGAATGGCGCATCGTGCAGCGTGCGTCCGTAGCCGTGCCCACCAAGTCCGCGCACAAGGCAGAAGCGGCACTCGCCCTCGACATGACCTTGTACCGCGCGCGCCCAGTCGATCAGCGGGCGGCCCGCCACCATGGCTTTCACGCCTCGGCGGAGACTCTCCTTGCCGCATTCCATCAGCGCATGGGCGAGTTTGTCGCCCCCGCGCACGAGGAATGTCCACGCCGCATCGCCGATGAACCCGCGGTGGCGCACGCCGATGTCCACCGACAACAGATCGCCTGCCTGCAGCGGGCGATCGGTCATGTCGTGTGTGCCGTGCACAACGCAGGCGTTCACGGAGAGGCAGGAGTGGCTTGGGAAGGGCGGATGCCCGCGTGCCCGGTAGCCGATGAAACAGGATCGGCAGTCCAGCTTCTCGAGGGTTCGCCCGACGAACGTGTCGATCTCGGCAAGCGTTTGCCCCTCGCGCAGGAATGCCGCGAGTGCCTCATGTGTGCGGCAAACGCAAGCGGCCGCTGCGGTGGCGTCTTCGATGTCGCGCGCGGAGCGGTGCATGCAGCGGGGGAGGCTAGCGAAGTCGTGTGCCCACGCGCACACCGCGGGCAAAGACAGCGTCGGGCAGTGCGCCGCTGACCTCATAGGCGAGCGTGCGTTCGTCCCGGAATGGCCAGAGCACCACATCGGCGCTCTTGCCGACGGCAAGCGAACCGCACTCGCCCTGCAAACCAAGCACGCAGGCGGCGTTCCACATGGTGGCGATGAGTGCTTCGCTTGGCGTCAGGCGGAGCTGCCGAACGGCGAGTGCGATTACGAGCGGCATCCCTCGCACAGGCGCACTGCCCGGATTGGCATTGGTGGCCAATGCGAGCGCAGCGCCGGCATCGATCAGTTCGCGCGCGCGCAGGTAGGGCGTCCCGAGGCAGAACGATGTGGCGGGCAGACCCACCGCGACAGAGCCGCTGTTGGCGACCGCCGCAATCTCTCCGTCCGTGCACGCTTCGAGATGGTCGAGACTGACCGCACCCATCTCCACGGCGCGTTCGACCATGCCAAGCGAATGAAACTGGTTGGTATGCACACGCACGGGGCAGCCGAGTGTGCGCGCCCGTTCGAAATAGGCGGCGCAGTCCGTTGCACTCCACGCGCCTTGTTCGCAGTAGGCGTCCGCCGCGATGCCTGGCATCAGACGTGCCGCAGCTGGCAGCGTCTCCGCAATCGTGCGAGCCACAAAATCGGTTTGATCTGGATCGATGGCGTGAGCTCCGAGAAACGTCGCCGCTATGCGCTGCGGCGTGAGCGCGCGCGCCGCATCGATGGCACGCAGCATCTTGATTTCGCTTTCGGTATTCAGTCCGTAGCCAGACTTCACCTCCACCGTTGTAGTCCCGTAGTTCGCCATCTCCGAAAGTCGGCGCACGAGCAGCGCAGTCAGTTCTTCCTGTCCCGTCGCGCGCACGGCGCGCACGGTGGACATGATTCCACCTCCCGCGGCAAGAATGTCCAGATAGGAACGCCCCGCCAGTTTCATGGCCCATTCATCGGAGCGATCGCCCGCCCAGCACGCATGCGTGTGGCAGTCCACAAACCCTGGTGTGACGACGCAACCGCCCGCATCGATCGTTGTGCAGTCTTTCGGCAGCGCGGATGGTTCACCTGCCGCAAGTGCCGTGATCCTGCCGGACTCCCACGCGACGTACCCGCGTTCCATGATGCCGAGATGCAATGGCGTTGGACGCCGGATGAGCGATCGTGCGCCGCCCGGCGAATGCATCGTGAGAAGTCGCGCGTTCACGAGGGCGGTGGCTGGCATGTGCGCAAACGGTACCGTACTCAGCATGCGACTCTTTGTTGTTCGTCATGCGCGTGCCGAGGAGCGTTCCGATGCGCAATTCCCGAATGACTCGCAGCGACCGCTGACGAAGCAAGGGATCGATGAGTTCACGCGTCTTGCTCGGCGTCTCGAGCGCGCGTGGGACGCACCGGCGGTCGTCCTTGCCAGTCGATTCGAACGCGCTTGGCAGACGGCCCGTATTTTGCGCGACGAGGCGAAGTGGCCGAAGGCCCAGCGCTGCGAGATGCTCGAAGCGGACCATGCGGGCGGCATCGCGGCGGTCGAACAGGCGATTCTGGAGCACGCAGGTGATTCGCTTGCGGTTGTCGGACATGAACCGACGCTCAGTGAATTGGTGAGCCACCTCATTGGCACGGACCTGCCGAGTGTTGTGATGCGAAAGGGCGCCGTCGCCGTACTTGATGTTGCCATGACACTGCGTGGTGCTGGGGATGTTCCCGGGCTGTACGGCAGCGCCACGCTGCTGGCGCTGGTGGATCCGCGGGCAATCGGCATCCGTGAGTGAATTCGCCGCCGCGCCGGAAACCGATAGACTCTGCACCTCCCCACCGAACGGAGATATGCCATGACCACCCGTCAAGAACCCACCGTGAAAAAGACTCAGCTGCTGGAAACCATCTGGGATGGCAGCGTGCTCATTGCACGACCCGCTGGTCCCAACATCGGTCAGCGTGAGGCGCCCCTCGTGGCGCAAGATCTCGATCCAATCATGAAGGGTGCCGGCAAGGCGATGAAGTTCATGGTGCTTGATCTCTCCGCGGTGCAGTTCATGAGCAGCATGGGTATCGGTACCTGCATCAACTGCCGCAACGGTGCGGCGGCGCTTGGTGCGAAGCCCGTGCTCTACGGTGCAAACAAGGAACTGCGCACTCTGTTGACGATGATGAAGATCGACAAGCTTTTCACGATTGTTGATTCGCGCGAGTCGCTCAACAAAGTCGTCGGCTACTGACCCACCGCCGACGCGTGTGTCATGACCGTGGCATCGGCGCCTGCATTCCAGTCCGAGTCTGGAGGCAGTGTGTCGCCAGGATCAAGTTGGATCACCAAGACGCGTGCGTCTGGGCAGAGCTGCATGAAAATGGCTGCCGTACCAAGCCGCCGCTGAACGTGGAACGCGCCCACGAGATGGATGAAGGGCGTCCCCGATTTCCATGCGCGCGCAAGCGACATTGCCATCGTCAGGTCCCACACACGCTGCGATCGGTGCACGGCGTCGACCTCCGCATCCGTCGGTGGCTCGGCGTGCGCATCTTCATCCGTGGAAGCGTCCGCCCGCATTTCGATCATCAGTTCGCGTAGGCGATCCCAGTCTCCATCGCGCGTGATGGCACTGTCCGCATCGAAGAGTGCCCGCTCCTCGGGCGGCAGGGCCAGCAGTCCATCGGTGCCGTCGCGGAACGCCTGGGATACATACTTTCGTGGCGCGTTCGCCGCAATGACTGTTCCGCCGCACATCCGCGCAGCGTCTATTGAAGGTTGGTACCAAGGCAGCCATGAATCCTTGCCCGCCCAGTCGCGCGACTTTGTGGTGTCGATGAAATCGTCGAGGGCCATTCGTCCCGCGAGATAGGCATCGACTTCCTCCTGATCGTCGCGCTCGAGCATCTCCAGTCCGACCGCACCGCCCGGATGCGCACCCAGGAAGGCGGCGACCAGCGCATGCTGCGCCTTGTGCGCGACCGCATCATCATGCGTCTCTCCCACGAAGACCGCATCCGCTGCGCGCACACGAAGCAGCAGTTCATCCCATGTGATCCGTGCGCCAGTTGCGTCAAAAGTGGGACAGGCCTGCGGTGCGCGGGCGGCATCGAACGCCTCACGCGGAGTCGGGGTCGCCTTGCAACCGCCCATCAGTGCAGCGAGACCAACCACGAGGATCGTCCAGCGTCCGCGGATTCCAACCCTCCATGCCGCGCCTCGCAAAAACAGATCCAGAAAGTCGGATCTCTGAGTGGAACTGCGCCGCATCGGCCATAGCCTATGCACATGGCGAAACGCCGCGCACGCGAGATGGCCGCAGGTCTGCTGTGTGGGTTCCTCTGCACCCCGGCTGTTTGTGCTGACTCGGTCGTGCGGGTGTGGCTCGATTCGATCCGCGATGTGCGCACCATGGAGTCGCTCAGCGACGACATGTGGTCCCACGGGATTTATGGCGGATGCGCGGAGTATCTGGTGACTCCCGAACAACGCGAGGCGCTCGGACGAACGAACCTGAAGTGGTGCGTTTTTATCGAGGATGTCGAGTCGCTTGTGCGGGCAGAGCATGATCGGCTTTCTCGCCCGCCTCAAGAGGGCGGCGTCGCCGACGATGCGTGGTTCAGTGACTTCAAGAACTTGGCGGCCATCGAGGCGCGTCTGGAGTCGCTCGTGGCGCTTCGTCCTGACCGAGCATCCCTGTTCACCGTCGGAACCTCCATCGAAGGGCGAGTCATCCGCGGCATCCGCATCAGTGCACTTCCCGTTGGCACCGTCGCTCCTGCGGTGGTTCTCAACGGCACTCAACATGCACGCGAATGGGGCGCGACCATGACATGCATGTACATGGCGGATCGGCTCGTGGAGACTGCGGACAGCGATCCGGTCGTGGCGCAGATTCTCGCGCGCACGGAAGTGCTGGTCATCCCCGTTGTGAACGTGGACGGGTATGTGTTCACCTGGGCGGACACGGCCAACCGATTGTGGCGCAAGAATCGCCGCAACAATGGTGATGGCACTTTCGGCGTCGACCCCAACCGAAACTGGGGCTATCAGTGGGGTGGGGCGGGTGCGAGCAGCAATCCCTCGAGTGAAACCTACCGTGGCCCCGACGCATTCAGTGAGCCGGAGACACAGGCGATGCGCACGTTCTTCGAAGCTCGACCCAACATCGTCTCCAACATTGATATCCATGCGTATTCGCAGTTGGTGCTCTCGCCGTGGGCGTACACCACGGATTTCTCGGCAGACGCCGATGTCTTTCAGTCCATCGGATCCGATATGAGCAGCGCGATCACCCAAAGCGGTGGTCTGAACTACACCGTCGGTCCCGCTGGCACCACGCTCTATCTCGCCAGTGGTGGATCGGTGGACTGGGTCTATGGAAGTCGCGCGGCACTCGCATGGACCACCGAAGTGCGGGACACGGGCGGCTACGGTTTCGTGATGCCACCGAGCGAAATCCTGCCGTGCGCACGAGAGAACTTCGCTGCCACACTGGTGTTTCTTGACCGCACCACACGAGCTGCCGCCATCGTGCCGCAGGTTGCGCCACCGACCATCGTTGCCGGAACGCCCACGACTATCACCGCCAAGATTCGCCCATCGCTTGCCGGATCCGTCTCCGCACGGGTCCTTCGCTGGCGCGTTGGCTCTGGCGCGTGGAACAATGTCGTGATGTCATCGCTCGGCAACAATCTGTTTGCAGCCTCGCTCCCTGCTTTCCCGTGTGGAACGAGCGTGTCGTGGCATCTTCTTGCAGTGGGCATCCCAGTCGATGCGGTGTGGCCATCGAATGGAGTCGAGCAGCCTTTTCAGTCGGTGGCGGCTTCCGAAGTCGTCCTGACCAGTGTGGATTTCGAATCGGCGCCCGGCTGGTCATTTGGTATTTCAGGCGATACCGCGACAGGTGGCGTGTGGACGCAGGGTGATCCGATCGCCACCAGCGCGCAGGCCGAAGATGATCACTCACCTGCGCCCGGCACGCAGTGTGCCTTCACGGGGCAAGGTGTCGTGGGTGGCGGAGCAGGCGCAGCCGATGTGGACGGTGGTACCACCACGCTGCAGTCTCCTTCGCTTGGAACGATGACTGCGGCGATGGAACTTCGCTTCTGGTACTGGTACTCAAACAATCTCGGCGCGAGTCCGAATCAGGATGAGATGCCCGTGCAAGTTCAGGGGAGTGGCGGCGTGTGGACGACCATCGCAACAATTTCATCGAGCCAAACGGCGTGGCGTGAAATGCGACTCCCGCTGAATGGGGTCGTGCCGATCGGATCGCCGGTCGCCGTGCGATTCCTGGCGCAGGATCTCGGTGCGGGATCGCTTGTCGAGGCGGCTGTCGACGACGTGCAACTTGTTCGCCTGGGCTGCCTCTTCGCGCCCGCGGACTTTGACAACAGTGGGTCAGTGGATGGCATCGATCTTGCGGTGCTGCTGTCGCAGTGGGGATCGAGCGGCAACGCGGATATCAATTCAGATGGAACGGTTGGCGGCCCGGATTTGACGCTGTTGCTTGCGTCGTGGGGCTGATGGAGCAAGCGCAGGGGTGGGAGACTTCGTGGGACTGAATCCGCAGACAGCACTGATGCTCTCCGACACGGGCCCGCTCGCACGGCGCCTTGGAGGTTTTGAGCAGCGACCGCAGCAGATCGAGATGGCGGCTGCAATCGAGCGCTGCCTCGAGCGCAAAGGGCGTCTGATGGTCGAGGCAGGAACGGGAGTCGGAAAGAGCTTCGCCTATCTCGTTCCGGCCATTGCGCGCGTTGTGCAGCAGCGCGAGCGTGTTCTCATCTGCACGAACACCATCGCGCTTCAGGAGCAACTCGTGGACAAGGACATTCCGCTGCTGCAGGCGGTGCTGCCCGAGGAGTTTTCGACGGTGCTTGTGAAGGGGCGGAGCAATTATGTGTCGCTGCGGCGGCTTCGCATGGCGGTCCAGCGTCAGGAGCGTCTTCTGCCAGTGGAGGATGATCGTCATGCACTCGCGGCGGTGGAGTCGTGGGCGCAAGACACTGTGGATGGCAGCACGGCGTCACTCCCGGTCCTTCCGCCCCACGGCGTCTGGGAACAGGTGCAGTCCGACGCGGGGAATTGCATGGGGCGTCGCTGTCCGACCTATGAAGAGTGCTTCTATCAGCGTGCACGCCGCCGCATGGAGGGGGGTGATCTGCTGGTCTGCAATCATGCGCTCTTCTTCAGTGATCTCGCACTCCGCGCGGGCAGCGGGCGCGGATTCTTGCCGCCTTACCAGCATGTCATTCTCGATGAGGCGCACGCGATCGAGGAGATTGCCGCCGATCACTTTGGTGGATCGCTCTCGGAGACGGCAGTGGCAGCACTGCTTCGAACGTTGTGGAATCCTGTCGTTGCACGCGGAGTTCTTGGGCAGATCACGCTGCGCGATGGCGGTGACGAATTGCTGCGATCCGCCGCGCGTCATGTCGAAGTGGCGCGGACCGCAGCCCAGGCGTTCTTCGGTGCATGGTGGCAATGGCGGGGCAGCCAACCGGGCGAAGGTGAGTGTCGTATCCGAGCGCCGCATGCCATCGAGGATCGGCTCACGGTGCCTTTGCAGGAACTCGCTGCAACTCTGCAATTGGTACGCGAGCGCGCAGGCGACGATTCCGCAGCGCAGGAGATCAGTGGGCTTGCTCAGCGCGCTGCATCCATGGCCGCTGCATGTAACGCGTTGGTGTCGCAGTCGCTTCGCGGCTGCGTCTATTGGATGTCGACGGCGGCAAAGCGCCGCGGACGCTCAGCTGCACGCCCCGATATCACGCTCACTGCGGCGGTCGTGGATGTCGCTCCTGTGCTGGGGGAGCACCTCTTCGGGCAGGACGTTTCCGTAGTGCTGACTTCAGGCACGCTTGCCACGGTTCGCGGCGATTGCAGCGCATCGGCCCGCGCGCTTGGGATGCAGGACCCTGAAGTACTCACGCTCGGGAGCCCCTTCGACTACGCGCGGCAAGTACGCCTGTACATCGAATCGGAGTTGCCCGATCCCCGCGAGGAGTCACATCTTGCGGCTCTCGCGGCACGCATTGAATGGCATGTCGCCGAGACAGGTGGCGGTGCGTTCATCTTGTGCACCAGCTTCCGCGCGCTGCAGGAACTGGTTCAACGCACGGAGCCGTGGATGTCGATGCACAACTTTCCCGTGCACGCACAGGGCGCAGGCGTACCGAACGCACTGCTGCTGAAACGCTTCCGGGAGAGCAACCGCAGCGTGCTGTTTGGCGTCGCCAGTTTCTGGCAGGGGATCGATGTGCGGGGCGATGCACTTCGGAATGTCATCATCACACGGCTGCCCTTCGAGGTTCCCGATGCGCCGCTCGTGCAGGCGCGGTGCGAGGCGATCCGCGCACGCGGCGGAAACGCGTTCGCCGAAGACTCGCTCCCCCGCGCGATTCTGCGATTTCGGCAGGGGTTCGGTCGGCTCATCCGTTCCGCAACCGATACGGGACGGGTGGTTGTGCTCGATCCGCGCATCGTGCGCAAGTCCTATGGATCCCAGTTCATTCAGGCGCTGCCGAGCGGCATCGATATCCGCATCATGGGTGCGGATGGCGAGGAGATTCCCTTCGACCCTGACGAGTTGCAACACGACTCTGAAAACGAGGGTTGAATCTGCCGTTGATCCTGCACGACGCGCGGCGCACCGCGGACGGCGATCAGGTGCGCAGAATCTTCAGCGTGTCATAGCGACCACCAAGCACCTTGGCGGCACAGCCCTTTCCGGGCGCACTCAGCCAGCGGTCCATCAGTGTCGCGTACACGCTGCGGAAGTCCGTGGTGAATCGGAGGTCGCCGTCATCGAGGTTGGTCAGCGACGGATGTGTTCCATGAACGCCCGCCTGCACCTGCGTGCCGATGAGGAACATCGGTGCCGCCGTGCCATGATCCGTTCCGCCGGATGCATTCTGGGCAACCCTTCTGCCGAACTCGCTGAAGACCATTGTCATCACACGATCCTGATTGCCCTGGGCTTTCATGTCATTCTGGAACGCGCGCATTGCCTCGCCCACTTCGCGCATCAGGTTGCCGTGCGTGCCGGCCTGCCCGCCATGCGTATCGAAGCCGTTGATCGACGCGTAGTACACGCGGGTCTTCATGCCGTCTCGGATCATCGCGCCGATCGACTGCATCTGCCCGGCCAGCTTTGTCCCTGGGTAGTTCACCAGCGGCGACTTGGCGATCGCCGCGCGCACACGGTCGCTTGACAGTTGCGCATCCAGAGCGGTGCGCATCAGGAACGCAGCCTGCGAACCAGGGTCGATGCCATCGAGCGCGCCGGCTCGGTTTGCGGCGTCGTAGCTGGCCGTCAAGCCTCCGGGCAGTTCCTTGCCGCTCCACTGATAGAGGCGAGCATTCTCGAACGACACAGGATTGGCCTTCGCGCCCATCATTGCAAGCGGCGCACTGCGACCGATCGCCACTTCGGCGTCGGCGGCGGGTGACCCGCTGCATGAGCAGTCGATGTAGCGGCCGATCCAACCGTGGTCGCGTCCGCCTGGCTTGCCCGTGTGCCAGATATCCATGGAGGCGAAGTGCGACCGGTTCGGGTTGGGGTAGCCAACGCCTTGCACCACGGCAAGGCAGCCGCTGTCGAGCAGATCGCGGAAGCCCTCAAGTCGCGGATGCAGACCAATGCCTTGCTTGTCATCCAACTGCAGTGCCCCGTCCTTCGTGGTCGGTGTGCCGATCGCCAGCGAGGGGCGAGCGCGGTGGTACGCATCCGAGCCGTACGGCACGACAGTGTTCAGTCCATCGTTCCCGCCGCTGAGTTGCACGACAACCAGTATGCGATCCTCAGGCTCACCCGGACGGCTGGACAGGCGCGGATCTGGCGAGAGCATTGCCATCGCGGACTGCTGGATGAACCACGGCAGCGTCGATGTGAGCGAGGCGAGCGTGACGCCCTGCTGCAGGAAGATGCGGCGCGAGAAGGGGGTGTGTTCCATACGGCGACTCCTGATAGTGCGGCTTCTGCGTGAACTCAACAGAGCTGATACTCGGGCAGTGCGGTGACAAGACAGAGTGCGCGCACGAGGCGACGCCCCTCGAGCGGACCACCGAGCGCCTCCATGGCGCTGCGGAACTGTTTTCGGCGTTCGGGTGTCGCGTCGCAGGCGAGCACCAGATCGAGCAGCGCGTCCGCGTCGCGTGATGCGTCGCCCGCCGTCGCGGAATCGAGCGCGGCGCGGATCGGTGCGGGATCCCACGATCCAAGATCAGCGCCACCCTCCGGACCCGCGCCCGTGATCAGATACACGAGCAGGTTCTGCCGAACAAAGAGCGTGGAGGTGTTGATCCAGAGTTGACCGCCGTCCCAGCCCTTCACGCTCGGCGGCATGAACAGGCTCTGCCCCATGAGGTCTGTGGCAGCGTTCACGGTGCTCATGTTGCGCACAGGTACGCCCAGTTCGCGGGTGGCACCAACAACCAGTTGCACGGGCGACTTGATCATGCTCGCGCGATTGGCAGGGTCGTAGAAATGCCTGCTCAGCAGCAATGTCCGCAGGACCGGCTTGAGGTCGTACTGTCCCTCGCGCATCTTCTTCGCCAGCGCATCCACCACGCGCATTTCGTTGCGGCCTGGCATGCCCGGCGCATCGTTCACCAGCGTGCGGTACAGCTTGGCGCAGATGTAGAGCGATGGCTCCTTGCGCGAGAGAATGATGCGCGCGAAGTCATCGCCATTCCAGTTTCCAGTGCTGCCGAAAATCGTCTTCGGTCCATCATCGTGACGGTTCGTCTCAAACGCGAAGGTGTCGTCATCGAAGGTGTAGCCAGTCAGCGCGCGCGCGCCTTCTTTGATGTCATCCTCGGTGTAGCCATTGCCCTCGCCGAGTACGAACAGTTCCATCAGTTCGCGTGCGAGATTCTCGTTCGGCCGCCCCTTGCGGCTCTCATCATTGTCGAGGTACTTGAGCATCGCAGGATCACGCAAGATGCGCATCACCAAGTCCGCGAAGTTGCCTGTCGCATGCTGCCGCAGCATCTGGTTCTGCAGGAACATGTGGTAACTGTTCTCGACGCCGCGATATCCCGTGGCGAAATGTCCATGCCAGAAGAGCGTCATGCGCTCCTGCATCGGGCGTCCGGTCTCGATCATGCGCTGCAGCCACCACTGTTGGATCTCGCGAAGTTGTTCACGGTCCTCGCGGTCCCTCTCGTTTCGCATCTGCTGCAACTGCTGTTGAAGGGCCTCATCCTTCATGCGGCGTGCGCGTTGGCTCACTTCCCGCTCCTCGGCAGTCGGCGGACGACGGATGTCCTTGTCAAAGGTCGAGTCGGGAATCTCCACAGTCGGCGTGCGCTCGTAGTCGAGCAACAGTTCCACCGCACTGGCCGGCTTCATGGCTGCAAGCGCCTGGACCTGCTCGGGTGGACCGCCGAAGCCTGCACGCCGCAGCAAATGGCGCGCCGCGGCCGCGTTCCAATCGGAGGTGCGAATCGGTTCGAGGCTGAAGTCGGTCATGTCGCTGGAAGACCTTTCGTCCCATACTTGTCCCTCGTTGCCATCCACAGGACAGCAAGTGCAACAATCGGCCCCCAAAGGAACCCCGTACGGCCGCCGATGAACGCCTGTGCATAGAAAGGGGCGGCGACCATGATGAACCCGGCCAATACCACCGCCGGGATGCGCCCGCGCAGCAGCAGGGCGAAGGGAAAGACAAGTCCGTAGAACCCGAGCAGTGTCAGGTAGGTCCAATCCCCTGCGTTTGGGATGCCTTCAGGTGCAAGCCGAACCGCCCACCCCAGGGCGAGACCGCTGAGCGCCGCCCAGCCTGCGGAGTGAGCCGTCAACGAAGCGGGACGGGACAGTCCATCGACGGTGGGCGCGCTTCCTTCGCGTGCATGGGCGCCAATGGTGAACGTCAATTGAACGGACCACAGTGCCAAGAGTGCGCCATCACGCACTGGTCCGCGCAGCGCATCCGACCACCACAGCGCGATGCCGAGCAGTGTGAGGGCGAACGCCACGCCAAAAACCGCGAAAGACACGCGAGAACCACTGCGCAGACGCGCGCGGTGGAACGTGAGATCGAGAAATGGGCATGCGATGAAGCCAAGGGCAACGGCGGGCGCGAGCGCGATCACATCACCGGTAGGCAGCGAACCGCTTGCATCCAACGGCGGCAGCGCACCGCCGCGCAGATGCGCCGCGACTGCACATGCCGTTGCGATCGCAACCACCGCGGAGATCCACAGCCACGCCTGTTCACGAAGGAGTCGTGCACACAACAGCCCAGCAAGGACAACGGCGAACCCACCGACCGGCGGCAGCATCCAGCCGGCAAAGAACGCCTGATACGTGATCGTCACCAGTGAGAACCAACCGCACAGCGGCAGCAGTCGTTCCCGAAGCGCACGCACGCGCTCCGTCGACTGCAGCAATCCGAATCCTGCACAGCCGACAACATTCGGCACGAAGAAGATCCAGAAGCCGGGCCACCCATATCGCTCCAGCATCACAAAGGGGAGAAACATCCCGATGCACCAAGTCCAACTGGCGGAACAAAAGAGCCCCCAGCCGATGGAGGCGGAGAGTGTGGATCGCTCACTCATCGCGGTGAATACTCGGAGGGCCCTTGCCAGCCTTCTTTTCCCACACACCGTCACCCGCCCGCTCATACTTCGTGAAGCCAAGACGGTCGAGATTCTTGTTGGACAGTCGCGACGCATCGCTGCCGAACTGCATCTGGCTTGCGACAGGGACGCGGCGAACGGGTCGACCATCCTCCGGGTGTTGCGTCAACGCCGCCTCGGACATCGGCTGAAAGACTTCAAACGCCTCGCCGTCGCTTCCGTCAGGATTCACGACGCAGTAGAGGTAGGTCGGCATCGGATACCTCGAGTGTAGAACGAGCAGCGTCGAGCATGGAGAGCGCCTTCGCAATATCCGCGTCGCGGCAGCGTCCCGACTCGCGCTCGATCGCCAAGTGCACGGGCCGCCCACGCCAGCGCAGCGGTCCGATCACACGAAGGAAGTCTGCCCACGGAACCACGCCCTCACCGACCGGGACATCGCGCCCCCACGTGCCGGCCTGCGCGGTGGGCTGCGCGTCTTTGATATGCACTTGGCGAATCCATGGAGCGAGCGCCTTCGCAGACTCCAGCGGATCACCCATGCCATAGAGCACCATGTTCGCGGGGTCGAAGTTGACGCCCACATCATGTGGTGCGAGCGCTTCGAGCGCTGCGATCAGCGTCGAGGCGCTTTCCTGTCCTGTCTCCAAGGCGCACGCGACTCCATGCCGTGCGAACGCATCCGCGATCCGTCCAATGCGATCCAGCATCGTGCGCCGCAGGGGATCTCCTGCGTCGTGTGGCAGGAAGCCGCCGTGGAATGTCACGAGTGAAATCCCGTGCTGCTGCGCGAGCGCGGCCACTTGCAGGGCGCGATCCAGATTCGCACACCAATGCGCATCGCTGCGGACACCGCCAGTTGCGGCGATCGACTCGAGGGTCGTGTAGTCCTCGCCGGCCATCGCAAGCATGCCGCTCACGACCTCTATGCCCGCATGACGAAGCACCTCAATGCCACCTCGCCACAGTGGGTCGGTGGCGCAGGGCACCAGCGACAGCTGAATGCGCCTGACCCCAAGCGCCTGCAGGCGCTCCGCCAGCGCGTGGGGCGATTCTGGGCGCAAACTCCAGGAACATACTGCGATTCTTGGGTGAGGCTGCATGGAATGCCGATGCTATGATTTGGGACTCGGAAACTGGATCGAAGGACCCATGACCACGCTGAATACAGAGCCCGTCCCCATGTCTCTCGCCGACAAGGCGGAGGCGTTCATCTCGCGGCTCTCGACGCGGAACAATTTTTGGCACCGTGTCTGCTCGCTGATCTGGCTGCCCTACGCATTTCGATCGGGCATCACGATGAAGGACATCGGCAAGGATCGCTTTGTGGCGATTCTGCCATTCCGTCGGATCAACCGCAATTGGTACAACGCGATGGCGGGCGCCGCGCTGTTGGCCAACAGCGAAGTGGCGGGCGGTATGTATCTGTTTTCGCGCTGCGGGGGCGACTACATCGTCGTCTGCAAGAAACTCAACTACCGATTCTTGCGTCCGTGCATCGGTCCTGCGATCTACAACGTGACCTGCGATGAGGATGTCTCTGCAAAGCTTGCAGCGGGTGGGGAGTTCAATGTGGACATTCGCCTCGAGATCGTGCAGCAGGTGCCGACGGTGCGTGGCCGCACGGTCCGTCCCGAGAAACGTGTGGGTCGTTGCGACGCCACCTTCCACTGCGCGCCGAAGTCGATGATTCGCGCGCGCCGGCAGAACGCCGACTGAACCGCGCGGGGATGTCCGCTGCCTCCTCCCAGTCGTGGAACAACCCGCAGGACGAGGTCGCGCACCTACGCGATCTTCTCGAACGTGCCAACACCGCCTACTACTGCGATGCCGATCCGTTCATGGCGGACAGCGAATACGACCAGCTGCTGCAGCGTCTCGCGGATCTTGAAGCGGCACACCCGGAGCTTGCCGATGTATCGAGCCCGACGCGGCGCGTTGGTGGCGCGGCGATCGACGGTTTCTCTTCGGTTCGGCATGCTCGTCCGATGCAGTCCATCGACAATACCTACGACCTCGATGGGCTTCGTGCCTGGGCTGCGCGGTGTGAGAAGTTTCTCGGGCGTGCGTCGTCGCTTCTTGCAGATCCCAAAGTGGACGGGGTAGCGATCAGCCTGCGCTATGAAAGCGGTGTGCTCGTGCAGGCGGCAACGCGCGGCGATGGTGCCGTGGGCGATGATGTGACGAGCAACATTCGCGCCGTGCGTGCCGTGCCGCTGCGCCTGCGAACCACCGCGCAGGGTTCAGCCACGCGGCTCGAAGTGCCGGAGGTGCTGGAAGTCCGCGGCGAGATCTACATGCCGCTGGCGGAGTTTCAGCGGATCAATGCGGAGCGCAGTGCACGAAATGAGCCGGAGTTGGCGAATGCGCGCAACGCAACTGCGGGCACGCTGAAGAGCCTCGATCCCGCGGTGACGGCCGCTCGGCGGCTGTCGTTTGTTGCGCATGGGCGCGGCGAGCAGCGGGGCGGTCGGGAGTTCACCACGTTCAGTGCCTTCATCGCAGCCCTCCGAGCGTGGGGCATTCCGACCAACAGCGAGAGCCGCGCATGTGCAAGGGTGACGGATGCGGAAGAGGCGATCGCTTCCTTTGAACGCCGCCGTGAAACCCTCCCGTACGCCGTGGATGGGATGGTGGTGCGTGTGGACTCCTTCGCCGATCAGGAAGCGCTCGGATCGACAGAAAAGTGTCCGCGCTGGATCATCGCGTTCAAGTATCAGGCGGAACGCGCTACCACGCGTCTTGTGCGCGTGGACTGGCAGGTGGGCAAAGGCGGCACCATCACCCCGCGCGCAGCGATGGAACCCATCTGGATCGCGGGATCCACCGTACGCCACGCAACCCTCCACAACATCGATGAAATCACGCGCAAGGACATTCGCTTGGGCGATCTTGTGGAAGTGGAGAAAGCGGGCGAGGTGATTCCGCAGGTGATCGCGCCCGTGGTTTCGGCGCGGACAGGGAGCGAGCAGCCCATTCATGCGCCCACGAAGTGCCCCTCCTGCAGCAGCATGCTCGAGCGCGAGGGGCCGAAGGTCTTCTGCGTGAATCCCGCGTGTCCTGCGCAATTTCGAGAGCGAGTGAAGTGGTTCGTTGGGCGCGATCAGATGGCGATAGACGGCCTTGGTGAACGCCTCATCGACCAGCTGATCGACGCGGGAATCGTGCGCGGGTTCGCCGATCTCTTCCGCCTCGATGCATCCGCCGTTGCGGTGCTCACCTCGGAGGCGCAGTTGGCGAGTGGGAAGACGTCGCAGCGAAAGTTGGGCGACAAGACGGCGCAGTCGATCGTGGCAACAGCCGCGGAGGCAAAAGGTCGCGGGCTTGCGCGACTACTTGGATCCATGGGCATTCGACTGCTGGGGGTGACGGCCGCTAAGACGCTCGCACGCGCGTACCCCGATCTCGCGTCACTGCAGGCGGCAAGCGCAGCGGACCTTGAGGCACTCCCCGACATCGGTGCGCGCACCGCAGAGATCTTTGTACAGAACCTCAACTCGCCGCTCGTGCGTGCGGCGTTCGATGATCTCGCGGCCGCGGGTGTGGATCTCACAAGTCGTGACTTCGCCGCCGCCGCGGCTGGAGCCGCCGAGAGCAACGGTGCGTCGGCTCTGCGGGGAAAGACAGTCGTTCTGACGGGAACCTTTGCCGGTCATGATCGTCGAACGCTCACAGAAATGCTCGAGGGACGCGGCGCGAAAGTGACAGGAAGCGTTTCGCGCAAGACGGATCTGCTGATTGCCGGCAGCGAAGCGGGGTCGAAACTTGACAAGGCACTCGAACTCGGCGTGGAAGTGTGGGACGAAGCGCGGATCGATCGGGAGCTTGCGGAGTAGGTCATCGCGTCCGTCCGCATCGTGTGCGGCGCGAACAATCGGGCTCGGCTTTGCTCACAGGCCAGACGCTGAAGCCGGTGCGGCCGCCGGCGCACCCGCCGGGAGGCCCTGCGGGAGTTCCGCAGCCGGTTGGTTCGCTCCATCGGCGCCGCGCAGCACCATGCGTGCCTCTTGCTCGCTCGCTGCCGCGCGCGCGCCGACCGTACCGTCGTTGCTCATGGAACCGATCCACCAACCGCTTGTGCCATCCCCCTCGGCGTGCGCGGCGATCAACATGCCACCCGCGTGCACCACCGGTCCGTGCACCTCGCGCCAGATGCCTTCGATGCCGAGCGTCTGCTCCACGACATCACCACGCGCATCGACGCACAGGAGCCGCCAACGCACGGGAGCCGCACGATTGCCGTTGCCTGTGACCTGCAGATTCCACGCCTGCTGTCGCCACTGAAAACTCGGGAGGTTGACGACTTGAGAGCCGGGGAAGATTGACCCACCGATCATCCACGCGAAAACGCCCGCAAGCACCACAAAGATCACGATGCGGATCGCGAGGCTGCGAAGACCGAGAAGAAGTTGCAGAAAGGCTGCCACTCGCGAGGGGATGCTACGCAATTCCGATGAACGGCTTGCGCGAGACCTGACTCGCCAAGGCGCATCATCTTGGAATCCACCCCTGCAGCAGCGCCATGCCGACCAGAGCGGCAAGCGCGATCCGCCACCAGCCAAACAACGCGAACCCGCCGCGCCCAAGGAAGCCCACGAGCCAGCGAATGCTCAGCGCGGCACTGATGAATGCGGCAACAAGCCCAACCCCGATCGGCACCCATCCACCGAGCATTTCCACCGATCCACCCTCACTCAGCATCTTCGAACCCTTGTATGCGCATGCCCCGCCGAGCGTCGGCAGTGCCAGCAGGAACGAATACCTCGCTGCCTCCCGCGGATGCATGCCGCAGGCGAGCGCCGCAACGATGGTGACCATGGACCGCGAGGTGCCTGGCACCATGGCGATGCACTGCACGAAGCCGATCGCCACCGCCGCGAGCGCTGAGATGGAGGCACCTGTCGGCCGCGTTTCTGCAATGGCCGCTGACTCGGCAGCGCGTCGGCGCACCACGGGCGCAATGAGCAGCATCGCCACACCGCCCGCTGCAAGCGCAGACATCACCGGCACACTTCCAAAGAGCAGCTGTTCGATCCGCTCATCGAAGAGCTTGCCGATCACCGCTGCAGGCACAAACGAGAGCAAAAGGTTGCGTGCCAGGCGAAGATCCGCCTCCATCGATATCAGTGGCAGCCGATCAACTCCACCGATCCAACCGAAGATGGCGCGCAGCATTCGCAGCACATCATTTCTGTAGAGGCCCAGGACCGCCAGGACCGCTGCGCCCTGCACCACGATGTTGAATTGATCGATGGCGCTCCGGCTCGCTTCCGTTTCGGCCAATCCGAGCGCGCGCGAAAGCAGAATGAGATGCCCTGTGGAACTGACGGGCAGATACTCAGTGATGCCTTCGACAAGGCCGAGCAGTATCGCTTGCAGCAGTGTCAGTGTGAACTCCCCTGTGGATTTCGCAGCCACGGCAGCAGGGCACGCACATCGCGTCCCGCAGACTCGATGCCGCTTGCATGCAGTTCGCGGCGCACTTCAGAAGTCTTCGGCCATCCCGCCTCCGTTTCACTTGCAAGGCGCTTCGCAAACGAGCCGTCTTGCACCGATCCGAGCAACGCCTTCAGCCGTGCACGAAGCGCATCATCAACGATGCGTGGTCCTGCATCCACGGCCCCGAAACGAGCAGTGGGCGAAATGGCGCCGAGCATGCCATCCAGTCCGCGATCACACACAAGATCTGCGATTTGCTTCACTTCGTGCGCGCACTCCATGTACGCCACAAGCGGGGGGTAGCCGGCCTCCACAAGCGTCTCGTATGCCGCACGAATCAATCCCATCAGACCGCCACACAGCACCGCTTGCTCACCGAAGAGATCGGTCTCCGCTTCGGCTGCAAAAGTTGTTTGGACGACGCCAGCTCGCGTGCAGCCGATCCCGTCCGCCCAGCCCAGCGCAAGCAGTTCAGCGGCGGCTGCGTCCTTCGATCCTGCGACTGCAATGAGGGCTGGAATGCCCATGCCTTCGACGTAGCGCTGACGAAGGGCTGTGCCTGGGCCCTTGGGAGCAACCAGCACGGCATCTCGGTGCTTGGGCAGCGACACCAGATTGAAATGCATTGAAAATCCGTGGAGGAAACCGATGACCGCATCTGGTCGCATCGACTCGAAAAGTGGAGGGACAAGCTTCTGGTGGAGGGGGTCTGGCAGGGCGGCTATCACCAGGTCCGCCTCGGCAGACGCGGTTGTCGCAATCTCCGGGCAAAAGCCATCATTCTCGGCACGCGCGAAGCCACGAGACTCTGGGGAGGAGCCCACCCGCACAGAAACCCCAGAATCTCGCAGATTCAGAGCATGAGCGCGCCCTTGGTTGCCATAACCAATGACCGCAACTGTCTTTCCCACAAAGGCTTGCCGTGCGGCAAAAACTTTGCTTTCGCTCAAAACTTGACATTCATTCACGATATGAGGCTAACAAAAGAACAATCTGACTTGCATCTTCGTAATTGAAATGCACATTGCAGGTGTGGCGTTCCTTTTGTGCCACATTTGTTAAGCCTCTGTTTCCCAATTGGACGATAACCATGGTCATGGCCCCCCAAAGTGCAGCCGATCGACGCGCAGCCGATCGCTTCTCGCCACAAGTGGGCTATAGCCGCGTGGTCGTTTCTGTGGAGAAGCCCAATCGAGTGCAAAGTGAATTCGAGGGGCATGCCTACGACGTGTCCGTCAATGGACTTCGGTTTGAGCTTGATGAGCCACTCGAAGAGGGCACCCCAATCGAGGTGGAACTTCACTTGCCTGGCATGCTCCAGTCGATTCGGTCGACTGGGCGCGTGGTGCGCGTGCTCGATGACCTCGATGATGCGGGTCCGCAGCGGATGGCACTGACGTTCCGATCCTTCTCCTCACCGCTTGACGCATCGCGCCTGACGAAGCATCTGGCGAGCGGATACTTCGGGCCAGAACGCTGACGCGCGGCGCGGTCCTTTGGTCGCGCGGAGAGTCTGATGCCGATCGGTTCGGAAGCGCAGTCGCAGATCGAGGCCATCCTGGGGCACCGTTTTTCCGACCCAACGCTGATCGCGCGTGCGCTGACGCACTCATCCTTTGCCGCGGTGCGCATTGACAGCAACGAACGTCTCGAATTCCTCGGCGACAGCATTTTGGGGTTCGTTGTCTGTGAGCATCTGTTCGTGCGATACCCCGAGGCGGATGAAGGAACGCTCACCAAGATCAAGTCGTATCTCGTGAGCAGAGCCAAGTGTGCGGAGTACTCGGCACACCTCGGGCTCTCGTCGCTCATCGTTGTTGGAAAGGGATTCGCGGGAAGCGCCCTCCCTGTTTCGATCGCTGGAAGTTGCTTCGAAGCTCTGATCGCTGCGCTCTACCTTGATGCAGGGATCGATGCCGCACGGAGGTTTGTTCTCCGAACGGTCGAACCGCATGTCGATGCGGCGTATCGCACGGGTCATCAAATGAACTTCAAGAGCGTGCTCCAGCAGGTGGCGCAGGCGATGAGCGCGAGTGTTCCGGTGTACTGCGTCGTCGATCAGCAGGGGCCTGATCACTCGAAAAACTTCGCCGTTCGTGCAGAAATTGGCGGACGCGCATTTGGGCTCCAGTGGGGGCTCACAAAGAAAAGTGCCGAACAGGCGGCTGCGCTTGCCGCGCTGCGAGAACTCGGACTCGTCGAGGGTGAAGAACCCGAAATTCGTATCTGCTTTGAGCGCCTTGCCACCCCGACTCAGGACAGCGCCGACGCGAGCACTGCGCACACATCGGCGGGCAGCGCATCCCCATCGACGGTCAAATCAGCGAGCGATTCGTAGCGGGGACTCCGAGCAGCATGGAGCGACGCCAGTTCCTGCTCGAGAGGAGCGGTGCTGAGCCGAGGTCGATCGCCCGTGTCGGCACTGAGGCGTTCCATCAGTCTCGGCAGGGAGGTTCGGATCCATGCCACTCGCCAACCCGCCATTCGCGCACGCTGAAGTTCGGCGCTGCAGCGGGGATCGATCGGTGCTCCACCTCCGATGGCCACCACCGCGCGCTCACTGGCTCGTGCCTCAAGTCCGGCAAAGAGATCGTGCATTGCCTCTGCCTCAAGTGTGCGCCAGGCAGGTTCCCCTCGCTGTGCAAAGACAGTGCGAACAGATTGCAGCCCGGACCGACTCAGCGCATGGTCGTCGAGATCATCAAAGGTCCACCCCAATGCCTTGGCGAGCATGGAGCCGACGGTCGTCTTGCCCGCCCCCCGCATGCCAATGAGAACAATCCCCCGAAGCGGAGGTGTCATTGTTCAGCGCGGATTGATGCGACGGCCGACGCGGCGCTTGCGGTTCACGATCTTGCGACCTGCGCGGGTCTTCATGCGGGCACGGAAGCCCACGGAGCGGACCTTCTTTCGGCGGCTGGTCTTGTGTGGGTAATGCATGGGGGCGAAGATGATAGCGGATGATCCGTCCGCGGCAAGCGATGGCCTCAGGCGGGCTGATGGCGAACCACGCGACCCTCGATCAGGAAGATCACATCATCAGCGACATGCGCAGCAAGATCCGCGATGCGTTCAAAGCGCTGTCCGATGCTGAGAAACTCGATGGCGAGTCCGGCTGAGCCTGGATTCTTGGCCATCTGATCACGAGCCCATGCGAGCACCGTCTTGTGCAGTTCATCGATCCGCTGATCGGAGCGTCGCACTTGGCGACAGAGTTCCGCATCCTCATTCCCGAGCGCCGAGAGCACATCACCCAGCATCGTGCGCGAACCGAAGGAGAGATCGACCAGCACGGGTGGTAGTTCAACGGCCTCCATCTGACTCAACTTGATGATGCGCTTGGCGATGCCACGGGCAAGGTCGCCGATGCGTTCGAGTTCGCCGCTGATGCGGATCACGGCCAGCACAAAACGCAAGTCCGTCGCCACGGGATGAGCCAACGCCAACAGTCGCATGCACTGCGCTTCAATGGCAACCTCCATGCGGTCGATTTCGTCATCACCCTGACGGACCGACTGTGCAGAGTCGAGGTCGGAGTCGACCAACGAGTCCACGACAGTGTTCACGCGCTGTTCCACGAGTACGCCCATGCTCAGCAGCGAGCGGCGCAACTCCACGATCTCATTCTGAAGGTTGACTGCCATCGTGCCCTCCCTGGTGCTCAGCCGAATCGGCCAGAGACATAGTCCTCGGTCTGCTTCTGTGTCGGTGATGTGAAGAGCAGGTCGGTCGCGCTATTTTCGACGAGCCTGCCCTCGAAAAAGAATGCCGTCGTATCGGAGATACGCGATGCCTGCTGCATGTTGTGCGTCACGATTACGATCGTGTAGTTGGTGCGCAACTGTCGGATGAGTGCTTCGATCGAAGCCGTGGAACGCGGATCAAGCGCTGAACATGGTTCGTCCATCAGCAAGACTTCGGGATCCACGGCGAGCGCCCGCGCGATGCAGAGTCGCTGCTGTTGCCCGCCCGAGAGTCCCAGTGCAGGGCTCCCAAGCCGATCCTTCACCTCGTCCCACAGTGCGGCGGCCCGCAGCGCCTTCTCGACGATTTCATCGAGGTCCGCGCGCGCGAGGCGATAATGAAGCTTTGCGCCGAAGACCACGTTCTCTTTGATCGACTTTGGAAAGGGGTTGGGCTTCTGGAACACCATGCCCACGCGCCGTCGCAGCGCGACAACATCCACGGTGCGCCCGAGCAGATCGCTGCCGTGCAGCGTGAGCGTTCCGTCCGCGCGCGCGCCCACGATCGAATCATTCATGCGGTTCACCCAGCGCAGCAGCGTGCTCTTGCCGCAGCCTGAGGGGCCAATGAAGGCACACACTTGCCGCTCGGGGATGTCAAGATCGATCGCTTGCAGCACTTGATGCCTGCCGTACCACGCGCTGAAGCGCCGCATTGCAACGGCGGCAGGGGGAGTTGGCGCGGCGGCGCCCACCGGTGGCATGGCGGAAGCAGCAACGGGCAAGACCGCGCTGCTGTCACGGCGCTCGGGCGGTGCGGACTCGGCAGGCTGCGTCATGGTGGTGTTTTCGAGTGGCACGGGCTTCAAGACTGAAGTGGCTTCTGGAATGACTGTCGTACGAAGATGGCGAGGGCGTTGAAGGTGAGCAGCACGGCAAGTTGAACGATGATCGCCGCGGCCGCGATTCGGTGGAACTCCTCCTGAGGACGCCCCGACCAGTTGTAGATCTGCATCGGGAGAACGGTGAAGTCACTCATGAGGTTCGTTGGCGTCTGCATCACCATCAGGAATCCGCCGATCACAAGCAGCGGGGCTGCCTCGCCGAGGGCACGACTGATGGAGAGTATCGCACCCGTCATCATGGTTGGAAGTGCAGCAGGCAATGTGACGCGCCACGCCACCTGCCAGCGCGTTGAACCGAGCGCCTCCGCAGCCTGCCGCAGCGACTTCGGCACGGCCCGCAGCGCCTCTTGGCTGGCGGTGATCATGATCGGAAGCACCACGAGCGCCAGCGTGAGACCGCCCGCCAACACCCCGGATCCGAAGGGAATCTGAATGAACCACAGGCTGTCCGGGTCGCCCGGCGAGAGAATGCGCATCGCACTCCAGTCGACGGAGAACGACAGCGGTGTTTCACCAGAACGAAATCCGAAGCAGCGCACAAAGACGGCAAGCGCAAGCAATCCGTAGACGATGCTTGGCACGCCGGCCAGGTTGGAGATGTTGAGTTGGATGATGCCTTGCAACCTCGACTTCTTCGCGTACTCCTCGAGGTAGAGCGCCGTCCCGATCCCCATGGGGATGGCGACGAACGCGCAGATCGCACAGACCCAGACGGATCCCGCAAGCGGTGCCAGAATCCCGGCACTGGCCGCCTTCCGCGAGGCGAAGGATGTCAGGAACTTCCATGAGAGCGATCCTGTTCCTTCCACCGCGATGGACAGCAGCAGTGACGCCAGCGCAGTCACGGCGATGAACGCTGCCAGTGCGCACGCGATCAGCACGACCTGGCTCATGCGTGTGCGCGAAGTGAGTGGCGCTTCGGGGCGCGTCATTCGTACACCTCGCGGTATCTGCGGAGGATCAGCGCACCGATCCACGTCATGACAAAGGTGAAGGCAAAGAGCGTGAACGCCACGGCGTAACTCGACTGGTACTCCACGCCCCCCGCGGGCGCGTCGCCGAGGAACACCTGCACCATGTAGGCGGTCATCGTCTGCACCTGCGCTGCGGGATCGACCGTGAGTTGTGCCACACCGCCGCCCGCCGCGAGCGCCACGATCATCGTTTCGCCGATCGCGCGCGTGATTGCCAACAGGAACGACGCCACGATGCCTGACAGGGCCGCCGGGATCACCACCCGAAGAATCGTCTCTGCCTTTGTCGACCCAAGCGCGAGCGAGCCGTCACGCAGCGACTGTGGAACGGCACGGAGCGCGTCCTCCGCGAGCGAACTGACGATCGGCAAGATCATGATCCCGACGGCGATGCCTGCACTCATGGCGCTGTGCGTTCCGAACGAGCCCGAAATCGGCTGCAACAGATTCGGTGTGATGAATGTCAGAGCGAAGAAACCGTACACAACGGTCGGGATGCCGGCCAAAATCTCAAGCAACGACTTGAGCAGGCTCCGTACACGCCGCGGTGCGTACTCACTGAGATAGACCGCAGTCAGCAGCCCGAGCGGCAACGCGAACGCGGCGGCAATCGCCGTGACGAGCAGAGTTCCAGAAACCAGCGATGCCACGCCGAATCGCGGCGGGTTGCTGAGCAGCGGACTCCACATCGAGTCCGTGAGAAAGTCCTTGACAGGGACAAGGAGTTGTCCATCAGCACCGCGCATGGTGAAGAACTTCCATGTCTCGTGGACAAGGATCACGATGATGGCGAGCGTGGTGATCACGCTGAGTCCGGTGACGAGAAAGAGTGCACTTTCCATCAGCCACTCAAAGACGGCGCGCAAACGCACGCGCACGGGACGCGCCCGTGGACTGATGAACGGCGTTGATGCAGGCAGCGATGTCATTGAAGGCTCAGTCGATGGGCAGTGCGGAATTACTCGGATCGGCGCGTGGTGTGATCGCTTGGCAATGCTGTCACTTGTAGATCTTCTGGAACGTGCCCTCGACTCGCTTGCCGTCCTTCACGAACTGCGTGCCCGTGCGCCGTGCAGCCCAGTTCGCCGATGACTTGGTCAGTTGATCCTTTGTCAGCGGCAGATAGCCGACTTCCGTAGCCAGGTCCGAAATATTGGAAAGGTAGAAGTCGACATACGCGGCGACTTCCGGGCGCGCAGCGTCCTTGGCGTTCACGTAGAGAAAGAGTGGGCGGGCAAGCGGGTAGGTCTCGTCGAGTACGGTGGCGGCAGAAGGCACCACGGGCGTTCCGGCGGCACCAAGCACCGGCACCGATCGCAGTCGGCTCTGATTCTCCGTGTAGAAGGCGATGCCGAAAAAACCGATGGCATCGATGTCCCCTGCGACACCGAGCACGAGCACGTTGTCATCCTCGCTGACGCTGATGTCCGTACGCACCTTGGCGTCCTTGCCCATGACAGCGTCCTTGAAGTAGTCGAACGTCCCCGAATCTGTACCGGGGGAGTACCGCTTGATCGCACGGTCTGGCCAGGATGGATCGACCTCCTTCCACGTGCGTGGTCCGCCCTCCGAAAAGATGCGGCGGGCTTGCTCGATCGAGATGGACTTCATCCAGTCGTTCTTCGGATGCACCACGAAACACAGGGTGTCGATCGCCACGGGTATCTCCATGAAATCGATCTTTGCCTCCGCTGCCATGGCCACTTCACTTGGTGCGATCGGGCGTGATGCGTTGGAGATCGTCGTCTCACCATGACAAAAGCGCTTGAACCCGCCGCCCGTGCCTGAAACACCGACCGTGACATTCACCCTTGGCGCGATCTTGGCGAACTCCTCCGTGACGGCTTCCGTGAGAGGGAACGTCGTGGATGAACCATCGATTCGTATGGACCCCCGAAGGGCCTTCGGGTCAGGCGGTGACTGCGACATGCCAGTCGCAGCGACAAGGAGGGCGGTTGTTGCCACCGCCACGGCTGCTCGGACGAATGATCGGGGCGATCTCATGGGTTCATGCTCTCTCACTGGGGCTTGCAGATTGTTCAGATCCCGTTCAATTGGCGGAATCCACGCGGGATTCGCATGGTGAAAACGGTGCCGCCATTTCTCGGACAGTCGACCGATACGGAGCCGCCGTGCACCATGGCGATGTGCTTCACGATGGCGAGGCCAAGCCCAGTGCCGCCCGCCTCGCGGCTGCGTGCGGCATCCACTCGGTAAAACCTCTCAAACAAGCGCGGCAGGTGCTCGTCCGCCACACCGGGACCCTCATCGCGTACTTGGATCTCCGCGCAGCCGTTCACCAGATCGCCGCTGATGGCAACGGTGGTTCCCTCGGGTGAATACTTCAGCGCGTTCGAGAGCAGATTCAGCACGGCTTGGGAAAGCAGGCTTGCGTTGACGGTGGCGTGCAGGTCTTCCGGCACGCTGTTGTGGACGGTCATGCTGCGCGCCTGCGCCATCAGCGCCACTTGTGAGCAGGCGTCCTCGACCACGCTCCGCAGCGGCATCTGGGCGAAGTCGATGTGGGTTGCGACACGCGGCTGATCGAGAAAGGCAAGCAGCAGGATGTCTTCGATCAGTGTCGAAAGCCGTATCGTGCTGCGGTGAATCACACCGAGGAAGTGACGGACCTGCTCGGGATCGGTGGCACCGACATCGAGCAGCGTTTCCACATAGCCCTTGATGCTGGTGATCGGAGTGCGCAGTTCGTGTGACACATTCGCGGCGAAGTCTGCGCGGACATTCTCCAGTCGCCGCAGGCGCGTGACGTCATCGAGCGCGAGCAAAACACCGCCACTGCTCGGTCCACGCAGAGGTTCGCCCGCCACCATCAGTGACTCGGTGCCGGTGCCCGTGAGGCGAATCTCCGCGATGATGGGTTCGGGCGAGACGGCCGCGCGCTCGGCGAATGCCAGCAGTTCCGGTTGGCGGATCACTTCGGCCAGAAGTCGTCCGCGGTAGTCGGTGGTCTGCAGTCCGAGCATGCGCTCTGCGATCTCATTGGCGCTGCGGACACGAAGTTGACCATCGAGTGCCACCAGCCCCGTCTGGATCGCACTCAGCAGCGTCTGCAGATCGTCACGCTCCATCTCAGCGCGCGCGAATGCCTCCGCGTAGCCCCGCTGCGCTCGGGCGATGCCGCGCTGCAGTCGCAGGGTTCCCTCGTGCAGCGAGTCGGGCAGCGAGGCACCGAGTTCTCCATCACCGATGCGAGCGAGCAGCGCATACAGAGTCATGACGCGCTCACGCTCCATACGACTCGTGATCCATGCCACCGCGCCAGCCGCTGCGGCCATGCCGACGCCCACGAGCGGTACAGGGCCGACCCCCGCAAGCAGGCAGATGGTCAGCACCACGAATGCCGACCCTGCAGCAATCCGGTAGGGGCGCCAATGCGTTCCGTCAGCAAGGCGTCGCATGAACGGACTGTACCCGCTTGGCGCAGGATCATTCGGCGTCGACTGTTTCGCCGTCGGCGAACCGATAGCCAATACCACGCACGGTCTCGATCGCCTCACCGAACTCGCCGATCTTGCGACGTATCGCGGTGATATGAACATCGATCGTGCGCTGCGAGAGAACCGTCTTCGGTCCATGAACCGTCGCAATGATCTGATCCCGAGTGCGCACGAAGCCGGGCTTGCGTGCAAGCATGGCAAGCATCGCGAACTCTGTGGTGGTGAGTGGCACCTGCTTGCCATTCACCGAGACTTGATGGCGTTCCTTGTCGATGATCAGGTTGCCGCCACAGCGAACGATTGCGGATTCTGCGAGTTCGTCGCGTATCGGCGTGGACACACGCCGCAGGACATTGTGGATGCGCGCCATCAGCACGCGGGGACTGAACGGCTTCGTGACGTAGTCGTCTGCACCGAGTTCGATGCCGGTGACGATGTCGCTTTCGCTGCCCCGCGCAGAGAGCATCACGATCAGAACGCCCCGCGTCTGTTCGCTCTCCTTCATGCGCTTGCAGACTTCGAGTCCGTCGAGGTCGGGAAGCATCAGGTCGAGGATCATCAGGTGTGGAGTAGCTTGGCGCGCCAATTCGAGTGCGCGACGGCCCGATCGTGTGACGGCACATTCGAACCCGTCACGCTGCAAATGAAAGCGGACCAGTTCCGCGATTTCCTGCTCATCCTCGACGATTAGTGCTGTCTTCTTCGACGTCATGGGAACCCTGGCATTATCGCGACTGTTGTCGACGCATCTTGGCAACGCCATGTGAAGATTGAGTGAATGCTTGAGACGTGCCGCGCAGCAGGATTCCGTCCTGCCCTGGTCCGTGGCGCCTCCCGGTGACGGCCGGCAGGGTGATTGGAACGCCATCCATTGCCAGTGCACCGAGGACCGCCATGGCGGTCGACTCTCGCGCTTCCGGGCCAATGCCGAGCATCTGCGTGGTTCGTATGGGTCGGCCGATTGCCCGCTCGATGGCCTCCATCAGCGGTTTGTGGTGAACGCCCCCTCCGGCCGCAAAGACCTCCGTCCGCTCTTGAGCGCGCGGGGGCGAGTCGCCGTTGATCGTCCGACCGAGCGCGGTTCCGATGGCCGAAGCCGCAGTGGCCAGTGCATCCTCGCTTGGAAGCTCGCGAAGGATGAGAGCCGCCTTCGCGACAACTTCGTCGGCGGTTCCGAGCGAGCGTCCCGACCGCGCTTGCGCGGTGAGCACTGCTTCAAGCTCGCGCTGCACGGCGACCGAAGTGGTCCCGCGCGAGGCACGTTCGCCGTTTCGATCGAAGGCCTCGCCGATTCGCGTGCGCGCAAGATGATCGAGCAGTTGGTTGCAGAGGCAGACATCGAAACCGCGCACACCCTCGATCCACGCTGTGTCGCGAGCGCTACCGCTTCCTGGCGGCGCCGGTGGCAGACGGGTGGCGTTCACAAAACCACCCAAGTTCACGATCATGCGCGCGCAGCGCGGTGATCGGAAGAGCATCCAATCTGCGAGCGGCGTGATAGGTGCGCCTTGACCGCCCAGTGCGAGATCGCGTGCGCGCAAGTCGAAGAGCACATCACAGCCGAGCTCGGTCAGGAGCGGAGTCGGATTGATCCACTGCAGACTCGTGGGTGGTGCGTGGAAGAGGGTCTGCCCGTGCACGACGATCAACGTGGGCGAACCATGTTTGGCCTCGAGTTCGCGCAAGGCGGGGAGGTGTGCGAGCGCGAGTTCACGCGCGAGGTTTGCAAAGTCTGCCGCGGTGGTGGGCTCCTGTCGCTGCGCCGCGCGCAGGCGCCCGCTCAGCGCGCCCAGGGAGGCCGTGGCCGTGCCGAGCAGGACTGCGCGTGCGCGGAGCCCGCGTCCAACGACGTGCACTGCCGCGGCATCGACAGCATCGATGCTTGTGCCTGTCATCGCACCAAAGATGAGTCGCGGACCGCGTGGCGGCATCCGTGCAGTATCGCAGTTGCTAGACTCCTGCGCCAATGAGCAAGAGAATCTTGATCACGGGTGGGGCGGGTTTTCTCGGTTCCCACCTGTGTGAACGACTGCTCGCGGAGGGGCACGATGTGGTCTGCATCGACAACCTCTTCACCGGTCAGAAGTTGAACATCGAGCACCTGCTCGGGCAGCCGAACTTCGAGTTCGTGCGCCACGATGTCACGGAGAGTTTCAAGTTCGAGGTCGATGAGATTTACAACCTCGCGTGCCCCGCGGCGCCAGGGCATTACCAGCACAACCCGATCAAGACGCTGAAGACGAGTGTGATGGGCACCATGCACGCGCTCGGGTTGGCCAAGCGTTTGCGCGCGAAAGTGCTGCAGGCATCGACGAGTGAGGTCTACGGCGATCCGGATGTCCATCCGCAGCCCGAGGACTACCGAGGGAACGTGAATCCCATTGGGCCGCGCTCGTGTTACGACGAGGGAAAGCGCGCGGCCGAGACATTGATGTTCGATTACTGGCGCGTCAATAAAGTCCGCATCAAGGTTGTGCGCATCTTCAACACATACGGGCCGCGCATGCATCCCTTCGATGGTCGGGTGGTCAGCAATTTCATTCGTCAGGCGATTCGTGGTGAACCGCTCACGCTGTATGGCGATGGCATGCAGACGCGGTCGTTTTGTTATGTGGACGATTTGGTGGAAGGCCTGATGCGGGCGATGGCAACCGAGGATGATTTCACTGGACCCGTGAATCTCGGCAATCCGGAGGAGTTCACCATCCGTGAATTGGCGGAGCGGGTTGTGAAAGCTGTCGGGGGCTCGGCGCGGATTGAACAGGCTCGTCCGCTTCCCCAAGATGATCCGGCGCAGCGCTGCCCAGACATCACTTTGGCAAGGCGGGTGCTCGGGTGGGAGCCGCGCGTGAAACTCGCCGAGGGGCTGCCCCGGACAGTGGAGTGGTTCAAGAGCGTCGATATGACGCAGTTCCGCGCCCCCACGCCGAACTATTGAGCGGTCTGTGCTTTGGTGCGGTTGACCGGCCGTGGCGCAGGTGGTGGCCTGTTCCTTTAGAGCCTGGTCCAAGCGCTTGAAGCGGGCAACTTGGCTCGGCTTGCTTCTGGCGCGAAGAGCTGCATGAGGCCGCACTTTGCACAACAAACAACATCAAGTTTTGGGGTCGTCCACCACTTTGTGGAGAGTTGAGGAAGGTAGTTCGGCGCGTAACCGCCACCTGAGCTCACCTTGGTCACATACCGCTCGGTGCTGCCGCAACTGGGGCAGGCGCGGGGGATGCTTGGTGGGAGAGGCATCGGCGGCGCAGGGTAACTGCGATGATCTGAAGTCGATCTGGCGCAAGAAAAACGGCCGTCTTTGATGGCGACACCGTTGCAGGCGGATAGTGTGCCAACAGAGGAACAGGGCTGAAAAATGACCCTAAAAAAATCCGAACAGATTGTTGACGGATGCCGATAGAACAGATACCGTACAGAAACCAAACGAAGCAAGGATGCTCCAGGTCGCAGAATCGCGTGGATTCCAAGCCTTGGGCGGAAAAGAAGGAGTCAGTGGACAACATGATCGCAGCAGCACCAAACGGAGTTCAGGGAAACAAGTCGCAGGCGGGGAACACGGTGGCGGGGGCCACAACAGGGGGTGCCGCGGGGGCGGCAAACAAATCGGCAACGCCACGGGCTGGTCTCGGCGCGCCTTCGCGCGGCAGTCTGGATACAACTGCAGCAATGCCATCCGCCACACAATCATCCGCAGCCTCGCCGTCATCTGTTGGTTCATCGAGTGGAAAATCCAGCGCGAAGGAGCCAGCAGCTGCGGCCGGACCGGCAAACGCTGCGAAGGTGCGCGCCCTCGAAACTGCGGTCGGTCATATCGAGAAGACCTTTGGGAAGGGCTCGATCATGCGATTTGTGGGCGACAATCTGCCAGATATCCAAGGGATCAGCACTGGCGCTCTGAGCCTCGACATTGCTCTCGGCGGCAAGGGTCTGCCGAAGGGGCGCATCGTCGAGATCTTCGGCCCAGAGTCATCGGGCAAAACAACGCTCGCGTTGACGGTCATCGCGAACGCGCAGAAGGGTGGAGGCAATGCGGCGTTCATCGATGCGGAGCACGCGCTTGATCCCTCGTGGGCAAAGCGGCTTGGCGTCAAACTCGAGGACATGCTTATTTCACAGCCTGACACCGGTGAACAGGCGCTCGAAATCTGCGAACTCCTTGTTCGATCGAACGCAGTGGATGTCATCGTGGTCGACTCCGTTGCGGCGCTGATTCCTCGCGCTGAAATTGAGGGGGAAATGGGCGACAGTCATGTGGGCTTGCAGGCGCGCCTGATGAGTCAGGCGATGCGCAAGCTGACTGGAGCCATCGCCAAGAGTGATGTCATTGTGATCTTTATCAATCAGCTGCGCGAAAAGATTGGGGTCATGTTCGGTAGCCCAGAGACGACAACGGGTGGTCGTGCGCTCAAGTTTTACTCGTCGGTCCGTGTGGATATCCGCCGCATTGGCGCCATCAAGGACGGTGAGCAGAACGTTGGGAATCGTGTTCGTGCGAAGATCGTGAAGAACAAGATTGCCCCGCCATTCCGAGAGGCAGAGTTCGACATCATGTTCACCGAGGGCATCAGCACTTCGGGCGATCTGCTCGACCTTGCGGTCCTACACGGCGTGTGCGAGAAGTCAGGAGCATGGTTCAGTTTCGGGCAGGTTCGCCTTGGACAAGGGCGCGAAGTATCAAAGGCCTTCATCCGAGAGAATCCAGACCTGGCGGCAGAAATCCGATCTGCGGTGGTCGCGAAACTGGCGAAAGATCCAACTGCACCGGCAGCTGCAAAGCGCGGCGCCGGGGCTAACGACGATTGACGGAACAACAAGGCCGTTGGAGGCGGTCCGCCTGCTCATGGAGCACTGGGGCGGGTGCGTCCTCCATGCATGTGGGCGCTCACTGAGCTGCAGGCCGTTGCAGGTGGGTGCCCATCGTGGATCACTCGGCGGAAGGGGCCAGTCGCCGAGTGGTCCATCGAATGCATCAGGATGCGCTCCATGCGTCTCCCTGCTAGACTTTCGATCCGCTGCGGGCGTGGCGGAATTGGCAGACGCGCAAGATTCAGGTTCTTGTGGGGTAAAACCCGTGGAGGTTCGATCCCTCTCGCCCGCACTCTTGACGCAAGGACGCGCCGCCGGAAGGCGGCGCGTTTCATTTGGACACTGGTCTCCCGTCCATGATTTACCTCGACAATAACGCCACAACGGCTCCCTCGGTTGCAGTGGTGGAGGCCGTCCACTGCGCACTCCATGAGAGTTGGGGCAATCCGTCGAGCGTGCATTCCTTCGGTGGTCAGGCACGCGAGCAGATTGATCGGGCGCGGACTGAGGTGGCGCGCGCCATTGGCGCCTCGACTCGCGAGGTGGTGTTTACCTCTGGAGGGACTGAGTCTTGCAATCTTGCACTGTGTGGTTCACTCGGACACGAACCAGGCCGTCATGTCGTGGTCACGGCACAGACGGAGCATGCGGCCGTCCGGGAGTGTGCGAACGCCGTCGAGAGTGGTGAGTGGCGTGCGGGGTCGGACCGAGGCGAGGTGGCTTGGGTCGAACTCGATTCGGAGGGCCGCGTCGATCTTGCGCAGTTGGCTCGGCTGCTTGGCAATCGAGCTCGCGAGGTGGCGATCGTTTCACTGATGTGGGCCAACAATGAGACAGGTGTGATTCAGCCCGTCGAGCAGATTGCGACCATCTGCCGCGAGCATGGGGTCCGATTTCATACCGATGCGACGCAGTGCCTTGGTCGGGTGGCGATCGATGTCTCACGAATCGGATGTGATCTGTTGAGCGTGTCTGCACACAAAGCGCACGGGCCAAAGGGGGTGGGTGCACTGTATTGCCGGCGCGGCGTTTCACTCGTGGGACAGGTCATCGGAGGTCCTCAAGAGCGCGGTCGCCGCGGCGGAACGGAGAATGTTGCTGGCATCTGCGGATTCGGTGCAGCGTGTCTGGAGGCATCGCAGTGGCTCGAGCGCGGCGACATGCTTCCAAAGCAACTCTCGCAGTGGAGAGATGCCTTCGAATCGGCGGTGTTGGCTGCAGTCCGCGATGCCGTGGTGATCGGTCAGCGGGTTCCACGCCTTTGGAACACAAGTCTGGTTGCTTTCCCGCGGCTGCAGTCGGAGGCGCTGTTGGTGGAACTGGGGCGACTGGATGTTGCGGCGTCGGCAGGGGCCGCGTGTTCGTCCGGCTCACTCGATCCGTCGCCTGTGCTGTTGGCGATGGGGATCGACCGCCACGTCGCGCATGGCGCTGTGCGCTTCTCGATGTCGAGGCTGACAACGCAGCGTGAGATGGATGATGCGGCGGCACGCGTTGTGCAGGCGGTTCAGTCCGTCGCCCGCGCAATGCCCTGACGCGTTCGATTACACGCCTCGAGCCGCGCGGTAGCGGCTGATGAGTTGCTGCGTGCTGCCATCGTGCGTCGGCCGGGGCGACGGTCCACTCAGTTCGGGGATGATTCGCTGCGCAAGCACCTTGCCAAGTTCGACTCCCCACTGATCGAAGGAGTTGATGTTCCAGATCGTTCCCTGTGTGAAGACTTTGTGCTCGTAGAGTGCAATGAGACTGCCGAGCATCGCGGGATCAAGTTTCGGACACAGAATCGTGGTCGTCGGTCTGTTCCCCGCGAACTGTCGGTGAGGCGCAAGCCATGCGGGACTGCCCTCCTTCTCGACTTCCGCCAGTGTCTTGCCGAATGCGAGCGCTTCCGCCTGTGCCAGAACGTTCGCCACGAGCAGATCCTGATGATTGCCGATTGGATTGTGCGAGTGGCAGAATGCGATGAAGTCGCAGGGCACGAGCGGTGTTCCCTGGTGAATCATTTGATAGAACGCATGTTGGCCGTTCGTGCCAGGCTGTCCCCACACTGCAGGGCAGGTGGACCACGATACGGGCGCCCCATCGAGGGTCACATGCTTGCCATTCGATTCCATTTCGAGTTGCTGCAAATAGGAACTGAAGCGATCGAGATACTGGTCATAAGGCAGTACAGCGAGCGTTTGCGAGCCGAGGAAGTTCACATTCCAGATTCCCACAAGCGCCATGAGCACGGGGAGATTCCTCTCGAGCGGTGTCGTACGGAAATGCTCATCCATTTCATGGAAGCCACGAAGCATGTCGCGAAACCCATCTGGTCCGATGGCGAGCATGGTGGAGAGTCCGATCGCAGAGTCCATCGAGTAGCGACCGCCCACCCAGTCCCAGAACCCGAACATGTTTGCGGTGTCGATGCCGAACGCTCGGACTTTCTCTGCATTGGTGGAAACTGCAACGAAGTGGCGAGCGACTGCAGCCGCATCTCCGCCGAGTCCACGGAGCAACCACTCGCGTGCGGTGTTGGCGTTTGCCATGGTCTCGAGCGTGGTGAATGTCTTGGACGAGACGATGAACAGCGTCTGCGCAGGATCGCAGTCGCGAGTCTTCTCTGCGAAATCCGTCGCATCCACGTTGGACACGAATCGCACAGAGAGATTTCGCTGCGTGTAGGGCAGCAGCGCGTCGTACGCCATCGCTGGGCCGAGGTCGCTGCCGCCGATGCCGATGTTGACGATGGCGCGTATGGGCTTGCCTGTGTGCCCACGCCACTCGCCCGTGCGCACGGCTGTGCTGAATGCGGCCATTCGATCGATGACCGCATGCACATCAGGTACCACATTGCGTCCGTCGACAAGAACTGTGGCGCCGCGTGGGGCACGAAGTGCAGTGTGCAACACAGCGCGCTGCTCCGTGATATTGATCTTTTCACCGCTGAACATGGCCTTCGTGCGCTCTGAAACACCGCATGCTCGCGCGAGCGCGAGCAGCGCATCGAACACGGCGGGAGTCATGCGCTGCTTGGAGTAATCCATGAAGATCCCGCGCGGACCCTCCACACTGAACCGCGCCGCACGACCGGCATCTCCCTGAAACAGATCGCGCAGGTGGATCGCTCCATCGGTCTTTGCGAGTTGCTGCAGGGACTTCCACTCGGGTCGTGCGTCCAATCGGAGTGCGTTCTGCGACGTGGGCTGTTGAAGGGTGCTCATAGGGGCAATATAAGGACAGCCTTGGTTGGAGACCTTCACGAAACTGCAACTTTGCAGCGCGAAGGAAGCGGTGTTCTCCTTGCTATTCTCTTGATCATGAAATCCACCGCGCTCCTCAGCATGACTGGCCAGTCGATTTGGCTCGACAACATCACCCGCAAGCTGCTCGATTCAGGACAACTTGCGCAGTGGATCCGCGATCTCTCGGTCGTTGGTCTCACTTCGAACCCATCGATCTTCGAGAAGGCGGTGACGGGGTCGAGTGATTATGACACGCAGGTCTCGGCGCTTGCGGCGAAGGGACTCCCTGCTGAGCAGGTGTTCTTTGAGTGCGCCATCACTGATCTCACGCGAGCATGCGACCTGTTTCGCGGCGTTCATGAACGCACGGGCGGTCTGGACGGTTGGGTGTCGCTCGAGGTGTCGCCACTTCTTGCGAATGACACGAAGGCGACTCTTGCGCAAGCACGCGAACTTCATGCGAAGGCGGGGCGTCCAAATCTGTACATCAAGGTTCCAGGAACGCCCGAGGGCATTCCCGCCATCGAGGAACTGACTTTCGCGGGGATCTCCGTCAATGTCACGCTGCTGTTCTCGCCGGAGCACTGCCGCGCCGCGGCGGAGGCATACATGCGAGGTCTTGAGCGGCGCCTCGCCGCGAAACTGCCGCTCGGCGTTGTGAGTGGCGTGGCAAGTCTGTTCGTCTCTCGGTGGGATCGCAAGACCGCACCGAAACTGCCCGCGAATCTGAAGAACACGGTTGGCGTGGCTGTGTGCCGCAAGTGCTACAGCGAGTACTGCGCGCTGTACTCCAGCGATCGGTGGCTCGCCCTCGAGGCGGCGGGTGCGCGTACGCAGCGGCTGCTTTTTGCCAGCACGAGCACCAAGGATCCAAGTCTTTCGCCAACGCTGTATGTACAGGCGCTCGCTGCTCCGCGCACGGTGAACACAATGCCAGAGGAGACACTGCTTGCGGTAAGCCGCGGCATGGATTTGCCAACAGTGCTTGCGCCGACTGATCGCTCCTGGCAGGCGACGCTCGATGCGGTCACCAAGGCGGGCATCGATCTCGATCGCTGCGCGGCGGAGTTGCAGATCGAGGGGCGCGACGCGTTTGACAAGAGTTGGAAGGAACTGATCGGCGCAATTGAGGGCAAGACCGCAGCACTCGCACGCTGAGCGGCCGCATGCGGAACTCCATCGCCGTTCGCGCGGCGTTCGTTCAGTTGGTCCAAGCCGCCAGGAGCGCCGAGAGATCCGCGCCCGACACGAGGCCGTCTTGATTGATGTCCGCGGGGATGTTGAACGTGCCCCATGCGGCGAGCAGCAGCGAGAGGTCGGTGCCGTTGACCGTTCCGCTGCGATCAATATCCGCCCAGTTGTAGGTGCCGCCGCGCGACCAAGCGGACGCTGGGACCACCGCCTTCGCCACACTCGGACCCTGCCATGATGCGATGAGGCCTGCACCACCGCTGTACTCGAAGAACTCGACTCGAATGGCGTGTTTCCCGGCAGCAAGTGCGATCGTGCCGGAACGCTCGAGCATCGCATGCAGGCCGTCGTTGTTCACGACGACCGTGTCTCCAATCAGGAGTCGGGAACCATCGTCCGAGTTCGTGAAGAGAGTCCAGAACCCGGATGTCGGAATGTTGATCCAACCTTGGAAGACGGCGCCCACCTCTTGGGCGCGTCCACTTGTCGCAAACGCTCCCCCCGTGCTGGCAAAGTTGATGTCGTTCAGGATGCCACCTGCATACTGTGTGAGTGTGGTGAAATCAGGAAGGACTTGTGGTGCCACGAGTTGGTAGTAGCTGACGATCACCCCCGGTGCGGAGTTGCCGGGGTTCTCTGGGTAGCGTAAGGCGGCCACGTCGACCGTGATATTGGCGGAGTTGCTCAGTCCGCTTGCTTCCACGACGGTGTATGCGAAGGTGAGTGAGGTGGTGGTGCCGCCTGGAGCAGTGAACCGCACGATGCTGCGTCCATTGGGTCCTGCGCCTGGTACGACGACTGCGGATGCACCGCCGCCGGGCTGCGCGACCGAGATGGAAGTGATCGGATCGCAGTTGAGTGCGAGGTCGTTTGCGAGCACATCGATGTCGATGACCGCTCCTGTCAAGCACGTGGCGTAGTCCGGAAGCGCTGCGGGTGGCTGCACGGACGACGAGAAGTTGCATGCGCCTCCGCCGATATACGAAGTGATCGAGCCGATGCTCATCGGATGGAAACGCATGTCCACATTCGACATGCCCCCATCGCAGATGTGGCAGTAGCTCATGATGGTGCCCTCATCGTTGTTTGCAGCGGTGCAGTCCTGGGGATCCGATCCGCAGCCGTCCGCGGGGGGGGTGTAGCTGTGCGTGTGCGGCGCGCCGTAGTTGTGACCGAGTTCGTGGGCCACAACCATGATGTCCCAGTTGTCCCAGCTGTTGTCGACCAGCGGATAGGGGAACCAACCGCCGAGATTTGCGGACAAGGAGTACGCGAAACTGCCACAGCCTGCATTGAGCCATGCGACGCCGCCACCGAGTCCACGACCCGAGAGGAAGGTGGCGGAGTTGCGCTGCACGGCTGGAGGCGTCGCTTCCCAAACAGATCGGAACTGGGAGAGCTGCGCATTGGTGGATGCTCCATCCCACGGGTCGTTTGCCGTTGGCCAAAGTCGAATCAGGCAGGGGGTTGGGCGCAGTCCAACATCGCGCGAATAGATGTCAGTCAGTGCGCTGAACAGCGTCGCGACGTAAGCCGCTGCTGCGCCCTGATTGCCACCGAAGAGCAGAAGGAACTCATGGTCGGTTTCAACGGCGATCCGCGATTGCCGACAGGTGCCAGATCCTGCGATGCTGCCCTCATCGCCGCCACCATCCCCACGCCCTGCACCACCTGCGTTGCCGCGATCGTCGGGGGGCATCAGGGTCTCGCAGCTCCAGTCTCGAGTTCGCAGCGTTCCTGGCGGAAGCGCGCTGTGGCGAAATGCGACGATCGGTCCATTCTGGTCGGCCGCGCCGCTTGAGATGATCCAGCGTCCTTCCGCAGTGATCACGAATCCAATCAGAAAGCTCTCATGTCTGGCGATCATGACCCACGAGGATGGATCGCCGACGAGCGAACCACCGAAACAGGTGAGCGCTGGCAACGCGAGCGGAACATCCACGATCTCCCCCTTGGCATTGAGCGATGCCGAAACCACCTGCGTGCCTTCGAACGGACTTCGGCGGTGCACCAGGGCATCCACAGTCTGTCCGGGTGCAATCGGAAGACCAGTCAACAGCGCATCCTCCGCAGCAGAGAGTGTCTGCCAGTTCTTCTCATTTACTTCAAGCAGCGCAACGATGCCTTCCAAATGTCCGGGCACTACGCCACGTGCGCCGAGCTCTTGCGCAGGGACCTCACGAAGAGGCGACTCCAGACGCACGAAAGAACGGATGGGTGTCTGTGGGATGGGGCTCGGCCTTTGTGCGAGAACCGGACCGGCCAGAAGAACGACCGTTGCTGCTGCCAGGAAACGAGCCGGGTGAGCGGGTCGCATCCTCGGAGTAGACACCGAGATGATGCCGCAGTCAAAGCAAAAGCAAGGAGTTTCCGCAGATAGAAGAAGATTGTGGGGCTCCAATGGCACCGCACGGGTTCTCGTGCTCGATTCAGATACGAAGCGGCGCCCGATCGTGCTGCTTCCGAAGTGCCTGTACCGCCGCCCAAGCGCCCGGCTCGCGTGCGGTGAAGCGCGCCAGTTGCGTGGCCGTCACCTGCAAGATGGCTGCGGCTCGCTTCCCATCGCCGAGGGCAATGTTCCATGCGTCGAGTGCCTCGGCGAGCATCGATGGAAAGTCGGCGTGCTCTGTCGCACAGCGAATGCGCCCACCAGCACACCGCGAAAGCCACAACGCACTCGCGCCACGAGACACCGCGTGCGGCTGCTGCGAAGAGGCGGATCGAATCTGGACTGCCAGAGCGATACGCAGTCGATGCACTGCGACCGAGCGATTTTCGGCGAGGCTCCGACGCTCGCTCGCCTGGGCGCGAACCCCAGTTGGTGTGTGGGTCAGGAAGCACGCGGTCTCCACTTTGTTCCTGTGTTGACCGCCCGGCCCGCCAACTCTGCCTGTCCGCGTCTCGCAGAGTGCCAGCAAATCCACAGTGGGCATGCATGCGGGATGATCGATGCCACGCGGTGGTTCCACGGCACTTCACCCTATGCGTCGACGCTCACCGCGGCGACCGCGCGCGAGTGAGGAGAGCGGTTCCGCGACCGTCTCCCAACCGTCGCGTTCGCCCCGCTGGAGCCGCAGCGCTCCAGTTGCCGCGATCATCGCGGCGTTGTCCGTGCAGTAGCGAGGCTCGCTCAGCCGCAGATCGATGCCTCGTATTTCGCATCCGCGCGTCAGTTCGCGCCGCAGCAGCGCATTCGCAGCGACACCGCCGCCAACGAGCAGCGTGCGTGCGGCAACTTCCTCGCTTGCTCTCCACGTGCGGTCGAGCAGCTGGTCAACGACTGCCAGTCGAAATGACGCGGCCAGCGCGTCTGTTTCCTTCGGTGCACGCTGTTGCGCAAGGGCGAGTGCGGTTTTGAGGCCACTGAAGGAGAAGTCATGCCCGCGGAGGCGGGTGCGCGGCAGGGGAATGAGCCCGGCATCGCCCCGCTCCGCAGCCAGATCAAGGCGAGCGCCACCTGGGTAGCCCACGCCGAGGATTGCAGCCGCCTTGTCAAATGCCTCGCCCGCAGCGTCGTCGATGGTCGCACCGAGCAGCACGGGTTCGAGCGGGCTCTGCATCGAGAAGAGGCTCGTATGTCCACCGGAAACCACGAGTCCAAGGGCGGGCCATGCAATCGGTGGGCGATCGAGCAGGCAGGCCACGAGATGAGCGGCAACATGATCCACGCCGACAAATGGGCGCCCGCTGGCCCACGCGATGGCCTTTGCAGCACTCGTGCCGACGAGGAGCGACCCGATCAATCCTGGTCGCGTTCCACTGGCGACACCCGAGATGGAGCCAAGCGTCACGCCCGCTTCGCGGAGCGCAGCGCGAACGACGGGCACGATGCACTCCAGATGCGCGCGGCTGGCAATCTCAGGGACGACGCCGCGGTACTCCTCATGCAGTGCGTCTTGGCTTGCGGTCGCGCAGGAGCAGACTCGAAGGGCATCGCTTCCGATCTCGACGACCGAAGCCGATGTTTCGTCGCAACTGCTCTCGATGCCCAGGACCTTCATGGAAGGAGAGCGTAGCCCTCGCTGCCTAGACTGCGGGGAATGGAAACAGGACTTCGTGGCGGATCGATCCAAGCCGAGCGGGCAGTGCTCGCTGCGGTGGTGCTTGGCGGCTCCGATACACGTGCAGCCAACGATGATCCGCTTGCGGAACTTCGTGCCCTTGCGCAGACAGCGGCTGTCGAGACGGTGGGGCAACTCATTCAAAACCGTGCGGACATGGATCCGCGGACATGCCTCGGCAAGGGGAAGATCGCTGAGTTGAAGGCGATGGTGGACGAACTTGGCGCGGGGGTCGTGATCTTCGATCATGAACTGAGCCCGAGTCAACTCCGAAACATCGAAGAAGCCGTGTGTCAGAAGGTGATCGACCGGAGCGAGCTGATTTTGGACATCTTCGCCAATCGGGCAACGTCCCGTGCAGCACAACTGCAAGTTGAGATCGCACAGCTCGAATACACCGCGCCTCGACTCCGAGCCATGTGGTCGCACCTTGGTCAGGTGACGGGTGGGTCACCCGTGGGCGTTGGAACGCGCGGTCCTGGCGAGCAGCAACTGGAGATTGATCGCCGTCTTGTATCGCGACGGATTGTCGCGTTGAAGCGGGAACTCGCGGAAGTACAGGCGCGCAAGACGCGCGAGGTTCAGGCGCGCCGAGCCGAGCACTTCACCGTTGGCCTGGTGGGCTACACGAACGCAGGGAAGAGCACACTCTTCAATGCACTGACTGCTGGCGGGGCATTTGCCAATGATCAACTCTTTGCCACGCTGCAAACGCGGACGGAGGCATGGAATCTCGGGGGTGGCAACACCGCGCTGTTGTCGGACACGGTCGGATTTATTCAACGACTTCCACACCATCTGGTCGCCAGTTTCCGTGCGACACTCGAGGAGACCGTTCACGCACATCTGCTTCTGGTCGTCGTGGACGCAGCGGACCCACGCGCCCCGCAGCAGTTGGAGACGGTACGGATGGTGCTCAGCGAGATTGGCGCGACCCAGCAGCCGCGGATCGTGGTGCTCAACCAGGTTGATCGATTGTCCAAAGTCCCCAGCGCCGGCACGCTGCCTGCGTGGACAACTGCGGAAGCCTCCGCGATCGCCGTGTCGGCGCGTACGGGATTTGGATTGGAGCGTTTGACCGACCGAGTACGACAAACGCTGCTTGGGAACCTCCATGAAGTCACGATTCGCCTACCGCTTCGTGAGGGCAGAGCCGTCGACTTCCTCGAGTCACGCACCAAAGTGCTCTCGCGCGAATGGGATGAGGCGCACTGCATTCTCCGAACATGTGTGGCACAGCGACACATCGAGTATCTGCTCGCTGGAGGTGTTCCCTTCACCGTGGATGGCGAACCGCCGCACACCGCACTTGCTCGTCTTTGGCCCCCCGCCAACGACCGGGCAGGCGAACGGGTCCCGCCGCATGAGCGACTGTTCGGTGTCGGTGAATGAAACCGGACTCACTCCACTTCATTGCAGCGGTCGAAGAGCGCGCGGCACTCGCCCCGTACACGGCTCGTGCCGCATGCTCGGAACCACGCGACGGATGATGCGCGAGTCGAGTCAATCGACTGCCATGCGGCGATTCGACTGGTCAGGTCGCGCCCCGGTTTCCAGAATCCATCCGATGCGCGTCCGATGGCGATGCGCTCACCGCGACGGGGGAGACGATCCCAGCGCTCAATCGGGGTTCCCAGCAGCGCCTGCGCGAAGAGCCACTGGAGTCGCTCCTCACCCATCAGCACGATGATGTTTTCACCTCCTGCGAGGAACTGCGCGCGAGCCTTTCGCATCAGCCGGTCCATTCGTTCGATGATCGCAGCGCGGTCATCGGCAATGCCGACATGGAGGCGTATGCATGGTCCCTCATGCGCACAGCGCACGCGGCAGCGACCTTGCATCCGTCCATCCTGCCCGCAGACTGAGTGCTCATCACCGATGCTTGCGCGCGTCAGAAAGTTGGCGAAGTTTGCCGACAGCGCCTTGAGTGACGATGCCGAAAGTCTGCTGCGCCAGACGATTTCCACCTCCAGCCTCCGCTCGATGCGCTCGAGCGCGTGAATCACACGTGGCATTCGCATGGAGCGTGCAACTGAGAGATGTTCGTCTTCGATGCTCTTGACATGGAAGTGAAGCAGCACATCGTTCTTGCGAGCCACAAGATCGCATGCGCGTCCTGTCGGCGTCGGTACTTCGCTGCCCACATCGAAGCCGGCGTTGACGAGTGTCCGTGCGAGTCGAGCCTCTGAGGCGAGGGCTGCCTGCAAGCGCGGATTCCCCGCGGCCCGCTCAATCCGTCGCGCCATGGGTCGGAGTGAGCGAGCTTTCCGCGTGGAGAGCCAACGAAGGGCTCGTGTTGCATGATCAGGAGGAGGGGGGGGCATGGTTATCGAGCCATGGGCAACGGAGTGGCGGTGTGAAACTTGCAAAGAAATTCGATGGTTGCCCAAAGTGACGATGTGTGGTCGCCGATCCACCTGTCGTGCGAAGTGCCACGACAACAACCTCTGAACGCTCTGCAGTGCGTCCGCAGATGCGCGTCCCACGAATCGGCGAATTGCTCGTTGCGCAGGGAATCCTGCGACAAAGTGAGGTGGATGCGGTCTTGGAGAGGCAGCAGATGCAGGATCGTCCTTTCGGTGTGCTCTGCGAAGAAATGTTCGGGATCGATCCGACCATCATTGAAGGCGCGTGGACCGATCAGTACCGAGCACTTGCCCACACATTCGATGCGGACTTTGCACGCGTGGATGCAAATGCCGCGGCGCTCGTGACGGCACGTCAGGCGTGGCAGTTTCGGTTCTTTCCACTGCGCTTCGAGCATGGCGCGATCGTCGCCGCAACGACACCTGCGCACCTGACTCGCGCGTGCAGATTCGCCAGTAGTGTGCTTGGATTGCCCGCCATCTTTGTTGTGGTGGACTCCCACGAACTCAGCAGCGCACTCGAAACGCACTATCCGATGGATGGACTGGATGTGCGGACGGTGCAGTCGCTGCACGGTGTGAATGGCAACACCCGGACTTGAACCGGGGACACTCGCATTTTCAGTGCGATGCTCTACCAACTGAGCTATGTTGCCTGCGGCACCCGCTCGGAAGCAGGGGCGTCAGACGCGAGGGTACGCGGAGCAAGAGCGCTGTCAAGAATCGATGCGACTGCTTCTGACTCCACGCCGAGCATGGGTGGAGCCTTGCGCTTGAAACTGCGAGCAACTGGCTGCTCACCGTAACCACCAGGAAGTGACAGCGGGAGCCCCAGCGGCATCCTCTCGACGCGTGCAAGAATGTGGGCCAACAGCCAACGGGCGATCGTTTGACCGCCGTGATAGTCGTGGAGCGACGGTTCATTCGTGCTGTCGCGGGGCAGTTCGGTGTTCCCTCGCTGAGCGACAGCGAGCGTTGCAGCGCGCAGTTCCCGGATGAATCGCTCCACGAGAAGGCGAGACTGCTGGGGTGAGAGCCGAAGTTCGGCACCTTCGCAGAGGCTGCGCATGTGACGCGTGATCAATTCGCTCCACGCGGACTGATCTCCTCGGATGCATGCACAGGCGAGCGCAACGTCCCCAATCCAAAGGTCGACTCTTTCACTCCACGCACACTCCGAAGAGACGCGAGTGAGAATCGCCTCAAGATCTATGTTCCACAGTAGCTGGCTAGAACCGCTCGCAAAATAGGCCCGGCGCACTTGAGCCGCACGAACAGAAGGATCTCGCGCGGCCCGCTGCGCCATCAAGCGCTTGGATGGACGCGGCTCCTGATTTGCCTCAGACTTTGGCTTGATCAACGAAGAAAACCGACCAGCATCAGTGTGGTGTGGCATCTTGCTCCTGCACGGGTCGCAGAGGAAACCAGCGCTCCGTTTGCGAGAGTCTACGAATCTCAGCACACGCGTCAACGCGTGTTGGAGTTGTTCACAGTCCGAGAAGGGATCGACGAATATCGGAAGCCACGGGGAAGGATGCGCGGAAAGCACGAAGCCCGGCAATGTCGATGTCAGCCGAGGTCATCGTGTCTGACTCCGCTTTGACCGATGCCAGTTCGTTCCCGACATGATCAAGAATGACGGAACCACCGCTGTAGACGATGGTTGGCTCGCTGCCGGTGCGGTTGGATGCCACGATCGCTGCCTGATTTTCGAGTGCTCGCGCGATCAGCATGGCGCGCTTCTGGTGGAGTCGAGCAGACGGCCAGCACGCAGAGAAGGTGAACACTTCCGCGCCGGACATCAGCGCATGCCGGAAGAGCTCAGGAAATCGGAGGTCGTAGCAGATCATCGGTGCAATGCGTACCCCGGCGCAGTCGATGACGACCGGGCCATTTCCAGGCGAATATGCACGGTGTTCTCCACCAGGCGTAAAGAGAAACACCTTCCTGTAGCAACCGATTTCTTCGCCTGTTGGCGCGAAGACGGTCGCCGTATTCGCTGTTCCACCCTCGACCCTCCGTGCGATGCCTGCTTGGAGGAAAATTCCATGGTCCTTTGCCAGTTGACCCATCCACTCAGTGGAATCCGGCGCCGCCGCGAGCTCGGCACGCATCGTGAAGCCCGTCTCGCAGAGTTCCGGCAGGACCACAAGATCACCCGGCGCGGGGCGCTGCGTGTCGAGGGCCGAACGTATTGCCGAGCGATTCTCGGAGATGCGTTCCCACTTGGGATTGGTCTGCAGCGCGTGAAAACGCATCGTTTATCGGGGAGGGCGACCGACGGGACTTGAACCCGCGACATCCAGGATCACAACCCGGCGCTCTACCGACTGAGCTACGGCCGCCATGGAAAGGGCAGGATGGTAGGAAGTTGGAGTGCACCCTGCAAAGGGAATCGGACCGTCGGTCGTGATAGACTTCCCGACCCTCCTTCGGGAAGTCCTTTATGACCACCATGACCGCCCAATCGTCGATGATGCGCCATTCCTTTGGCCCTGCAAAGATCCTCTCCAATGTTCCGACTGCGGAGCTCATTGAGCATGCGCTTGCGCGCGGTGAGGGCCGTTTGGCGGCAAACGGTGCGCTCGCGTGCGACACGGGCGACCGCACCGGACGTAGCCCCAATGACAAGTTCTTGGAGGATTCGGCTCGAATTCATGGAGACATCGACTGGGGCAAGGTGAATCAGCCGATGAGCCCTGAGCACTTCGATGCGCTGGAGAGGCTTGTGTTGTCGACCCTCAGTCGACGCGAGCAGCTGTACCGCTTTGATGGCTACGCGGGCGCCGATCCGGCGTTTCGCCTCAAGGTTTCGGTTTTTACGGAAGAGGCTTGGCACAGCTTGTTCGCCAAGACCCTGTTCATCAACGCGGAGAGCGCCGATCTCAAGAACTGGCATCAGGACTGGACGATCATCAATGCGGGAAGCCTGCGACTGGACGATCCCGCAAAGTATGGGGCGAAGGGGCCGGTCTGCATTGCGCAGAGTCTTGAGAAGCGGACAGTGCTCATCGTGGGAACTCGGTACGCCGGTGAGATGAAGAAGTCGATCTTTTATGCGATGAATTTCGATCTTCCGGCGATGAAGGTTTTTCCGATGCACTGCTCCTGCAATGTGGACCGGAAGGATCCTGCAAATGTGGCACTTTTCTTCGGGCTCTCGGGAACTGGCAAGACAACGCTTTCAGCCGATCCGAACCGTGACTTGGTGGGCGATGATGAGCATGGATGGAGCGACAAGGGCGTCTTCAACATGGAAGGCGGCTGCTACGCGAAGTGCATCAAGCTTTCTCGCGAGGGGGAACCAGAAATCTGGGATGCGATCCGCTTTGGAAGCGTGCTCGAAAACACCACCATCGATCCCGTGACGCGTATTCCGGACTACGACAGTTCGGCGCGTACCGAGAACACGCGAGTCACCTACCCCGTGTCGTATATCCGCAACGCACGCATTCCGAGCGTTGCAGGTCATCCGAAGAATGTCATCTTCCTGACTGCGGATGCGTTTGGTGTGTTGCCTCCTGTTTCCAAGCTCACGGCAGAGCAGGCGATGTACTACTTCCTCAACGGCTACACGTCGAAACTGGCGGGTACGGAGGCGGGCGTGACAGAACCACAGCCGAACTTCTCCGCATGCTTCGGTGGCCCATTCATGCCGCGACCACCCATGCGTTACGCGGAGATGCTGCGCGATCGAATCGCGAAGCACGGGTCCGACGTCTGGCTGCTGAATACGGGTTGGACGGGAGGTCCGTACGGCGTTGGTTCGCGCTTCAAGTTGGCATACACCCGGGCCTTTGTGAACGCCATTCTCAATGGCTCTTTGAGTCGTGCATCCTTCCGCAAGGATCCGATCTTCGGGTTGGCTGTTCCATCACAGGTGGACGGTGTGCCCGCCGAAGTGCTCGATCCCCGGAACACGTGGGCCGACAAGACCGCCTACGACGCGAAGGCGCGTGATCTCGCCACGCGCTTCCGTGCGAATGATGCGAAGTTTTCGGTGACGCCTGAAGTTCGCGCCGCGGGTCCGATGGTCTCGTGAACGCTGCCATGGCAGTCGCCGCTATGCCGCTGCCGACCGCCCAGGATGTGCTTGATGCTGCGCGCAGCCTTTCGGGAGGCGTGGTGCGCACACCTTGTCTGTACAGCGGTGCATTGTCGCAGGTGCTCGGCGCAGAGGTGTGGTGCAAGCTCGATCTGATGCAGGCGACAGGTTCCTTCAAGGAACGTGGTGCGCGGCACGCGCTCCTGTCGCTGGGATCGGCGCAGCGAGAGCGTGGGGTGATCTCCGCAAGCGCCGGAAATCATGCGCTTGCGCTCGCCTTCCATGGCAAGGGACTCGGTGTCCCAGTCACAGTCGTCATGCCACGATTTGCACCGCTGGTGAAGCAGGTGCGCTGCAGGCAGTATGGAGCGCGAGTCCTTCTGCATGGCGACAACATTGCCGATGCACGTGAGCATGCCGATGCGATCGCTGCTGCTGACGGGCTGGCATACATCAATGGGTTCAATGATCGGGCAATCATCGCTGGCGCCGGAACATGCGCGCTGGAGGCCATGGAGCAGGTCGGCGATCTCGATGCGATTGTGACTCCAGTCGGTGGCGGGGGACTTGTCGCGGGCATCGTCCTCGCTGCCGCGGCTGTGCGACCAACGCTGCGCATCATCGGTGTGGAGGCCGCCCGCTGCGCAAGCATGACCGCCGCACTTCGGGAAGGGAAGCCAGTCAAAGTCTCCGCCGAGCCGTCGCTCGCGGATGGTCTGGGCGTCCCCGAAGTTGGTGCGGCGGCATTGGAGGTCGTTCGAGGAAGGCTCGAGTCCGTGTGCACGGTGGACGAGGATTCCATCACGCGTGCGATTCTTCGGCTCTTGGAGATTGAACGAGTCGTCGCCGAGGGTGCTGCGGCAACGCCGGTCGCGGCGATGCTCGAGGGCCAACTCGACAGTCTGCGCGGTCGTCGCGTGTGCTTCATGCTGTGCGGCGGCAATATTGACCCCACCGTGCTTGCCCGTGTCATTGAGCATGGACTCGCTCTCGATGGGCGCATGATCCAGTTTTTGGCGGTCATCCGCGATCGACCAGGCGGGCTCGCGGAACTCGCATCGGCCATCGCATCCACGGGGGCGAGCGTGAAGCAAGTCTCGCACGAAAGGGCCTTCGGCGAGGATGATGTTTCGCGTGTGCAGGTGCTCTGTCAGATTGAGGTACGCGGGCCTGACCACACGGAAGAGGTGTTCGCCGCGCTGCGTGGGCGGGGCATCGATGTCTTGGCTCGGGGCAGCCTCCGTCAGATTGCGAATCTCAAGTGATGCGCCTCGCGCTCCTGTCTCTCGATTCGACAGTCGGAGACCTCGCCGGGAATTCGGCGAGGATTCGTTCGGCAGCCGAGCCGTTGGCGCGGACAGGCGTTCCACTGATTGTCACACCTGAGCTTTCCCTCTTGGGCTATCCACCACGCGATCTTCTGCTCCGCGCGGGATTGGTCGAACGCTGTATGCAGACTGCGCACGAGCTGGCAGCGGATTTGGCGCGGGGGGGCGCTGGCGAAAGTGCGGTCCTTGTGGGCACTCCGTGGCCTTGTGAATCGGGTGCGGGGATCAGCAACGCGTGTCTGGTCTTGCGTGGCGGGGCGGTCGAGTGCGTGTACCGCAAGCGACTGCTGCCGCAGTACGACGTCTTTGACGAGGCGCGCTACTTCAAGGCAGGGCATCAGCCGCTGTGTATTCATGTGGGCGGTCAACGCGTGGGGCTGCTCTTATGCGAGGATTTGTGGCGAGGCGAAGACGTCGGTGAGGGCACATACCTCGGGGACCCTGTCGCGGACAGTGTTGGTGAAGGTGCGCAATTGCTTGTGGCGATGAGTGCCTCGCCGTTTTGTGCGGGCAAGCACCTGCAGCGGCTGCGTGTGCTTCACTCGGCTGCACAGCGCGCGGGGCGCTCCATTGCGATGGTGAATGCATCGGGCGCGAACGACGACTTCGTCTTTGATGGAGGATCATGCCTGATGCATCCCGACGGCAGCGGTGCGTTCACGCGACCCTTCGGTGATGTGGAGTTGGTGACAGCGCTGGATGTTCATGATCGGGTACCGGATGCCGCTGTAGAAGCGGATGAAATTGCGCAGGCAGTGGTGGAGGGGATCCGCGGTTATGTGCGCAAGACTGGACATCGCAGTGCACTGCTTGGGCTCTCGGGCGGGATCGACAGCGCACTGCTTGCGGCACTCGCGGTGGCCGCGCTTGGGGCGGATGCGGTGCGTGGCGTTTCGATGCCGAGTCAGTACTCCTCGGAGGGATCGCTGAGCGATGCCAAGGACACGGCGAAGCGCCTTGGCATGCGTTCGCCCGACCTTCTGCCGATTCATGATCTGCATGCTCTCGCGCGAAGACATTTTGGCGCGAGTTGTGATCTGGCAGGTTTGACCGACGAGAATCTGCAGAGTCGACTGCGTGGCCTCACGCTCATGACGCTGTCGAATGCGACGGGTGCGCTGGTGCTGTCGACCGGGAACAAAAGTGAGTTGGCGGTCGGCTATTCGACGCTGTATGGCGACATGGTGGGCGGCCTCGCCCCGCTTGGTGATCTGACGAAGCAGCAGGTGTACGCCATCGCTCGTCGGCTCAATGCATGCCCCCAGATCATCGGTCTGGCGAAAGCACCAATCCCGGCTGCAAGTATCGACAAGGCCCCGTCCGCTGAACTCCGTCCCGGGCAGGTCGATCAGGATTCTCTGCCGCCTTACGACATGCTCGATGCGATTGTGGAGGGTTGGGTCGACGAGGAGCGAACCGTTGAGGAGATCGCCACGCGGAATGCCTTCGATCTCTCGGTCGTTCAAAGGTGGACGCGCGCCATCGATGCCGCGCAGTACAAGCGCTTCCAAGCACCTCTGATCTTGAAGGTCAGCGCGCGAGCGTTCGGCCCCGGCCGGCGGATGCCGCTCGCCATGCGCTCGACGCCAGACGTTCGCTCACTCGGTGTCGGAAACTGAATAGGCGCGGCTGTTCGCTCGGTATCTCGATGAATGTGGCGGTTCGGATGCAGTATGCAGTGAGCGCTCCACCGTAGACACAGCCCGTATCGATCGCCACCACTACCGGGCGCCCGGTGGGGCGCGTCAGCATCAGGGGGCGTGTCAATGGTCGATGACCCACGATCAGCAACCCATCCGTCCCGTCGTACTGCCACCACCAGTCGGATTCTCCATCGGCAGATTTGATCGTCATGCGAACGCGCGGTGACGTGCGATTGAAACCTCGCGTTGGATTGATTCCAGCGTGCACCGCTGTCCATGGATAGGGCGATCGCCCCCGCACGAAATTGTTCCGCATCGCCTCGCGCAGAAGCGTTTGCGACTCCTCGAGCAGATCCGCATCGGCAAGCACATCGACCATCTCACCCAGTCGCGGCGGCAAGTCGCGCGTATCGCCCGTGGGCCCCGCCCGTCGGATCGCAGCGAGTGCGCGCGGCTCATGATTGCCGCACACGAGGTCGACGCGCCAACCTGCGCGCCGCCGCGCAATGATCTCTTCCACCACCAAATCCGGTCGAGGTCCTTTGGTGAGCAGGTCGCCGAGCAAGACGACACGAGGCGTCTCATGGCGGCGAGCGAGTCGACGAAACATCGCCCGCAACTCCGCTCCGCATCCATGCACATCTCCCACGACAACCGTGTCGCGCATGGCTCTACCATACCTACCGCATGCCCATTCGCATACTTCCCGCAGAGATTGTTCAGCAGATTGCTGCCGGGGAGGTGGTGGAACGACCGGCAAGTGTTGTGAAGGAGCTGATCGAGAACGCCCTCGATGCAGGGGCCACTCATCTGACGGTTCGAGTTCGAGGGGGAGGGCGGGAATCGATCGAGGTGGTCGACGATGGGTGCGGTATGGACCCGTCCGAACTGCCACTTGCCGTCGCAGCCCACGCCACAAGCAAGATCGCTGCCACGCGTGACTTGGACGCGCTTCGAACGTTTGGGTTCCGAGGAGAAGCCCTTGCAGCCATTGCCGGAGTCTCACATGTCCGCATTCGATCGAGGCGGCGCGAAGCTGCCGATGCTGCGGTGCTTGAGAGCCGCTTTGGCCATCTTGAACCTGTGCGTCCAGCGGCGGGCGCCGCAGGTACGGCGATCGAAGTGCTTGGACTATTCGGAAATGTCCCAGCCCGCCGAAAGTTTCTCAAGAGTGATCCTGCAGAGGCAGCACGTGTCACGGAAGTGGTGACAAATGCGGCGCTCGCGCATCCCTCCGTTGGCTTCACCCTCGAAAGTGCGGGGCGTGAGGTGTTTTCTCTCGAACCGATGGCCGATCTCTTCGCGCGAGCGCTTGCCGTCTTCCCAGATGTGCTCGGGTCAAATCCGATGCCCATCGCGGGGGAGGCTGTGTTCGATGGCATCAACGCCCGAGTGGTCGGACTTGCATGCCGTCCTGAAAAGCTGCGGTCGGTCAGCCGCACACAGCGCATCTTTGTGAATGGCCGTCCGATCACCGACCGCTCGCTCCAGCATGCCGTCCGTGAGGCATACCGCGGACGCGCTGCGCCGAACCTGCAGCCCACATTCGTGCTGTTCATTGAAATCGATCCACACGGCGTGGATGTCAATGTCCATCCGCAAAAGACGGAAGTGCGCTGGCGAAATGCCGGGCAGTTGCACCGAATGGTTCACCACGCCGTTGCAGATGCGCTGGAGGCTCATGTCGGCACGACCCACGGCGGCACTCTGCTCGAAAAGTCCAGAGCTCATGTGGTCTCCGAGCCGACTCAACCCATCGACAGACCAACTGCTCCGTCTGCCGTTGGCAAACCGATGTTCACTGCCAGCACTGCCAGTCGCGAGAAGGCGTGGTCTCCTCGAAGCGCTTCGAGAGCGGCGGATTCGCCACCTTTTGAGCAACTGTTGCAGGCACCAACACGGTGCGTGGATGTGCTGCTCGTGGACGAAACCTGGATTGTGCACGCCAGCGAGGATGGCATCATCATCACCGATCAGCATGCGCTGCATGAGCGTGTGATGTTCGCCGACCTTCGACGGCGGATCGCCGCAGGCCATCTCATGCAGCAGCGCTTCCTGGTTCCTGTCCCAGTTGCAGTTCCGCCTGAGGCGCTCGCCACACTTGAATCACTCACGCCGCTCCTTCAGCGGCTCGGCATAGAGGCAAACCCTGCCGGACCGCGGTCGATCGCCGTTCACGCCTTCCCTGTGTTTCTGCTGGAGCGCCACGTGGATGCGGCCGTCTTCATGGCCCAGATTCTCGCGGACGAATCGCTCGCCCGCGGAGTGGAGTCTGGGCAGATCGGTCATGCTCAGGAAGCGGCGCTTGCAGATGTACTTGACATGATGGCCTGCAAGGCTGCGGTCAAGGCGGGTGATCGACTGAGCCGCGAGGAGGCAGCGCGGTTGATTGCGGATGGCGCGATCACGGATCGTGGGACGCACTGTCCTCATGGTCGACCAACCTCTGTACACATTCCGCTCGCGGATATTGAGCGTCGATTCGGCCGTCGCTGAGTGCCGTTGTTCCGACAGAGTGAATCGAGCGGCGGGACCGCTGAGGCAGTCAGCTGCCGCGCTGCGGTATGCGTGGCGGAAGCGGCGAAGAAAAGATCACCGTTCGAGTCTCGAGCATCTGCTCGATGTATGGCTCGCAGAGACCGCAGCTCTCGGCACAGCCGAAAGCGCGGCGCAATGGCTCGACATCGGCCACACCTTCCTTGTCGGCGAACACACGCATGCGTTCAAAGGTCACATCGACACAGACACAGCGATCGATGCGAATCGAGTGAGAAGCGCAAGAGTTGAGGCAGTCGCCCATCGTTTCACCGCGGATCGTAGGCAGCGTTGTTCTGGCTCAGAAAACCATTGCGCGGCCAACCGAGCGGCTGCACGAGCAGCGGTGCACCCGATGCGGTCAACATGTGCTCGCCCTCACATGGCGAACACACGGCTGAGGTGTGTCCATCGAGCCAGGCCACATTGGTGCAGCTCTGATGGCGAAACGCTTGCGCGCCCGCATAGACCACTCCGAGATCCATCTCCACAAGCGCCTCGGGCGCGCGCATGAACTTGTTCGTTCCACCGCTCCAGCCTCCGTCACCGAAGAGAGCGGTCTGCGATGGCCGAACATGTGCGCTCGAGGGCACACCAAGGCGTGCGCTCCCCCAGCCGCTGCGGAACACTCCATCCGCCCCGACCGATGGATACGCGCCTTCGGCTCCGATGAATGACGTGTTGTAATTGAAGCCGGTACATGGAGCGTCTTCCGTGGCAGTCGGGGGTCTGCAGCATGGGCACTGCCGCATGGCAAAGGGGCTATCGGTGAACAAGCTGAGCGGTCCGGGTTGCAGCGCACCTGCACCGTGTGCGTAGTCCCACGCTACGGTGCGCACACCAGATGCCGTTTGCTCGTGGAGGATGGCAGCAGGGAACGTGCCACGGTAGATACCGGAGTAGGCAATCGCGGCCACCGCATACTGACGCATGCGGACTGTGCACTCCACGCCTCGCCCACGTTCACGAACGCTGCCGACCACTGGGAGGAGCAGTGAAGCGAGCAAAGCCAGCGTGGCGATCGTGACAAGCGACTCCACGAGCGTGAATGCGCGCCGGCTCATACGGAACCCCATGCGGCCAGCAGAAGAGACAAGTCGCTTCCACCGACGGTGCCATCGCCATTGAGATCTGCAGATGACGAACCGCTGCCAAATGCGGAGAGCAGGATCGACAAATCGCTGCCACCCACGACCCCGTCGGAGTCGATGTCGGCGGACCGCGCGCGGGGGAGAACGCGCGCGACAGCATCAATCTCGACATTGGGGTGAAAGCCGCTCGGTACCACAATGCGTACGGCCACTGCGCTCGTGATCCCGACGCTCGCAAGATCAATGCCTGCGCCGCCTGCACTGCCCGCGTAGGCATCCAAAATCTGTTCGTAGGAGCTGCCCTGCAGATCCGCCAGCGTGAGCGATGGATCGATGGGGAGGTGGGGATTTGTCACAACGCTGCCGGCGGTTGGTGAGTACGGACCGACATCGGTGAACCCCATCGTGGGGAAGAGACCATCTGCAACAACACCCGACACCGTGATCCACTGCATGCCATCCGAACTGACTTGAATGCTTCCACCATCTGCTGCCAGTCCTGCACACGAACCAGTCGGCCATGCGCCGTCAGTGAAGAATGAGTTTCCAAAGACAATGAGATCGATGCCAAAGGGGTTGTTCGCATCATCGAGGATGGGTGGATGGAATGCCAGCGTGAGACTTCCACCCGCACCAATCGACACAATCTCGGATGTCCCAAACGCAGGAACAAATGGCGTGACAGCTCCCGGCGAAATGTTCTCGCCAGTGAAACGCTCTGGAGCGCCAAGGGCCGCATACGGATTGGTGAAACCATTCGCTGGATTCGTTCCAGGAACATAGGAAATGACGGATGAAGCGAAGTCGCTTGATCGAGCGGGAGAAACATCTACGAATGCACAGATGAGAGCCACTGCTCGGAAGCACGCGATCACTGCGCGGTCCTGCGCAAAAGTCGGCATGGGGTGAATAAAACAACTGGCCTCGCGCCGTGACCCCTGAACAAATCGCGAGGGGGCGGCACAACACTGCAGGCAGGTCTTCCGACTTCGGGCACCCGAGCCTGCCTTCCCGGATTCCGCACATGCGGTCCCAGTGGCTTCTCTGGCTCGGGCATCAGACCTCATCGGTCTCACCCGTCACGGCGGCGCGTCCGCGGCGGAATCTCACCGCCTTCCCTCGCGCGCATGAATCGGGCCAGCCGACGCAAGCGCACGCCTCGGCTCACGAGTGCCGAGGGTCAAGCACGCGGGAGAGAGTACTCGCATTGGTCGCCGCCGTTGTTCGTTGCGGGAACCCGCTCTTTCGGCTATTTTCATGGCTTCCCCAACGCGGGTCGTTCTTGGGCCACTCGCTCGTTTGAACCGTTTCATCACGAGACCCAACGAACTGCCCCCTCAAGGACTTTTCGATCGTGCACGACCTCACCCGCAGTTCCCTCCTGACCGCCTCTCTCCTCGCCCTGCTTCATGTCGGTCTGGTGTCACCCTCATGGGCGGATGATCCAACGCCGCCTGATCCCGCCGGCGAGCCTGCGGAGCCAACGGATGTTCCTGCGGAAGAGCCGATGGCAGAGGAGAGCAGTGGTGGGGAGGCAGCGTCGGGTGAGGCCAACAGCCCAAGTGGAGCCGATGGCGATGATGCCTCTTTGCAAAGCGCCAGCGGTGAGGCCCCGGCGCTTTCTGATCCTGCCGAAGGGGCCACTGCGCAGCAGGCACATGCGCTCGACATGGCACTGCACTATCTCCTCATCGGAAACGCAACGATGGCTACGGGGGCGTTCCAAGAGCTCTTTGAATCGGGCATCACCGACGAGCAGATCAGCCGCCTTGTCGACGAGCGGGGGATGACCGAAAAGGTAGAACGATCCATGACGCGCGGTCGGGCGATGGAAGGGGTGGGTCCGTTGGTGGTGGAGTTTGAGACGCGCCTACGAAACGGCGCGCGCGCGACGAGCCGAAACGCCCTTCGGATCGAGGAATCGGTCGCTGCACTCAACGGATCGATGCGACAACAGATGATGGCCCGCTCGCGGCTTGTTGCTGCGGGGCCATTTGCCGTTCCGGCGCTCTTGAAGGCGCTCGCCAACGGAGGCGATGCCAAGACTTCGAACGCCGCTCGGGCGGTGCTGGTGGATCTGAAACGGCTTGCAGTCGACCCATTGTGTGCCGCGCTGCCGGCCGTTGACCCGTCGACGCAGCGCAAGATCTGCGAGATTCTGGGAGAGATCGGTTATCCAAGCGCTCAGCCCTTCCTGCTCGATCTCGCGAGCAAGGCCGACACGGCAGCTGATGTGCGAGGCGCTGCGCTCCGTGCGTACGCGCGTCTTGGTGGGACGAGTCAAGATGCGGCGAGTCAATACACCGCGCTTGCGCGGCGATTCTTTGATCAGGTTCCAACGCTTATCCCCTATCCGTCAGACTCGGGCAATGTGATTTGGTCCCACGATCCCTCGGGCGGACTTGTCGGCACAAGTGTCCCAACGCCGGTGTACTGCGAGACCATGGCGGTGCTGCTGTCGCGAAATGCCCTCCGGATCGACCCCAATTCGCAGATGGCGTTGGCGGTCTTCATCGCAGCAGACCTCCGGCGATCAGCGCTGATGCGCCTGATGAACATGGATGCAAGTGGTGAAGAGGATGCGCGGCGGGCGGAATTGCTGCAGCCTCGGTTCGCTCCAGAACTGCTTGCCACTGCAGCCGGATCGATTGCCGCCCAAATGGCTCTCGGCATGGCGCTCGATGCGAGCGATGTGCTTCTTATTCGCGCGTGTCTGGATGTGCTCTCATTCAACAGCGGCGCTTCCTCGCTCGTCAGCCCTACCAAGGGTCGTTCCCCCGTGGTGGAATGTCTCGCGTTTGCCGATCGGCGTGTGCGTTTCGATGCGGCGCTTGTGCTCGCGCGCTCGCTGCCTCAGGTGCAATTCCCGCAAGACAGTTCTGTTGTTCCAACGCTGACATCAATGCTCCGCTCCGCTGCGATGACGGGTGCCGTGATCGCAACGACCGAAGAAGACCGTCAGTCGCTCGCCGCTCGCCTTGGTGAGATCGGCATGTCGAATGCGGTGACGGGAGGATCGATCGGTGAATTGGAGACGCGCCTCTCACAGGGTCAGTCGGTTGATCTGCTTGTCGTGCAAGGTGCAACTGCTGCCGTCCAAGATGTCGTGCGGTCAGCTCGCTTGGCTCGACCCACAGCCACTGCGCCGGTCGTCGTCATTGCCAATGGACAGGATGCGACTGCGCTTTCCATGCAGTATGAAAGAGATCCTCGGGTCGCCGTATTCCTTGCATCGGCAACCAATGAACAGCTCAACCGCGCCATCGAAGCGGCAGCTGGGGCTGCAGGGGGGTTGGCGCTGTCTGTCGAGGAAACGCAGCAGTACAGCGGGCAAGCACTCGCTGCACTCCGTCTGATTGCGGAATCCTCATCGCCGGTTTTCGATATCCGTGATGCCGAGAGTGCACTCGTCCGGGAACTTGGTCGGGGCGAGTCAAGCAGCGAGGTCGCTGGCATCGCGGCTGTACTCGCGATGATTCCGACCGATTCTGCTCAGCGCGCACTCGCCTCCAGTTCGCTCTCCATCACGGGAGAGATGCAGCCAAGAGTGCTCGACGCGTTGGCGGCAAGTGCAAGAAAATTGGGCAATCAACTCTCGCAAAGCCAGATCGCTGCGTTGAAGGCACTGCTTCGTTCCGATGACTCGGCAGTGGCAGCTGCTGCTGCGCACGCATTCGGTGCGCTTGGGCTTCCTCCTTCGGATGTCGTGCAATTGATCGTTGAGCCGCGCGGGTGAGCGGCTCTCGAATTGTCGGCAACGACACTCCCCTCTGCCTGCCGCGCTACACTCTCGATCTTCTATCGCCACCCTAGCTCAGTGGTAGAGCAATGCTTTCGTAAAGCATAGGTCGTGGGTTCGAATCCCATGGGTGGCTTTCACCGGAGGCGCGACGCAACGCGGTCAAGCACGATCAATGCCTGAGCGCGAGAGCAACGTTTCAAGTGCTTGACAAACCTGCCGAACTTCGCGTTCCTTCATGGATGTGAACATCGGGAGGGTGATCATGCGATCACCGATGGACTCTGCCGCCGGGCAGTCGCCGACGTTCGTGCCAAAGTGCTGGCGAACATGCGGCAGCAGATGCGCGGGCGGATAGTGATTGGCAGCTCCGATGTCATGCCGATGGAGGCCACCGATGACTGCATCTCGATCCTCACGTCCGAAGCGATCCGAGAGCCGAACCCAGAAGAGTGGCCAACACACGCTCGCATCCTCACCAACGGTCGGCAGGATCAAGTCTGGATGGCCACCAAGTGCACGCGTGTAGAGCGCTGCGATCTCTGCTCGCAGGGCGCGGGTGCTCTCCAGTCTGCGCAGCTGACTCGCTGCGAGCGCAGCAAGCGGTTCGGCAAGCCGGGCATCGGAGCCGATGCCAGTAAAACTCATGATCATGCCAAGGTCAGGCGATTGATCCGGGAAGCTGCGCCGATCATCGCGCCCTTGGTTGCGGAGGGATCTGCACGCAGCAGCCAAGCGATCATCGTGCGTCACAATGGCACCCCCTTCGCCCGCGCAAATCGTGCGGTTCGGCCCGAAGCCAAACACGCTGAGGCGCCCAAATCGACCGACATTGTCCGTGCCGATTGTCGATCCGAGCCCCTCGGAACCATGCTCAAGCATCGGCAACTCCATCCGCGAGCAGAGCGCAATCAGTTCAGGCAGCCCGCACGGATTTCCCAGCACCGGAATGCCGATCACTGCCTTGGTTGCCGATGTCACGGCGCGCTCTGCGCATTGCACATTCATGCAAAGCGTGCGAGGATCACAATCGACAAACACGGGTACCGCACCAAGAGCAATCACAGCATTGACATTCGATGGATAGGAGAGTGCCGGTACGAGCACCTCATCCCCACGACCGACTCCAAGCGCACGCAGGGAGATTTCGAGTCCGCTCGATGCACTCGAAACACCGATGGCGAATGTGCGCCGCGTGACCTCGCCGAGCACCGCCTCGAACTCGAGCAGTGCTCGCCCCATCGTCAGCCGCGAGCCAGCAAGCGTCGTCAGGACAGCCTGCCGATCCTCGTCGGTCAGATCTGGTTTGCTGAGCGGGATGTCTTGCTTCATGGTGAACACATCTGCTGAAGGGCAGCATCCTGCTTGCCGCTGCTCTTCACAAACAGCCATGCCGCTTGAGCCAACAGGCTCTGATCCAGATCACCGCCACCTGCGGCAACGATGCCCAAGTCGCTTCGGATCTGTGGCGTCAACTCACCGCGGCCGCGCGCAATCGCCAGAAGCGCCAATGCATCGCCTCGGCGACTCAGCTGACCACGTACTTTTTCTGCAACATCGGCGCTTTCGGCTGAACTGGCATTGCAGAGTGCCAACAAAAGCACCTCTTGTGCCTGTCGCTCATTCTCTGCGCGGCGGATCATTGGCTCAAGCAGCGCAGGGTTGCTCTCTGCCAGACGTGTTGCGGCATCAAGCACAACTGGTGAGAGCGCCATCGCATTGGCCGGTGCCCCAAGAAATGTGTCGATCAAATGCTTCCAGACGCGAGTCGCCTGTGGCATTGGTAGAGACGCGGCCCGCCGAATTGCCCACTCTGCGCTCGTCTTGTTTGCACGATCGATAACCACTTCGAGCGCCGATGCCATCGCATCGGCATCGCCACTGGCACTCGCATCGATCGCATCGGCAATGGCATCGACAAGTGGCTCACCGTTTTTCAGTTTCGCACCAAACCCGGCCTCACAGGCGGCTTCATGTGCGAGCAGCTGTAATCCTGCTCTCAAAAGCAGCGCCTGCGAACGCTCCCGCTGCACGAAGGTGCTCCACATTTGCGCGCCAAGATTCGGCTCGAGGCCAAGCGCGGTGGCATTCACCATCATGAGTGTTGCCGCACGGATGTCTGGCTTTCGCGCGAGTTCCCCAAGACCGCGGACTGAGCTTTTCAGTCGGTAGAGGAGCGCAACGCGCGCCAATTCCTGAAGTGTTGCGTTCCGAATCTCGTCACTTCGCGTGGCCCAGCGCTCGACAAAAGCCTTCCACGCAGATTCATCGCCAGACTCCATGAGGAGCAGTGATGCCAAGCCGGCAATGTCATCCGCAGGATCCGCAGCCGTCGCTCGTACGGCATTTGCAGGAAAGGGTTGCCCCTGCCGGTGGAGTTCTCCGCAGATGACCAGAGCATCCACAGATGGCATGTTTGGGTCATCAAGCAGTGCACGCAGAGTCTTTGGCTTCAGCAGTTCGAAGCCGATTGCAGCGCGAATCGCGGTCGAGCGGTCCTCGGCGTTCGGAAGAGCGCGCACAAGATCGATGTTGAGATCTCTGTCCTTCGATAGTTCAGCCAAGCCAAGGATGCCATCGATTTGCGAGCGCCAGTCCGGCGACTTCAGCAGCGCCTCATAGAAGGGTGCAAGAGCGGGATCCTCCAACGCTCGCAGTGCAACGATCAACGTGTGATGATCTCCTTGCGGCGTGGGAAGCGAACATCGCTTGAGGGTTGAGATGGCGCCATCGACGTGATCAGTGCGGCCATATTGTGCCGATGCATATGTTGGAGGCCACAGGAGCGCCGTCGCCACCACGGCGCCGGCCAAGAGTTGTGCCGTGCCAAACTGAAAGACCGCAGCCACCATGCGCCGCGAGTGTAACGGTGTGCCTTGGCTTCGCGTTAGCTGCGCGCGGTCAGAATGCTGCGGCGGGTGCGCTCGACGAGCGAGTCTGCCCCGATTCGATGTCCGACAACGTCGACCTGTTCGCGCTGCTCCACCCAAGCGCGGTATCGAGTGGCAGCCGCATGCACCGCAGAGTGGCTTGAGCGGCCCAGAGCGGCGGCGATTTCTGGAAATGAGCAGGTGGTCAGTTCTCGCGCGAGAAGTGCGGCGAGCCCGCGCGCGGTGGCCACGCGCCGATGGCGACCTGCGCCAAGTAGTTCGGATGTGTCAAGACCGGTTTCCATGCACACCGCCGCAATGATCTCTGCCAACCGCACGGGCCGACCGGCGCGCGAGGGTTCCGCATGACCAAGTGCCCGTGCCACAAGCACATGGCCACTTTCCGCGGTACATCCGAGTGACGCTTGATGGGCGCACACAGTCAGCACAGCTCCCTCCAGTTCACGGATGCTGGTGCCAGATCGGTCTACCAGTGCCTCGAGGGCGGTGGGAATGAGATCGAGTCCTCGCGCGCCAAGCCGCAGCTTGGCAAGCGCGATGCGACCGTTTCGGTCCAGGGGTTCAACCTGCACAACCAGTCCCGCCAGGAAGCGGCTGACAAGAGCGGGACTGCACCGTGCAATGGCCCTCGGGTGTGCATCAGACGCAAGCACGACTCGACCGCCGCTCGCTGCGATCGCATCAAGTGTGTGCAGGCACTCCGACTGCGTCGCATTCTTGTTGCCGAGGAAGTGAATGTCGTCTATCACCAGCAGATCATGTTTGCGCTG
>Ga0194122_10000300_pt1 | contig 76040 bp, 53 predicted proteins | sample TA2MahCa10mmetaG_FD_155487 | JGI IMG/M metagenome (GOLD analysis project Ga0194122, IMG submission 155487) | Freshwater microbial communities from Lake Tanganyika, Tanzania - TA2015021 Mahale Deep Cast 10m | ecosystem: Environmental > Aquatic > Freshwater > Lake | place: Tanzania: Lake... | reverse complement strand
GACTCACCTCGGCGAGCAGCACCTGGATCAACACCTGGGGCTGCGCGGAATCCAGCTCGTCGATCATCGACCGGATCTGCTCGAAATAGCGGTTGTTCGCCGAGAGCAGGATCGTGTTGCTGGTGGGTTCGGCGACAATCGCAACCTCCTGGTCAAAGAGGCGGGCCGTGGCGGAGACCGCGTCGACCCCAAGCGACTGGATGAGCTTCTGGCGTTCCTGGTCGAGGAAGTTGCGGATCGCGGTGGCGATTTCCGGGGACTGGGAGTTCTTCAGCCGGATGACCTCGGACGCCCGTTCGTGGGCCGCACTGGAGTCGAGGGTGTCGATCAGCTGCGACACCAGGTTCATGTAGTGCTCGGTGCCGCCGACCAGCAGGCTGTTCGTCCGGGGATCCACCGTGACGGTCAGGGCGGTCTGCTCCGCCGTGCCCAGGGTCGCCGACGCGACGGGCTCCTCCGAAGGCGTCCCGTTCTCGGCCTTGCCCCGCACCAGGGTATACTGGACCGACCGGGTGGATCCGTTCCCGGCCGTAGGGGTCATGCGGAACATCTGGGTGATCACCTCGGCCATCTGTCGGGCATCGGCATTCTGGAGGGCGAAGACCTTGATCTTGGCCAGCTGGGGCGAGCTGGCATCCATGCGTTGGATGATCTGCTCGATCAGCCCCATGTAGTCGACGGGTCCCGAGACCACGAGGGAGTTCATCCGCTGGTCGGGTGTGATCAACACCGATTCCTTGAGCGCGGCTGTGACGAGCTCCTGTCCCTCGGTCGTCCGGGTGATGAACTGGAGGACCGACTGTGCGTTGGGCGCCTGGTCGTTGAGCGGGGCGGGTTTGGTGTTCAGCGCCGTGTTGAGGATGCCCGCCAGGGATTCGGCCCGGGCGAACTGGAGCGGGAACACCTTGATCTCGCTGACCTTGGCCACCTGGTCGGTATCCAGCTTCTCGACCAGCTGGCCGATCCGCTGGGCATCGGTCTCGCCGCAGGACACCACAATCGCGTTGATGCGCTCATCCGCAGTGACTGTGATCGGCACGACCTGGTTCGGAAGGTTGTCGCGGAACAGTCCCCGGACCGTGGTGACCACCTTCGTGGCGTCGGCCTTCTGGAGCGGGAAGACGTGGATGGCGATGCCGGTCTCGGCCGGGTCGCTGTCGAGCTTCTCGATCAGGCCGGCAACGGTGCTGAGATCCTCGACCGTCGCGCCGACGAGGAGGGCATTGATCCATTGGTCGGCGATGATGGTGATCGGATCGACCGGCTCACCCCGGACCTTGGGTGGGCGATTCGCGAAGATCGGCTGCAGCGTGGCCTGCAGCTTGAGGGCCGTGGCCTTCTTCAGGGGGAACACCCGGAAGTTAAGCTTCGAGAAGACACTCTCGCCGTCCATCTGTGGGAGCATCCGATCCATGAGGTCGAACGCCTCCTTCCCACCGGTGACGATCAGGGAGTTGATCCGATCGTCGGCAAGGACCGTGGTGGCGATGGTCCGCTCGTTGGCGTTGACCGCGACGGCGTCGGCGGTGCGCTTGGCTTGGAAGAATTGCTGGAGGGTGGCGGCCAGGGTGCTGGCGCGGGCGTTCTTGAGGGGGTAGAGGCGGACGTCCGCGTTGGAGGCAAGATCCTCGGTGTCGAGCCGTTTCACCACCTCCCGGACGATGCTGAGGTTCTCGGGACTCGCACTCACGATCAGCGTGTTGGACCGGGGATCGACGCTGACCGAAAGGATGTCGCGGCTCGAATTGCCGGCCCTGGCCGGAGCATTGGCCGGGCGACCCGGACGATAGAGGCCCTGGTCGACGAGGGACTTCAGGAGGGTCGACACCCGGGTGGCGTCGGCGAACTCGAGCGTGAACATCTCGAACACGCCGCCGGCGATGGTGGGTTCCTGGTCGACCTTGGCGACAAGTTCCCGGACGAGTTCCAGGTTCTCCTTGCTGGCCGAGATGATGAGCGCGTTGTTGAGGGCATCGGTCTCCACCTTGATCTGGTCGCTCGGAAGGGGAGTGCCTCCGGGAAGCAGCTGGGCCTTCTGACGGGCTGCGAAGAGGCTCTCAAGCATGGTGGCCACCCGGGCGGAGTCGTTGAACCGCATCGGGATCACCGTGAGGGTCAGCGCCGGGTTGTCCTGCTTGGCATCGAGGCGTTTCAGGAGCTCGTCGAGCGTCCGGTTGTCCTCCTGGCTGGCGGCCACGAGGAGGGAATTGCTCCGGGTGTCGGCAAGTATGATCGGTTTGTTTCGCTGCATGTCCGCGGTGCGGATCGCGGCGTAGCGCTGCTCGAAGAGGGTTGCAAGGGTGCTGGCCACGACGCGGGCATCGGCAAACTCGAGCGGGATGAGCCGGACCCGACCGCTCAGCGCCGGCGCCGCCTGGTCGAGCTGCCTGGCCAGGGTCTGCACCAGTTCGAATCCCTCGCGGGCACCGCCGACGAGGAGCGCGTTGCTGCGCTGGTCGGCCATGATGATGACCTTGAGGGCATCGGCCTGCCCCTGGTTGAGACTCGCCCGCTGGGTCACGCGGGCATCCATGAGCTTCTGGAGCGTCGGGGCGACGACGTTGGCGTCGGCATGCTCCAGTGGGATGAGCGCGATATCGCGAAGATCGAACGGCAGCTTCTGGTCGAGGCTCTTGAGCAGCCCTTCGATGATCGCGAACGCCTTGCTGTTGCCGGCCACGACGAGCGACCCGGTTCGGGCATCCACGGTGATCACCGGACGGTCCTCGTTGCGGAGCGTGGTCGCCCGCGGTCCGGTGAAGAGGTCGGAGAGGACCTTCTGGACGGCGGCGGGATCCGAGTGCTCGAGCGGATAGACCCGGACGGTCTCGAGTCCCGAGGCGGCCGGGATGTCGAGTTGGTCGATGATGTCGGCGATGAGCGGCAGATTGTCGCTGCGGGCGGCGACAACAAGGATGTTGGCCTGGTCGTCGGCCTGGATGGTGAGCGCCGGCCGATTTTTCGGAGTCTGATTAGACTGGGCCTTGGTGCCATCCCGAAGGGTCCGGAGCCGGGTGATCTGGGTCGAGAGACCCTCGGTTCCCGGGACTGCGGTGCCCTCGGTGAAGACCGACTGCAGGAGGGGCAGAAGCCGGGCGGCGGAGGCGTGCTTCAACCGGAACAGCCGGACATCGGTCGTATAGAGGAAGACCTCCTTGTCCATGTCGGCGACGATCTTCTGGGCGAGTTCGAGACTCTCTGGATGTCCGCTCAGGATGAGTGTGTTGCTGCGCGCATCGATGGCGACGTTGAGGGGCTGGACGAGCGCCTTGCCCTGGTCGGCCGGCTGACCGCCGGGACCACCGGGTCCGATGGCGAGGTTCTTCGCCTGCGAGAACACGTTATTGAGGATCTGGGACACCGCGGCGGCATCGGCGTTCTCGAGCTGGATGAAACGAACCTTCACCCCTTCGAGGACAGCGACGGAGTCCATCTGCTCCACCACGGCCTGGAGAGCCCGGAGGTTGTCGGAGGTGGAGGTCAGGATGATGCGGTTGCCGCCCCCGGTGCCGGCGACGGGATCCGTGGCGATACGGATCGGCTTGGAGAGATCGAGCAAGACGGTGTCACCCTTGGCATTGCGGACCTTGAGGCGGCGGATGTGTTCCTGGAGTTCCCGTGCCTCGGGGGTGGAATCCCCGGCGGTGCCAGGCCGGAGCATGCCCTGGAGGACAGCAGCCAGCTGGCCGGCGTTGGCCTTCTTGAGGGGGACGATCTCGACCTCTGCCTCGACATTGGCGGTTGGCTTGTCGAGGGACTGGATGAGCTTCTCAACCTGGCTGGCGGTATTCTCGCGGGCAATGACCAGCATGCCGCGTCCACGGGAATCGACCGCGACCGTCACGGGATCCCCAGGCCGTGAGGCGGTGAGTTGCGTCACCATCTGCTGGACCAGCGGCAGCAGCTTTTCGGGGGCCGCATGGGTGAGGGGCACAACCTTGAATTCCAGCTGGGCCACCTGACCGGCGGTGTCGAGCTGCTTGATGAGCGATTCCATGAGCGCGAAGTCGGTCGGACGCGCCCGCACAATCAGGCTCCGGGTGCGGGGCTCGGCCACAACCGTGATCTTGTTCTGAGGAGTGATGATCTTGGGTTGTCCACGAGCATCCTCGATCTGCACCGGATCCATCTTCAGGAGTTCCTGCAGGGTCCGGGCCACCACCACCGGATCGGCCTCCTTGATCGCGAAGACGCGGAACTCGGCCTCGTTGCCGTAGAAGTTGAGCGACAGCGCAGCGATGAGGCGCTCGACGGCGTCGAGTTCCTGGGCGGGGCCGGACAGGATCAGGGCGTTGGCGGGTTTATCGACCGCGATGACCACTTCAGGGGTGGTCGTATGGGCGCTCGGGTCGGCGTTCTTCGGGGGCTCGACCTTGTCGGTTACCCGCAACGGAGTTCCGGAGACCTGCGGATAGATGTTCAAGAGCATCGTCGCCATCTGATCGGCGGTGACCCGCTCGAGCGGACGCACCCGGACCAGCACCGCCGAGTCACGTCCCTGGTCATCAAGGCGAGAGACGAGATCCTGGATCTGTGGAATGTCACCGCGCTTCGCAATGATGGTGAGCGAGTTCGATGCGGAGTCGGGCTCGATCACCGGACGATCGGCCCGGGGGCGATCCTCGAACAGGCTGTCGAGCTTCAAGGCTAGGTCGAAGGCCTTGGCCTTCTTCAGCCAGACGAACTGGACGTCGCGATCGGATCGCTCCGGGGCCTTGTCGAGGGTTGGCAGAACCTTGTCGACCATCCGGAAGTGGGCCTCGGTGCCGGAGATGATGAGGCTGTTGGAGCGCTCGTCGATCGAGACGCTGACCGAGGCGTTCCCGCGTCCCCCGTCGCCCTCGCCGCCCGAACGACGGTAGAGATTACGGGAAACCGACTGGAGCAGCTGCTGGATAACGCTAGAGACTTCACGGGCGTTGCCGTTCTCGAGCTTGTAGATCCGGACCTCGATGTCCCCGCTGCCGGGACCCTCCTGGTCGAGTTCCTCGACGATCCGGAGGACCTCTTGGACGGCATTGGTCGGCCCGTTGAGGAGGAGGCTGTTCGCTCCGGCGACGGAGGTGACGCTGACGCGTCGGATCATCCCGGGCAGGGCACGGTTGGTCATGACCCGGTTGACGGCCTCGGCGAGGTCATCAGCCCGACCCCGCTTGAGCTTCACGGTCTGGATGACGTTCTGACCCTCCGGACCGGTCTGTTCGAGGTTCTTCACCAGTTCCTCGATCCGGGTGAGGGTGGCCGCCGGGGCCTCGACGACGAGGGTGCGCTCGTTGCCTCCCGTGCCCACGACGACCCGTTCGGTGGGTTCAGCGTTGGTGAGCTGCCGGGCGTAAACCTGGCTGATCATGGTGATGAGGGTGTTGGCGGTGTTCCGCTCGAGGTTGAACACCTTCACCTGTCGTGCGCCCTGGACCGAGGCGACGTTCTGGAGGACGCCCACGATCTCCTCGAGGGCACCCAGCTGGCGTTCATTGCCGGCGACAATGATCTGGTTGCTGGCGGAATCCTCGATCAGCAGCGGTTCGGCGGTGCCGAACTCGGGATTGTTCCGCGCCTGGTCTTGGTAGAGCTGGCGGATCTTCGGCAGCAGTTCCCCGGCACGGCGCTCCTTGACGGGCAGCACGCGCATCGTCCGACCTGCGGAGGCTCCCAGCGAGGAGTCGAGCTGTTCGATGATGACCGAGGCCGACTGAAGCTCCTTCGCGTCACCGGTCGCGATGATGGTCCGTGTCTTCGAGTCCGTGACCACGCTGACCCGTTTCTGAGGGCGTCCGTAGGCGTCGTAGCGGACCAGGGCGGCGCCGAGGATCTCGACGACCTTGTCGGGATCCGCCGACTTCACCTTGAAGACCCGGGTGGAGGCGCTCTGGGCCCCGACCTTGTCGAGCTTCTGGATCAGATCCTCGAGCAGGGCGAGTTCGTTGGTGGCGCCGGTCAGGATCAGGCGGTTCCCGTTCACGTCCGGCGTGATGAGGGTGTCGGCGGCGAAGGATCCGGGTCGGTTCTTCACCTGCTCCTGGTAGAGGGTGCGGAGGGTTGGAACGAGCTCGACGGCATTGGCGGAGGTCAGGTCGATGATCCGGGTGTCCCGCGTCACCGACTCCGGCGCCCCGCCGCGCAGCGTGCCGATGATGGACTCGATCTCCCGGAGCTGGTTGGTCCGGCCCGTCAGGATGAACCGGGCGTTCTTGGCGTCGGCGATGATAGAGGCGTCGGCCGGATCGCTGGCGTCCCGACCGAGGAAACGATCGTTGTAGAGCTGCTGGACGAGCGGCTGGAGACGGTTGAGCTCATCAACAGTCCCAACCGGAACCATCTGGGTCTCACGGGAGGCGCGCTGGACTTGCGCGGACTGCACCTCATCGACGATCTGGGTGACGACCTGCAACTGGGCGTCATTACCGGCGATGATGAGCTGGTTGCTCTCGGGTTCCTCGAGGATCAGGATGTCCGAGGTGCCGAGTTCCGGGAGGCTCTTGATGCGGTCGGCGTAGAGTTGGCGGATCTTTGGAGACAGGGTTGCCGCCTTCCCCTGCTTGAGGGTGACGACGCGGGTCTTGCGCTCAGGCTGGGATCCCAGGGACTGGTCGAGCTGTTCGATGATCACCGACACGCCCTGGAGCTCCTTCGGGTCACCAGTGACGATAAGGGTCCGGGTCTTGGGGTCGACCGATACGGTGGACCGCTTCTGGGGACGCCCGTAGGCGTCATACCGGACCAGAGAGGTGTTGAGGATCTCCGCCACCTTTTCGGGATCGGCCGACTTGATCTTGAAGACGCGGGCGGAGGCGCTCTGGCTGCTGACCTTGTCGAGCTCTGCAACGAGGCGTTCGACGACGGCGAGCTCATTGGTGTCGCCCACCACGATCAACCGGTTTCCACCCGGATCGGGAGTCAGGACGGTGTCGGGAGGCTGGTTCCCGAGGCGGCCCTTGGCTTCCTCGAGGTAGAGGGTGCGAACGGTGCTGGACAGCTCCACGGCGCTAGCGGTGGTCAGGTCGATGATCCGGGTCTGCCGGGTGCCGGCACCGGTCCTGATCGGCCCGATCTGCTGGATGATCGCCTCGATCTGGGTGAGATGCTCCGGCTTGCCGGTGAGGATGAGGCGCCCGTTGCGGGGATCGGCGAGGATCTGGGCATCGGCCGGATCGGTGTCGAGTCGATCCTTCCAGCGGTCCTGGTACAGCTGCTGGATGAGCGGCACCAGCCGGCTCGCCTCGGTGCTGCTGCCCATCTCGACAGTGCGGGTTTCACGGGCACTGGTGCCGGTGGTGGCCGGGGACTGGAGGCGTTGGATGATTCCCTCGAGGATCGGCAGCTGGTCTGCGCGCGCACTGACGAGCAGCCGCCCCGTCTTGCCGTCACTCACGATCTGGGCATCGGGGCTGCCGAGCTGGGGGGTGCTCGACAACTGGTCGCGGTACAGTTGTTGGATGAGCGGCATTAGCCGCTGGGCCTCGGAGAGCTTGCCGAGGTCGAAGACCTTGGACTCGCGGCTGGGTTTGGGTTCGCTTTCGAGGGTGGTGGCGATCTGTCGGACCGCCTCGGCCTGCTCCGACGTGCCCTGGACGAGGATCCGGTTGCCGGCGGCGTCGGGATACAGTGTGGCCGGCTTCAGGGTCTTGCCCTGGGACTGCTCCGCGTAGATCTGCTGGACCCGGGGAAGAAGCTCGGAAGGGGTGGCGTTCTTGATGGCGACTGGATGGAGCTCGCGCGCCCCTTGGTCGGGTCGGGCATCCAGCGTCGCGACGAGCGACTCGACCTGGGCGAGCATCGTGGGGGATGCGAAGACGATCAGGCGCTTGTTGCTGGGGTCGGGCGTTAGAGTGAAAAGGCCGGCTATGTTGCGTCCCGGATTCTGGGCAGCAACCGACTTGTTGATGAGCGCCGCGAGGGCGTCGGGATCCCCCTTCACCTCAAGGATCTTGAGCGTCTGGGGCACCTGGGAGGATTCCCCGCTGTCGAGCTTTTCGATGACGGACTCGACATCCTGGAGATCAGTCCGGGAGCCGGAGACGATGAGGGAGTTGGACTTCTCATCGACGGTAATGGAGACGCGTTTGACTGGCTGTCCGCGTTGGTCGAAACGGGTCATGGCGCTGGCCACGATTGGGGCCATCAATTCGGCGTCGGCCTGGTTGAGCTTGAACACCCGGGTGCCCAGAGCCTGCTGCGGGCTGTTGTCGAGGCGATTGACAATGCCGGCGATGATCTCGAGGTCGGTCGCATCACCGGTGGTGATGAGACGGTTGGAGACGGGGTCGGCGGTGATCTTCGCGGAGGCGACGTAGTTGGCGCCCCGCTGATCCTTCATGAGATCCTCAAACAAGGTGGCAACGGTGGTCTCAAGCGCCCGGGCATCGGCGGACTTCAGCTCGATGATCCGCATCTCGCGCGGGCCCGACTCGGGTCGGCTGTCGAGCTGCTGGATCATCTTGGCGGCGGCCTCTACCGCCGCGGCCGGTCCGGTGACGACAAGGCTGTTGCTGCGGGCGTCCGTAAGGACCTTCACCTGCTGGGTCTGAGCGTTGAGGCTCTTGTCGACCAGGCCGGCGAGTTCGGCGGCGGAGGCCGAACGGAGGCGGATCACACTAGTCTCGTCGCGGTCCGTCTTACGTTCGGCGGGATCGAGCTGGCGGATGATGGCCTCGACGCGTGCAATCTCGCGATCGCTGCCGCTCACCATGATCCGGTTGTTCTTGGTCTCGGACAGAAGGGTGGCAGCGCCGCCGGCGGGTTCCGGCTGGCCACGGAGCTGTTCCTGGTAGAGCTGTTGGACGAGCGGGGTAAACTCGGTGGTGGTCCGTCCATAGAGCTCAACGTCCTTGAACTGCCGCGGCGCGGCGGTCGCCGGGGAAACATCGAACTGTTTCACAAGCGTGCGGATCCGGTCTTGGTCCTTCGACGTGGCCAGCACGATCAGCTGCTTGCCCGTGGGATCCGCCATGATGGTCGGGGTCGGACTTCCCTGCGTGGTGAGCTGACCCAGGAGCTGGGTGACGAGCGGGAGGACCTCGGCGGCGGGCTTGGCCTGGAGCGGCAGGACGGCTAGTTCTCGCTCGGTCTGGGCGGGTTGGGTGTCGACGATGTCGACGACCGCATCAATTTCCTTAAGCTGATCGGCGGTCGCTGTGACGAGGAGCCGGTTGTTGGCGGCATCAGCCACGATGGACGGCTTGGGCAGACTGGAGAACCGACGATCGGCCATCCGTTCGTTCACGAGACTCTGGATCTGGGGTAGGGCAATCTCGGTTCGGGTGTGCTTGAGCGGGATGACGCGAAGATCGCGGGCCTTGACCAGCGGCTTGTCGGCCTGGAGCTGGGTGACGAGATCCTCGATGCGCCTCAGATGATCGGCGCTGGCGGTGACGATAAGGCGACCGGTCTGGGTGTCGGAAAGGATCTTGGCGTGGGCAACGCTCGAGGTGGACCCATCGGCGGTCTGATTCTTGTAGAGCTGTTCGACGAGTGGCTGGATGCGACGCGCCTCCTCGGGGGATCCAACCTCGATGAACCGGGTGATGAGTTGCGTCGGCTGCGATGTTCCAGTCTCGAGCTGCGCTACGATGTCCGCCGCGGTCTGGAGGTCCGTCGGTGTGCCGGTGACGACGACGCTCTGGCTGCCGGGGTCGAAGGTGACGCTGGCGGTGGTGACCACCTGGCCCGTCTTCTCCCTCCGGGTGAGGGCCTGGCGCAGGATGGTGGTGACGTTGGTGGCCTCGGTGGCCCGCGGGCGGAAGATGCGGGTGAGCTGGACCGCCTGGGCCTTGTTGGGCACCGGGGTGTTTTCGCGGGCAAGGCCGTCGGCTCCGACGAGCCCCTTGTCGACCCGGGTGATGAGCTGCTCGATCTGATCGAGCTGACCCGGCAACGGCGCGGCGACGATGAGACGATTCTGGGCGTTGTCGGCAATGACACGTGCCTTGGTGGCTGCCGCCGATCCGCTCTCACCCGAGGCCGCAACACCGGGGATTGCCTGGCGGATCATGGTGGCGAGTTCCTCGGCCCTGATAGTCTGCGGGTTGTAGATGCGGACATCCCCTGCGGCGCCTTCCTTCTGCTCGAATTTGTTGATTAGCTCCTCGGCCAGCTCGAGGCGTTCGGTGGGCCCAAACAGCACCAGGGTGCGGGAGGCCTCGTCATAGACCGAGGTGATATAGTCGTTGGGATCCGTGGGTAGAACCTCCATCGCCTTGGTATTCGGGTTGTAGGAGGTCCGCTTCGGCGCGGTGGACACACCGAAGGTGCGGTTGAGCAGATCGGAGACGATCGCACCCGAGGCATTGATGAGCGTGTAGCTGCGCATATTCCGCTCGGCGGCCTGCTCGGATCCGATGGTGGCGAGGAGGGATTTAACCCGCTGGATGTTGGCGAGGCGATCGGTGACGATAAGTCCCCTGCCCCGACCCAGGGGGGCAACCGATCCGGCCTGGGACAACATCGGCAGGATGGATTCGGTGATTTCCTTGGAATCGAGGTTCTTCGAATCCAGCACCACCGTGACAACCTCGTTGGGTCGCACATCCGTGGCGGGTTCGGTCCCGCGCAGGATCCGCAGGGGCATCGCCTGGAGGTTCTTGAAAGGGACCACCCGGAGGTTGTTGCCGTCCTCGAGCAGCATCACACCCTTCATCGCCAACATCAGGTTCAGCGTGTCGAGCGCCTCGGTGTAGGTGTAGGCGTTGGGATCATCGTAGGTAAGCGTGCCGACGACGTTGGTGTCGGACAGCAGGGGCTTCCCCGCCATTTGGGCGAAGCGCTCAATGACGTCGGTGTACGGGATGCCATCGAACTGGAACCGGATGTTCCGGGGCGCGGCGGCGACAGGCGTGGCCAGGGCGTTCCCACGGACCACGACCTCCGGACCGGCGGAGGGGGCATTGGACTTGGCGGCGTCCTGGGCGAGGAGGTGGGGGGCCGTGGACAGGACGGCTCCGAGAAGGAACGGGCGGATCATAGGAACAGAAAACGAGAGTCGGAAAAGTACGTCCTGCAAACCGGGTTGGAGATGGGGGGGGTGTCCGGGTTTATTCACCCGGAAGAGCGGAGGACGGAGAGCCATGAGCAGAGAGCGGAGTGACAAAGACCCAGCGCGGAGCGCTGGAAGGGTGGGTGCTGCAGTGCCCTGCAGCACCTGGATGCTAGGAGTGTCTCCAGTGGAGGCGTGAACAGAAATCTGGTGTTCAGAGTCACTGAGGCTCGTGTCAGAGGCTGCACCGGGGTTGGGTGGGTGCTGGCGCACCCAGTGCTGCAGGGCACTGCAGCACCCACCAGAACCCACGGCATCAATGGACCCAACAGCGACACCAGCTGTATCGGCGCCAGCAGGTTCTTTTGCCAGGGATGAGGGCATGGTGAGGGGCATCCGGCTCAGGGTTTCTTCGCGAGCGTTTCGGGAAGCTCGTCGGGGGCGAGGCGCCGCTTCTCGGCCAGGGTCCTACCCCGCTCAACCGCCCAGTAGCCGTCCTCCATCTGGAGGATAAGCCGGCTATGGGAGACGAGCAGCGAGTTGCCCGGCATGGGCATCGGACGGTAGTCGACCTGGGCGATGCGGCCTCCCGCCAGTTCCTCGCCCACGCGATACCGGACCGTCTTCTGGGCGGCCAGATCGCGGATGTGGATCTCCGGTTCTCCGTTCCACTCCGAGAGGGACACCACGCGGAAGATTTCGGGGCCAGGTGGCACTCCAGGCTTGGAGGGCGCCGGAGCAGGTTGACCCGGCTGAGGCTTCTCGGGCGGCCGCTTGATGTAGGGCCGCAGGAGATCCCGAGAAACGATGCTGTTGAGGAGATGGCGCTCCGGGGACTCGAGTGTGAGGGACGGCACCAAGTTGGCACGTTCTACATCGGGTGCCGGATCCATCACAAGGGTCAGATATCGGAATCGAACCCGGACCACGCCGGGCCGATCGCCGATCGATACCGACAGGTTCTCGGTACGATGTAGCCACGGGGAGTGGTTGAGGAGGAAGAGCAGGTTGACGACGTTGGTCAGGGGGCCATCGCCCTGGACGTTCCAGCCGATCTCACTGGCGCCTCGGAGCTTGCGAGGGCCCACGGGCAGGCGGGTGAAATCGGCCTCCTCCAGTCCTGCCGCGGTGATCTGCTTCGTCAGCATTTCCCCAGACCGCGCACTCGCCTGGTCGACGCTGTCGGCAAAGGAGGTGCGGGTGATCTGTTTGAGCCGGTCCTCGGCGGCGAAGTAGTTCCGACGCTCGGCCTGGATCTTCCCCAGGCTTTCCCGGGCAATGGCGATCCTCTTGTCCACCTCCTTCAGGGGAGACAGAAACACCCATCGGAACCCGAAGCCCACGACGAAGAGGACCACGATGCCACCAACCAGGCCCGTAAGGAGTTTCTCGCGCTGGTTCACTGGACTCCTTTCTTCCGGGCGGCGGTGTCGAGGGACACGTCGTCGATGGGCCGCGCGGATGGCTTCACCTTGTGGAGATCAATCTTGAGCTTGGCGGGAACCAGGACCTCCACGTTGGAGCGGAACTCGTAGCCGAAGCGGTCGGCTCCCGGAGTGATCGCGATGGGTTTGACCTCGTATCCGGCGGCGACGAGCTGCTTCTCCAACCGGGCCAGCGTCTCGCCACTGCGGGCCTGGACAGCGAGGCGGATGGCGTTCTGGCCGGTGACAGCGATGGAGCCTAGGTAGATCTCCTCGCTGGGAGGCAACACCGAGGTCAGATAGGCATAGTGGTCGAGCCAGTCCCGTTCTCCACGGACCCAGTCCTCCACGACGGCAGTCTGGCGGGTGAGCTTCTGGTAAACCGGTCGTTTCTTCTCGGCATCGGCCAGCTCGGCATTGACCGCCCGCAGGACGGCGTTGCGGCGGTTGAGCAGCCACGACCGGGTTCCGAGGACGCCCACCAGAAGAACCACCACAGCCGCGGTGCCGCCCAGTAGGGCGAGGCGTCGATAGTCCCGCGGTACAGCAGGGCGCTTCGGGTTGACGAAATCGAGTGGGAGTCCGTCGGCATCCCCGACGCCGAGGGCGAGTCCGATCGGCGCCACCGCACCGGCGGATTCCTTGTGAAGATCTGCGGGAAGCTCGAGGGCAGTTCCAGGATCGAGCACCGTGCAGGGCGTCGGAGTCCGTGACGCCAACGCCTCGACCACCGCGGCTTCCTGTCCGGTGCATCCGGCGACCAGGATGCGGCCAATGGGGGCTTCGATCCCCATGCCGCCATAGCTATGGAGGGTGCGAACCACCTCGATGGCAGCTGAACCGACCCAGCTGTCGGAGGACACCGTGTCGCCGGACGGGCGGAGCGCACCCCCGCGGCTGAAGCGAAGGGCCCCGTCCGCCACGATGTCGATGCCGACCTCTTCGGGCCGGATTGTCACCAGGGCCGTGGCATCCTGCGAGGCCTCGAGCCGACAGGCCTGGATGCACCGGGCGTTGGCATCGGGGAGCAATCCGAGCCCCACCAGTCGAAACCCGGCCGCTTCGGCAAGCCTCTGGTATGAGTCGACCTCGTCCTGCCGCACCACGGCCGCCAGCACCTCCACCTTGGTTGCTCCAGCACCCTCAGGCGCCAGGATGGTCTCCTTCTCCATGGGAGTCTCAGTCGTCGCCACGATCCGACGCAGGACCCGGAAGTCGATGACCGCGTCCTCCCGACGGAAGGGCAGGTCCTTGGCGACCTGGAAGTGGACCAGCGAAGCCAGTTCATCCACGCGGCCGATTTCCGGGACCGTCAGGGTCCTCAGGACAACCCGCGCCCGGGGCACTCCCATCACAACGGAAGTGGTTCGGATTCCGAGCCGGTTCAGCGTCCGTCTCAGCGCCGCACCCATGATGGCGGGGTCGTTCCGATCGGCCTCCGGCGCCAGATCGAGGACACCCGACACGACCTGTCCGATCGCCCCGCGCGCGCGCGTCTGGACCACCCGGAGGGTGAGCCCCTCGAGGTCGAGCGCGGTGACCTGGGAGGGCATCCTAGTTCGGGGTTCCCTTCGGAGACCGAACCGTTTCAGAAGCCCTTCGATCAGCTGTGTGCGGTCAGCCATGGATGCGTTTCGTGCTGGGTCCGGATCGAGGCGCCCAGTGTGCCCCGGCCGGGGGGGATTGTTCCAGTGTCTCGGGCAAAAGATTGAAGGGAAGTCCCAGCCGGGTGAGATCCCGGAGGCGGGTGACGACTGGAGTCTCCCCCGAGACGTCCACCTCGGCCTCTAGGACCCGATATCGGCCAGACGGCAGGGCGTATCCGATGACGTGGAAGCGAAACTGGTAGGCCCGGGTGGTCAGATGCGGCACGACGGCCTTGAATTTCGGCAGATCGAGAATGCCCTCGGTGAGGAGCCAAGCCGGCGTTGACCGCTGTTCCTCGCGGAGTCCCTCCCGGGCGGCCACGATGGATTCAGCGGTGGGGAGATCCATTCCCAGCAGGGTGGCGAGGACGATGGAACTCGCCGTGTTGAGGTTGATGAGACCCTCCCGGGCAGCCGTCTTTCCGGAGCTCCGAACCGTGAACAGATCCAGCAACCGCGGCAGTTCCTCGCGGGTGATGCCCGAGGGAATCTCGATCGGGGCACCGGATTCATCCGTCGTTCGCACGACATCCTCCAGGGCGTCGACCGGATGGGTGAGGCGACGGTTGGTGCGTTGAAGCGCCGCGAGGTAGTTCGTAAACCCGGGGGGGAGACCCTTTTCCAGCAGGACAAGACTGGCCTGGTTGATGTCGAGGCGAGGTTTGCCCTCTGCGGTCAGATCCGGATCCGTCGAACCTACGGTGAAATACTGGGCCATTCCATGGTCCAGGCGCCCATCCCGATTGTCCCCGGGCGGCCTCTCGTCGCCATCGTCCTCGTTCGGATCGAGGCGCCCGTTGAGATTGGTATCCTCGCCCAGCAGGAGTTCCGCGGAGAGGCCCGGGGTGTCGAGGAGGTCCTCGACGGCGTCGATTCGACCGATCCTGCGGAGGACAGGACCCGGAAGGGCGTTGGTGGACGACCCCATGGGCGCATCCGGATCCGCCATCGCGTTCGGGATCGGATCGCCAGGGGATTCGGGGGTGGATTCCGCAACGGCCAAGGCTGGTGGGAGAGCCTGGCCGAGTCGTGCCCTGAGAAATTGCACCATCTCCGGGGTCATGCGGGGAACCTTGGCCAGGTCTGCACCGCCGGGCTGATTGAGGTTGATCCGGGAGGCGAGGTCCGTAAGACCAAACCGGACATCCGTTGTGGACTCGCTATCGCCCGGTGAGAACACGCTGAAGAACCAGCGGTCAGAACCATCCTCGAAGACGAGCCGTTCCCGGAAGACCGAAGGGTTGTCCGCCCAGTCCATGGCCCCGCTCCGTACCGCCGACGCCATCTCAAGGGCCTGCTGCACTCCGCTGAACGCGGCCGACCACGACTGTTCCAGGCTGCCACTGGCGGCAGAGGCGGTCTCTTCGGCCCGGTTCCGGAACAGCAGACTGACCGTCACCATTGAGATCAGCAGAATGAAGACAAGGACGGCGAGCAGGACGAACCCCCGACGACCAGGCTGTCCCTGCTGGCTATGGATCGGATGGATCGGGGGCCAGGTCATCTGTTCGAAAAGCGGTTCCGGGGCCAGGTCATCTTTGCAGGGACTAGGCCGCCGGCCGCCCATGCCGGTGATGGGCACAGGGCCAGGTCATGGTGTCGCTTGGGGACAGACCCTTCTGTTGAGGGCCAGCGACTTACGCTCGCCGCAGGTAGGCCATGGGCAGGTTTAAGATGCGGTCCTAGTGGGTCAGCCCCGCGATTGGGGACAGGTCCTCGATTGATGCAGGGGATCTGGGTCGAGGGTTTGGCGTCACGAGGGTCTGGGGTCAGGTCACAGACCAACCTATCCCCGGTTCCACCCCGCCGGGGCCAGGTCATCGCGAGGACAGCAGGGACACGGGGCCAGGTCATGGGATCGACAGCTCTTCCTGTTCCAGGGGTTCGGGTCGGCTGACGCGGCTGCCGGATGGAAGGGCAATCACGCGTCGAAACATCTCCCCGGCGTAGTCCTCGGGCTCGATCCCGGGCTCGATGGGATCCCAGCCAAGAGTGATCTCAACCCCGGCGGGCGTGTTCCCATTCGTCCACCGATCCATCCATACGGCCCCACTCCAATAGCGGAGTCGCAGGTAGCGGATCTGATCGGTCAGCGGTTCGACCGGGGCATTGGTGACGACCTCGGTGATGATGTTCGTCTCCTCGGTCGCAATGGGGGTCATGGCCTCGGACGACGGGGAGAGCACTGGGGGGGAGGGCTTCGGAATGCTGGCGTTCTCGAGGCGGGCAATACCCTGCACCGCGAGGTTGGTGCCGTCAGCCGCCCAGATGGGACCAAACGCCATCCGCACTGCACCACCTGCACCCCCGGGTTCGAGGCGGCTCCGGGAGAACGTCATGGAGGTCGCATCCCCTTCAAATCCCCCCCCGCCCGGGGTTCCAGGCAAAGCCGATCGCAGGTCGGCGGCTAAACGGTCGAAAACAAGACGCATCGCCGCAAGACGCTCGGATTCCCGAAGGACCTGTCCCCTCATGTCGGCCACCTGTCTGTAGAAGGCCATGGCGACGCCGAGGAGGACCGCGGTGATGGACAGTGCGAGGAGAATTTCAATCAGGGTAAATGCCGAGGCTTTCCCGACACGACGCGACAAGCCGGCGCGAGGAGGCGTGGGAAGCCAAGTCATGGGGCAACCCCTCCGGAACGAGGGCTCGGGGTCAGTGTGTTGGTACCGTAGGCCTGGGCCCGGACAACCTCTCCCAGGCGTTGGACGACCAGGGATTCCCGGTGGCGGACGACCACTTCGACGCGGACCAGACCGGAGGGTCCCGCAGTGGGCCCCGAGTCCATCGGAGAGGCAAGGACCTCAGCCGTCCACGCATCCAGGGGCGTAGGGAAAGGCTGCTGCCCCTGACCCGCTGCAGGGCGGATGCCCAGCTGGACCTCGGCGAGAGTGCTCGCCGCCAGGTTGAGGGCCTGAAGTCCAAGGCGTTGGCGTTCCAGACTTCCCATCGAGGCGTTGAGTGCACTGGTTACAATTGCCGCCGCCGCTGCAAACAGCGCCACCGCCAATAGCACTTCGAGCAGCGCCGCCCCGGACCTACCGCTGGATCGAACGGGGCCCATCATGGATTGGTTTTCTGGGGCGAATCGCCGTCCACGAACGAATCCGTCGTGGTCGCCAAGGATTCCGATGGACTCATTGCCGCGAGATCGGGGCGCGCAAGCCACTCTCGGCGGGTGGTCCCGGTCAGACCCGACAACCGGAGCCGGAGCCGTCGCCCATCCTCTGGATCCTTGGAACCCAGGATCCAATCCGCAGAGTCACTGGAACCATCCGGGAAGAACGTGATCTGGAGCATCGACGCCTCTGCCGGATCGGACCCCAGCACGCCTACTGAATCGCCAGCCGTCGGGTCGCGCGACGCACCGCCATCACTGTTTGGGATCTCGACCTGGGGCCTCTGTGGATTGGCCAGCACGTGGGGCTGGATCTCGATAAGCTCCTCGATCCGTTCACGAAAGCCCTCGACACCTGGCAGGGGTTCAAAGATCCCAGGTTGCTTCAGGGGGTCCGGTTCCCAGAGCACCTCGAGACCCGCTGATGGCGGCGTTGGCATCGAAGGAATCGGTGCATTGGTGCCGGAAACAGACAGAATTCCAGAAGGGCCAACCCTCACCCGGACCTGTCGACCCGAGGTCGCCGCCTGGGCCCGGGCGAAGCGGAACAACATCTCGACCTGATCGGAGCCTTCGTCGAGGCGGGCTCCGCGTTGAAGCGAATCCCAACCGAAGATCACCCCGCCCGCCAAAAGCAGGGTCAGGGAGACGGTCAGGACGAGTTCGAAGAGAGTGAACCCGGACCCGGCCGCCCTCGCTGGTCGACCCGGGACTCTCATCACCCCTTCGGCGCCTCAGAGGTTTAGTTGGACCCCGCGCCCCCGGTGGACGGACCACCGTCCTGGGTGTCGCTGGCGAGCTTCACATCGTCCTCGGTGTCCGGCTGACCATCCGGTCCCACCGAGGAGAGCTTGTACGGCAGTGCGCCGGAGTTCTGTCCCTGCGTGGTCGTGTCCGCAAGCTCGTAGCGGATCTTGTTGCTCCAGGGATCGTCGAGGGTGGTACCCGGCTTGAGATAGGGTCCCTGCCACTTTTCTCCGAGGCGCTCGTTCTCGAAGGTTGGCTTCTTCAGAAGCGCATCGAGTCCGCCCTCCTGCTCGTTCGGGTAGTGACCGAGGTTCAGGCGATAGGTGTCCAACGCATTGGCGACCTGTTGGAGCATGAGCCGGGTGGTGTTCCGCTCGGCACCCTTCTGCTGTGGCAGCACGAAGACCACCAGGGCACCGGCCAGGAGCAGGATGATGACGATGACGAGGAGGATCTCGATCAGGGTGAACCCGGAAGCCTGGCGGCGGCGGCGGCAGCGGAGCGTATGGCGAAGTTGGGGAACGGTCATGCGATCTGGCTTAAGCAGCAGTGATAGCCGGACGGACAGAACCCGGACAAGATTCAACTGCGTTGCAGATAAAATCGGAGGTCGAAGGGACACACTCTGCGATGGAGAGGAAGAACATGATTCGAGGTGTCGATCATCCTGGCGGGTTCATTCCTCCGCGGTCTGGAGAGCTACCGGGCAGATGAACTCCTCTGGTCGCCAGGCCATACCCGTCCGGATTCTGCTCTGTTCTCTTCGTCGTCCTCCACGTCGCAGTTCCACGGCGTGAGTCCACTCTTCTCCCTGTGGATCAGGCCGTTTTTGACCCGGTGGTGGGACGTGGTGAACCCCAAAAACACAGCGGGATCAGCGCCAACATTGGCAACAGCGACGCTAGGGCGAGACCCAGATTGAAGGAACCCGTCAGGTCGGCGATCTGCCCAAATCCCTTCTGCACGTAGCCTGGGACAAGCCAGCCTGCGACGCCCGCGATCCCTGTGACCTTGCCCTGGTGTTCGGCCGACAGGTCCTGGGTCAGGCTGTGGTAGATCGGGAAGACTCCCAGCGCCCCCGCTGCCCCAAGGCCCAGGACCGTTAGGAGCAAGGGTCCACGCCCAAGCCACGGCACCAGGGCGACAATTCCACACAGCACTGCGGAGATCCCGAACACGACCAACCTGGACGAGTGGACCGGCAGTCCTCGGAGAGCCAGACGGGTGGCAACAGCCCCGGCCAGGAGACACCCCACGTCGGCCGCGGCGAACCACGCGGAATTGAAATAAAGCGCCTCCGCCTCGGGATAACCCCGGCCTTCCTGGAGGAACTTCATCAGCCAGGCCCGGTACACCTGCCAGGTCGTGTTGATACAGGCCAGGACGCACAGGACGATTCCGAATCGACGGCTCATGAGGACGTTCCAGAACGGGGTCGTCCCACCTGCGATGGAGGACCCCGCGTTCCCCGGTGGGAGGTCTCCATCCCGGACCAGCAGTAGCCACGGGAAAATCCACAACGCACCCGCGATCCCGACGACCAGGAACGGCAGCCGCCAGGCCCCATCGCCTTCCCCCATCAGAGCACGCAGGATCAAGGGTGTCGTGATCGCCCCCACCGTCGCGCCGCTCTGCAGAAGCCCGTTTCCTAGGGACCTCCGGCGATCGTCCAGCAGATGCCGGGTCGTGCGAATCGCACAGGGCCAATGTCCCGCCTCGAAGAACCCGAGGAATCCCCGGGCCAGCCAGAGTTCATGTGCATTGGAGGCCCAGCCGGTCAGGAAGCCGGCGATCGACCACGCCAGCAACACGCCTGGATACACCCATCGCACCGCAAACCGGTCCGCCATCCATCCGAACACCAACGAACCTGCGGCAAAGGCATAGCCGAAGACCGACTCGATCTCGCCATATTGGGTCTGGTTGAGATGGAACTCCCGGCTGATCCGTACCGAGGCTCCGGCGAGGGTCTGGCGATCCATGTAGTTGATCGCCGACGCCACCAGCAGCAGGCCGCAAACCGTCCAGGTCCAGACTGCGCCTCGGGAGGCTTGGGGTGTCGCGGTGGAGACCATGCGCTTACCCTTCCCAGGAATGCCCATCCCAACGGGTCACCCGCTGGAGCAACGCCACGACATCGTCGGAGAACGCCTTGAAGAGCAACTCCCCCTTCTCCACCGAGGCCAGTTGTGGCCAGCCGATGTGCCCCGGTCCGGTGCGGTCGCGGGTGATCCACGCCCGGGATGCGGGAAGGAAGGGGTTCCCCGGAGGGATAGGCTCGAAGCCCTGATAATTCCCCACAAGATGGGGGGCTAGACGCAGGATCATCGAGGTCTCCCACTCGCAGGCATGGCCCATCTCCTTCTGGTGCAGCGTGGGGCCGACGCCCGAGGGAACACCGGAAGGACCTGGCCCCGAGGACCAATATGTGGCCAGGAGCAGCAGGAGATCCTTTCGCTGCCGATGCCGCTGGCGGACCTCGAACAGCGCCTGGCGTCCGGGAACGTCGTTGCCGCCATGGCCGTTGAGGAAGACGAGCCGACGGAACCCCTGCTGGATCAGGTTCTCGGCCATTCCAGAAAGGACATCAAGATAGGTCCGGGGTGGCGCGGACAGGGTTCCCTGAAAATCGAGGTGGTGGTCGGAATTGCCAAGCCACAGCAGCGGGACGAAGAGAACCTCCTGAGCGAGCCGCTCGCGGACGCGTCGGACCACCTCGCCTAGGAGCAGGCTGTCGGTGAACACCGGCAGGTGTTGGCCGTGTTGTTCAAGTGCGGCGATGGGGATCACGATCGGGATGTCCCGCGACAGCGAGGCCAATTGGGGCGCTGAGAGATCGGCAAAGTCCATGGGCGAAGACGGTCCCGCATCAGGCGATCAAGGACGTGTCGGGGTCAAGCGCGTTGGACGAGCGAGTGTAGAAACCCTGGCGAGGCGTCATGGCCAAGGGGTCCCCAATCACTCATCCTGGTCGGGATTGGAAGACTCCCCTGCTCCCACAGGTCCACTCGTCACTCCCGGTTGGTTTCGAAGGCCCTGTTCGATCGGACCACCACGGTCCAGATCACCGGATGAACCAAGGCCTTCAATTCCGCGGAGACCAACGACGCCACTGCCGGATCAAGGGCAATTCCATCGGGATGCCGATCCAGGATCGTCACAAGCGTTGTGAGACGCGCGATGTAGCAGCCCTGCTTCCCGAGATGGATCCAATCCTGATAGAGATCCCATGAGGACCGAAGCGTCCGATCCGACTCTTCGACAGGGCGGCGCTGCAATAGGGTATCGAACACCGCAAAGACCTCTCCCACGGGAATCACCCCGATGGGAACGGAAGGGTTTGCCACCTGTAGTCTGCGCTTCATCCGCCTGAAGAAACGCGCATTAGGTTCGGCTGCCTGGCCGAGCGTCCGATGAAACCTGTCCCAGAGAGTCGCGTACCTGGGCTGGGTCGGCACCCGCTCGTTCCAGGGCCAGGTCGAATAGAGAAGGATGCGGGTTCCCGCGTTGGCAGGATTGCTGCGAGCCGCGTCGATGAAAGCCTGGATTCCTGCGACCTCCAGAGTCCCACTCGGCCCTAAATAGGATTGGATCGCGACATAATCCCACGCATGTCCCCGAAGGGCCCAGGGCCAGGCTGCGTAGAACGGGACAAGCTAATCCAGTCCTCCGACGCCCTCCGGGTTGGCCGCGATGGAGGCTGCGGACTGGGAATAGTCTATATGCCACCCAACACTGGCAGGGATGCCATTCCTTCCCAAGGAGTCCTCAAGCCGGTGGGGCATCAGGTTTCCTGTCAGGGAATTCCCGATGTGGTATCCCCTGAGCCTTCCGGTATCCGCAGCGTGGACGGATGCCGATCCCGCAATGAATCCAAGGCCGATCGAGGAGATCAGTGCCAGCCAACCGGATGCGGTTCTGGCCTGTGCTGTGTTGGACATGATGGAGAACGGCGTCGAGGGCTCGGCGGTTTGAAAGGTTCGGGACGGGAGTTTCGGATCGAGCCGCCGACTGGGTCAAAACAAACCGGGCGCCCTGCTTAAACCAGAACACCCCTGGCGTTCAGATATCGCATCAACTCGCGTCGATTTCGCTCTGGACCTTCAGTCTGGGCAGTCGTGCCTCACCAGGAACCCATGTGCCGTCGCCCGGAAGTTCTCCGCCTGCCGAGCCTCCCAGTCCGCATCACAGCCGAGTTCCCGGGCCATGAGTCCCGCCACCTTCGGCGCCATTTCCAACGCCGCCCGTGCGTTCAGGAACAGGGCCCGGGTGCGTCGCGCCAACACGTCCTCCACCGTCCGGGCCATCTCCCGTCGGACCGCCCAGACCACTTCCGCTCCCCAGATCGGCAGCGCCGGATGCAACATCTCGCCCAATCCCGGCTCCTCGCGGACCAGGTCCTGGATCGCCACCGCATCCGAACCGTAGACCGCCAGCCGGCCGAACCGGTCGGAATGCTGGTGGTACCCGTGGATGTTGAGATGTCGGGTGACGCTGGGGTGTTCCGTGAGACGCGCCAGGACCGCAGCCTGGTTGACGCAGTCCTCCGCCATGTTGCGGTAGGTGGTCCACTTCCCTCCACAGATCGAGACCATGCCCGAGCCATCGATGTGGATCGTGTGATCCCGGGACAACGCCGCCGTGTTCTTCCCGTCACCGGATCGGACCAGCGGCCGTACCCCGGCAAAGGCGCTCAGGATGTCGTCCCGGGCCGGCTTCTTCTCCAGATACAGGGCCGCCGTCTCCAGGAGGAACCCAATCTCCTGATCCATCGGGACCGGCTCGACCGGGACCGATGGGATCGGCGTGTCCGTGGTGCCAACAAGAGTGTGACCGTGCCACGGGATGGCGAACATCACGCGTCCGTCGCTCGTGTGCGGGACCATGATGGCGGTCTCGGACGGCAGGAAGCTGCGGTCGAGGACGATGTGGACCCCCTGGCTGGGCGAGATCATGGGCTGGACCGTGGGTTCGGCGAGCCGGCGAACCTCATCGGTGAACGGTCCCGTGGCGTTGATGATCACCTTGCCGCGTGCGGAGAAGACCTGGCCCGACTCGAGATCCTTGAACTCAACCCCGGTGACGAGTCCGTCCGGATCCTTCAGCAGTGCCGTGACGGGCGCGTAGTTCAGAAGGGTGGCTCCCTGTTCCGCCGCGGTGGTGGCCAGGTTGATCAGGAGTCGGCTGTCGTCGAACTGGCCATCAAAATAGACAACGCCGCCATGCAGGCCCTCGGTCTTGATGTTGGGAAGGCTCTGCAGTGTCTCCTCCTTGGTGAGCAGGTGGGACGACCCGAAACCGTACCGACCCGAGAGGCTCTGGTAGAGCTTCAGTCCGATCCCGTAGAAGGGTCCCTCCCACCATGAGTAGCTCGGGACGACAAATCGCAGTTCGCTGACGAGGTGGGGCGCATTCTGACGAAGGACACCGCGTTCTCGCAGGGCCTCCATGACCAGTGAGACATTGCCCTGCTCGAGATAGCGCACGCCGCCGTGGACGAGTTTGGTGCTCCGGCTCGAGGTGCCCTTGCCGAAGTCGTGTCGCTCCAGCAGGAGGGTTCGATAGCCCCGCGCAGCGGCATCCAGAGCGACGCCGACGCCGGTGGCTCCGCCACCGATGACGATGAGGCTCCACGGTTCCGATTCCGCCCGGGCCTGGGCCAGCATCTCGTGACGATTCATGCCCGCGCCCTCCTCGAGGTCTTGGGGGTGGCCGATTTCCGAGCGGGCGCAGCCTGTTCCCACTTCTTCGCCCGCTCGAGGGCATCCGTCCACCGGGCCCGGAGCGCCTGGGACTGGTCCTTGGACATCCGAGGCTTGAAGACGCGGTCGACCTTCCATTGGGATGCGATGGAGGCCGGCGACTTCCAGTATCCCACCGCCAATCCGGCGAGGTAGGCGGCACCGAGGGCGGTGGTCTCCGTGACCGAGGGACGTACCACGGGACACCCGAGGAGATCGGCCTGGATCTGCATGAGGGGTTCGCTTCGGGCCGCGCCTCCGTCAACCCGCAGATCAGAAATCGACGTCCCCGTGTCGGCCCGCATCGCGTCGAGCAGGTCCGCCACCTGGAAGGCGATGCCCTCGAGTGCCGCCCGGGCCAGGTGGGCAGCCGAGGTGTCGCGGGTGATGCCAATCATCAACCCCCGGGCGTAGGCATCCCAGTGCGGTGCGCCGAGGCCGGCGAACGCCGGCACCAGGAACACCCCGCCGGAGTCGGGTACGGACTGCGCCAGGGAGTCCACCTCCTGAGCCGATCGAACCAATCGCAACCCGTCCCGGAGCCATTGGATCGTGGCGCCGCCGATGAACACACTGCCCTCCTGGGCGTAGTGGACCGGATCCGATCCCAGCCGCCAGGCGATGGTGGTGAGGAGGCGATTCTTGGAGGGCTGAATGTGAGTTCCCGTGTTTTGAAGGAGGAAACACCCGGTTCCGTAGGTGCACTTGCTCGATCCGGGTTGGAGACACATCTGACCGAACAGCGCCGCCTGCTGGTCCCCGGCGATGCCGCTGATCGGGACCCCCTTGATCGAGGGAATCCTGGTCACCTCGCCATGCACCTCGCTCGATCCCGCGACGTTCGGAAGCAACGTCGCGGGGATCCGCAAGAGATCCAGCAGCGCAGGATCCCAGGCTGCGGTCTTGAGGTTGAGCAGCAGGGTGCGGGAGGCGTTCGAAACGTCGGTGATATGCCGTGCGCCACCGGTCAGCTTCCAAACGAGCCAGGTGTCGATCGTGCCAAAGGCGAGGTGACCCGCCTTGGCCAAGGCACGGGCGCCACGGGTGTGGTCCAGGATCCAGGCGATCTTGGTGCCGGAGAAATAGGCGTCCACGATCAGACCGGTCCGCTTCTGGATGTCCTTCGCGCGACCCTCCGCCCGCAACCGGTCACAGGCCCCGGCGGTACGACGATCCTGCCACACGATCGCATTGCAGAGCGGCTTCCCGTTCCGACGATCCCAAACCACTGCGGTCTCACGCTGGTTTGTGATGCCCACCGCCGCGATTTCGCTCGGACGCAGCTTGGCCGTCTTCATGACCTGGGACACCACGCGACGGGTCGATTCCCAGATCTCCTCCGCATCGTGTTCAACCCATCCCGGCTGGGGGTAGATCTGTCGGATTTCTTTCTGGGCGGCACCGCAGGATTTGCCATCGGCGTCGAACAGGATCGCGCGGACGCTCGTGGTGCCGGCGTCGAGGGACAGGATGTAGGCCATGAGGAAGCGGGTGAGGATTGGGAGAATCAGAGTCCGAACAGCAGACGATACAGGAAGGCTCCAGCGAGCCCACCGAGCACGGGTCCGACCACCGGGATCCACGCGTAGGACCAGTCCGAGGACCCCTTGCCGGAGATGGGCAGCAGAGCGTGGGCAATCCGGGGACCGAGATCCCGTGCGGGATTGATGGCATAGCCGGTGGGACCCCCGAGCGAGACTCCGATGGAGACGACGAGGAGTCCGACGAGGAGCGGACCAAACCCCTCGCTCCATCCGGGACCCTTCAGATTGTGGGCGGCTGGAACGGCGATGGCTCCGAGGAGCAGGACCGCGGTCCCGATCGCCTCGCACATAAGATTGGCGAAGGGACTCCGTATGGCGGGTGCGGTGCAGAAGACACCCAGCTTCACCGCAGGGTCGGCGGTCTCTCTCCAATGGGGCAGGTACGAAAGCCAGACCAGGATCGCACCCGTGATGGCACCGGCCATCTGGGCCAGGATGTAGCCCGCGACCTTGGTCCACGCGAAGTCTATGTTGCCGATCGCTGCCAGCCCGAGCGTGACGGCGGGGTTCAGATGCCCGCCGCTGAAGCGGCCAACGCAGTAGACGGCCATCGCGACCGCAAGGCCCCAGCCCAGGGTGATGACGATCCAGCCACCTCCGTTCCCCTTCGAACGGTGGAGCACGACAGTGGCGACGACACCGTCACCCAGAAGGACCAGGAGTGCGGTGCCGACGAATTCAGCGAGGTAGGGTGACATGGCAGTGGCCCGGATGGCCGCGACGGTGCGCAACCGGCTCCGGAAGTCTTGGGGTGCAATGTGAGTGTGGGATGTCCAGAGGCGGGTCTGAAGCCAAATTCCTCGGACCAGGTGGTCGTTCCTTGCTGGGCACTCCGTTTCCCAACGTGTCACGGGCAAACCCTTTTCTTCCACTGGCTGGTCGGCCGGGAAAGCGGTTCCATGGAGCCATCACGATGACCTCGTCTCCTCATGCCTGTGTTGCCCCGGACGGGGCCCTTGTCCGTCCCGATCAGGTCCGCTCCCTCGTCGCCGAGGCCTGTCCCGCTGCCTCGTACCAGGGAAAGCGGGTGCTGCTCATCATCCCCGATAGCACCCGTACAGCGCCCATCGGGATGATGTTCAAGGCACTCCACGACGAGCTCGGCGGGGTCTGTGGCCACTTCGACATCCTGATCGCCCTTGGGACCCATCCACCGATGTCGGAGGAGGCCATCTGTCGTCGCCTCGCAATCACCCTGGAGGACCGCCGCGGTCGTTATCAGGGCGTTCGCTTCTTCAATCACGAGTGGGACAACCCGGCCGCCCTCCGCTCCCTGGGGTCGATTCCGGCCGACGAGATCCACCGGCTTTCCTGTGGGCTCTTCGCGATGGATGTCCCGGTGAGCATCAACGCCCGGGTGTTCGACTACGACGAGCTGATCATCGTGGGTCCGGTATTTCCCCATGAAGTGGTCGGGATGAGTGGCGGCAACAAGTACCTGTTTCCCGGGGTGAGCGGACCCGACATCCTGAACTTCTTCCACTGGCTGGGCGCGGTGGTGACGAACATGGGGATCATCGGCAACCCCAACACCCCGGTTCGGGCTGTGGTGGACCGCGCGGGGGCCATGGTGCCGATACCCAAGAAGTGCTTCGCACTCGTCGCCAAGGGTGAGGGTGCGGTCGCGGTGTTCGCAGGCACCCCGGAATCCGCCTGGGCAGCCGCCTCGGAGGTCTCGGCCCGGCATCACATCGTCTGGAAGGACCGCCCGTACCACACCATCCTGTCGTGCGCCTCGACGATGTACGACGAGCTCTGGGTGGGAGCGAAGGCCATGTACAAGCTGGAACCGGTGTTGGCTGCGGGCGGTGAATTGATCATCTATGCACCGCATCTCCATGAGGTGAGCGTGGTCCACGGGAAGTTCATCCGACAGGTCGGCTACCACTGTCGGGACTACTTCCTGAAGCAGTGGGACCACTTCAAGGACCTGCCCTGGGGGACATTGGCCCATTGCACCCACGTCTTCGGCGGTGGCACCTACGTGAACGGAATCGAAACTCCCAGGGCGCTGGTGACCCTGGCGACGGGGATTCCGGAACAGGTCTGCAAGGAGATCAACCTGGGCTATCGCGACTGGCGCAGCATCCGGGTGGAGGACTTCATGAACCGCGAGGCCGAAGGCGTCCTGCACGTGCCCAAGGCAGGGGAGCAGCTGTACAAACTGAGGGCCTAGGGACCATGGACCGCCGTTTGACATCCAAAGCCCCGGCGTCGGAGGTTGAACCAGGTCCATGACGACGGACACGCCCCAATTCGATACGCTCCGCGAGGCCTACGCGGCCGTGTACGATTGTCGACCGGAAGAGTTCGAGCATCGGGTCTTCTGGCGTTGCCTCTATCCCCACGCCTGGGTGCCGGCCCGGTGCATGTGGTGGGTGGAACGGGACTTCTTTCGGATCGACCTTGAGACAGCTCAGGCCTTGTCCGAAGCCCGCTGCGATGCCGATCTCCGACGGGCGATCGACGATCTTGAAAACCACGCTCTGGTGGAGCGCAGCCTCCGTCGGGGAACGTTCCGGATCCGGCTTTCCCCGTCCCGCCTCGGGCGCCTGCTCCAACCGCTCCTGCCACTGCTTAGACCTCTGCCAGAGCGAAGGGATTCTGAGTTGGCGATTGCCCCGACTCCGACTCCAGCGGAGGGAGCACGCCGACCCATCCGCCGGGTCGACGAGCTCAAAAGCCTGCGTCGGATCCATTCCCGCATCGTCGTCGGGATCGCGATACCCCAGGCGCTCCAGGAGGCGGGTTGGGGGAAGGAGGAGCTTCTCAGATCCTTGACCGAACACGCCCCGACACACCCGGAACTCGCCTGGCTCTTGTCCTATCTCCAGGTACTCGACAAGATGGAGTCCCTGCGGAACGGGCAGTCGAGTACCTAAGGTCCGGCTTGGATCACCGCGACCCCCTTCCCCCGCGTCCCCGATCTGGCATAGGTTCCGCCCGTGCATTCGTTCCGATACGTCAAAGACCAGCTGCAGTGCGAGGACGTGATCCTGGCCGACCTCGTCAAGAAACACGGCACTCCGCTGTACGTGTATTCCCAGGCCACGCTGTCGGATCACTTCACCAAACTCGACCAGGCGTTGGCCCCGCTGGACCACCTGATCTGCTTCGCGATGAAGTCGAACTCGAATCTCGCCGTGATCCGCACGCTCGCGGATCTCGGCAGCGGGTTCGACACGGTGAGCGCGGGTGAAATCCGGCGGGTGATCGCCGCCGGAGGCGACCCACGGAAATGTGTCTTCGCCGGTGTGGGCAAGACCGAGGAGGAAATCGCGTTCGCACTCGACCAGAGCATCTACAGCTTCAACGTGGAATCCGAGGCGGAGCTGGGACGGATCAGCCGCGTCGCCGTGAAGCGGCGCAAGATCGCCCCCATCGCGGTCCGGGTGAACCCGAACGTGGACGCTGGCACCCATGCCAAGATCACGACCGGCACCTATGAAAATAAGTTCGGCATCGCCTTCGAGGAGATCGAGGGCGTCTACGCCCGGGCATCCCGACTCCCCAACCTCCGCCTCCGGGGACTGCAGATGCACATCGGTTCACAGCTGACCGAGGTGAAGCCGTTCGCATTCTCGGTCGACAAGGTCGCGCCGCTGGTGGCGCGGTTGAACGGCAAGTACGGATTCGACTTCTTCAGCATCGGAGGTGGGATTGGGATCGTCTACAAGGACGCCCTGGCCAGCGGGTCGGAGGGCTGGTGGAAGACTCCGACGGGTCGACGCATCCTGACGCCCTCCACCTATGCGGAGACGCTCGTGCCCAAGCTCAAGTCCCTTGGGCTGCGGATCCTTCTCGAACCCGGACGGTTCCTGACGGGCAACGCCGGCGCCCTCGTCACCCGGGTGGAGTACATCAAGAAGACCGGGAAGAAGAACTTCGTGATCGTCGACGCGGCGATGAACGATCTGATCCGTCCCGCCTTCTACGACAGCTATCACGAGATCGTCCCGCTGGGTCGTCGTGGTGGGAAGACCGTCCCTTCGGATGTGGTCGGCCCCATCTGTGAGTCCGGCGACTATTTCGCCAAGGATCGTCCCCTCCCGAAGGTGGGCGAAGGTGACTGTCTCGTCCTGTTGAGCGCGGGTGCCTACGGGTCGGTGATGGGATCCAACTACAATTCCCGCAGCCTCCCGCCGGAGATTCTGGTGAACGGACGGAAGGCCTCGGTCGTTAGACGCCGTCAGGCGATTCCGGAGGTCTGGGCCGGCGAGAAGTTGGCCGCTTGGCAGGGCCGTAAGTCCAAGGCGTGATTCCCAGAAGCAACTGACAGGAGGCTGAAGGATCGGCAAAACTGGCGGCAAAAGTAGGGGTGCCAGAGCCGAGGGAGCTTTTTTGGAACACGTGGCGGACGGGTCACGCCGACGAGAAACCAATTTGTCTGCAGCGACTACCAACTCCTTGGTGCCGGTGGAGGGACTCGAATCCAAGAAAGCTCCCCTGGCAATGTCGCTCGAATCGCGACGGCGCCTGCGTGAATACAGCACGAAATGCAAGATTGAACGGCGCGAGCGGGCAGGCGTGTTTGCCGCGGACGGAGTATCTGAGGCTGAGGATCCGCTACATGGTGGATGGGGCGGTGCTGGGGAGCCGGGAGTATGTGGATTCGGTGTTCAATCGACACCGGGACTGGTTCGGCGCGCGACGGACCTCCGGCGCCCGACCTGTACGAGGGGTGTCGGGCTTGGCCCTGAGTTGTCTGCGCGACCTGCGGGTCCGGGTGGCTGGGTGAACTGAACTTGGCCAGGGACTGGCCGTTCCTGAATCAGGAAACCGCGCCTGCGATTGCCCCACCACGGGCGATCTGGGTGGGCTTGTGTCGTTTCATGATGCTCGGGCCTCAAAAGAATTCTGAAGTCGATCGGGTGTCCCCGGTTACGACTGCGGATATGACGCCTCTGAGAGAGCTCCAAGCTGTGTACCGAGACTAAGGAGCTGACTCCAAGGCTCGCAAACGACTGAAGACCGACAAATGACCTGACCCCATTGGTCGGTGATAAATGACCTGACCCCGCGCGGTATCTGACCCCGCGCGATATCCACGACCCCTCGCAGGGACCATCCGAGGCGTATTGGAATCGGCGCTGGGCTGCCGGACGTTCAAGTCCGGGTATCCGATTGAGCGGAGATGAAACAGGGTTGGGTCATTCCCAAGGCACAAAACCACAACTGGCATCGCCTTGATCGGTGCACGGACACACGGCTGAGCGAGATCCGAATGAGCGGGGCCTCGTCCCTGGCCTCGGAAAGACTCAGAACCCCGCAGTCAGATCTTCTGGAATCATCCTCTCACGCCATAGCCTGAAATAACGCGGAATAGCTGTGCCTCTGGTCAGATCCCAGACCGAAGTCTGCATCTGCCGCAGGGCCAGCACCGACAGGATTTCCCCCGAGATCCAACCCGTCTCCATCGAGTACAGGCTCCACCCCACATCGGCGTCGCTGCCCCAGTGCTCCCAGCGTCGGTAGTCAAATCCCCGGAACCATCCGCCATCAAGCTGCGGCTGGGCGTCGCTCCGGATCTGGATCCGGCAGAGAAACCGCGCGAGACGATCCTCCGCGTCGCAATACAGCCCTTCCCCAGTCGCCGCCGCGGCCTCATGCAATCCCACCAGCGCGAAATTCGCCGTGTAGAGAAGGTCGGTGTTCGGATCGCCATTCTCCTGGATGAGTGTCGTCTCCGCCGTGCCATAGGCCCCATTGCTCGTCGGGCCCTGGCGGATCTTCGTGAGGATCGCGCCACACGGATCCATGTCGCTGGTCAGATCCACCGCGACGCGTCGCAACCACTCCCGGTGCTCCGGGGTGTCCTCCTCGCGAACGAGCCAGGCCAGGGGCAACAGCATCCGGGCCCGTTCCTGGTTGAACTGGTCATTCGTCGCCGACCAGCCCTGCGGATAGACCTCCATCAGTCTCCGAATGCCCCGGGTTGCACGGTCTCGCAGCACTGGGGATCCCGTCGCATTGGCCCCCCAGAGGAGACAGGCCTGAACGTAGGCCTGGAAGTGCGGTGAAAGATCCTCGTGTGAGCCATTGAAGTGGCCCTCCCATCCGCCGCTGACCAACGACGGCAGCTGGATCGAGGGGGCTATAAAACCCTTGCGGCTCGTCAATCGGGCCAGTGCCAGGAGCTGCTGGGCCAACCGTTCATCGAACCGCTCCGTCCCAAGCGCCGCTGCAGTCCTCAACAGTCCCAGCCACGCCCGCGCGTTGTCGTCACCCCACAGCTGATGATACCCATGAGACTCCCCGTAGTAGCGCGGCACGTCATTCCAACCGGCCAATCCGAACGCCGGATGCCTGGGGTCTGCGAAGTCTCCACCATAGAGATGCCCACTCCCGACCAGCCAATCGCCCAGGTTTGATCCGATCCGGGTGAGATCACGACGTCCCAACACCCTTCCTGCGAGGGCCAGCGCTCCCGCCGATTCCCCCGCGTTGTCGGCCCGACGCCACCAGAGCACAGACTGGGATCCATCAGAGTAGATCTTCGAACGGAACCCTTCCAGCAACCCAAGGCTGCCATCGCCCACCTTGGAACCCTTCGGCATCCCAGGACCCGCCCGATGACCATCCGGCCAATCGGGAGTCGCAGGACCTTGATTCGACTCCCGGTCATAACGGGACTGCCATTCCGGGTGAACCAAAAGCCCCGATCGACGATACCACTCCGCACCCCGACGCAATGCCTCCCGTTCGACATTCCTCGGCAGCGTGGCCTCGCGAGAAAACGACGGGCGGACCCTCGGTGTCCATCGCAGCGGTGGAATGTCGGCATCCGGATCCACCCACCCCAGAATCATTCGCCACACAGGATCCCAGGCGTCCAACGGCGCATACCGGGCGGTGACGAACTGGCTGAGCTTGGTGGTCGCCACAAGGATTCCTCCGCCCGGTGCGTCGAACAGAACCGGATGCACCCCTGTCGCCGGCAGTCCATAGACTGCGGTGTCGTAACCCGCCACCTGAGCCAGAGCGAGATGCGGATGCTCGACAGCGACCGGAAGATGGTGGCAGTCATGGATCATGAGGATCCGTCCCTTGCGCAGGGACTCCCCGAACGCATCGCTGGCAACAACGGTCCGCTCCAGGATGTTGCCCCAATATCCCGTCGCCAGTGTCCTCGGACTTCCGAGTGTCAGCTCCGGCACCATCGACGGATACTCCACGTAGAGCCGCACCTTCCTCGACCGAGCCCTTTCGAACACGTCCGGGTCCACACGCGTGGTCTCGTGCGGATACCCGTCCGCTAGGATCAGAACACCTGAACCCTCAGGGGCGGTCTCGACGGCCGACCTCGCCTCGGTGAAGCGTCGAACCTTCGCGCCGCTCTCCCGAAGAACACGAACCAGGTCGTTGTCCGACCGGGCCACGATGCGCCATGGGGTTGAAGCCACCGCAGCCAAAGATCCGCCGAGGAGGGTCCATGCCAGGATCAACCCGGAGGTCAGCGAGCGGATCCATAAGCTGGGGCGTCGTCTGTGATTCATGGACAGAGTGTTCGAGACGCGGCAACGCCCCAGAGGTTCAGAGGTCCTGAAAGCGTGTCGGCTTGGGAACACTCCCGGAAACCTTTCCATGTGTCAGGATGACGCTTCGGTTTGGAAACCGCACCTCATGGCCTCGCCCCAGGGACTCAGCCAAGGATCCCATGGATGGGTTCGCCGTAGTCGATCTCCAGTCGGGTCCGTCCCGGAATCGTCAGACGCCTTGGATCGAGACCGAGCTGATGGAGGACCGTGGCGTGGAGGTCGGTGACGTAGTGCCGGTCCTCCACCGCATGGAACCCCAGTTCATCCGTGGCGCCGTGGACGACGCCCCCTCGGACGCCGCCACCCGCCAACCAGACCGAGAATCCGTACGGATGATGATCCCGACCGTCACTGCCCTGCGCTCCGGGTGTGCGTCCGAACTCGGTGCCCCACACCACGAGGGTCTCCTCGAGCAGTCCTCGTTGCTTCAGATCCTTCAGCAGTCCCGCAATCGGCTGGTCCACCTGGGCGCAGAGCCGGCTGTGCCCCGCACGCAGTCCCCCGTGGGCATCCCACTCCCCGGCACCGCCATCGCCACCGTGGAAGATCTGGACGAAGCGCACACCCCGCTCGACCAGCCGTCGCGCCGCCAGACACTGCTGGCCAAACGTCTTCGTCACGTCGTGATCCAGTCCGTAGAGCCGACGGGTGTGTTCCGATTCCGCATGGAACGCCACAACCTCCGGCACCGCCATCTGCATCCGGAACGCCAGCTCGTAGGATTTGATCCGGGCGGCCAAGGCTGCGTCCTCCGGGTACTCCAATGCCGCAATGCGGTTCAGCCGATCCATCAGCCCAAATTCAGCTCGCTGCTCCTCGTTGAAGACATCGGGGCCCGGCCCGGCATATGGCAGCGGCCGCTTGGGATCGATCGCGAGCTGCACGCCCTGATGTTCGGGACCGAGGTAGTTCGATCCGTGGGCTCCAGTACCACCGCAACAGTCGGCGATCGGACGGCCCATGACCACGAACTGAGGGAGGTTCTCGTTCAACGAGCCGAGTCCGTAGTGGACCCACGACCCGATCGTCGGAAATTGACCCTCGAGCACGTGTCGACCCGTGTGGAACTGCAGCTGCGCCCCGTGATTGTTGTCGGTCGTCCACATCGAACGCACCACCGCGATGTCATCGATGCAGTCGCCCACATGCGGCCACCAGTCGCTGACCTCGATGCCGCTCTGTCCACGGGGTCGGTGCCCCACCTGCATCGGGAGGATCTTCGGGTGGACCTTGTGCAGTCCGGCGACCAGCTCCCGGAGGTTCTTCTTCAGATACGGCGAGTCCAGGCTGCCCTTGTAGGGCGTCTCCGCGATGGTCTTTCCCTCGTAGCGGTTGAGTTCGGGCTTCGGATCGAAGCTCTCCATCTGGCTGGTGCCACCCTGCATGAACAGCCAGATCACACTGCGGGCACGTGGCGCGAACTGCGGGAGTCGATCCAGAATCCCGGCAGGTCCCGTCACCGCGGCCTGGAGACGACATTCCCGGGCGAGCATCGACCCAAGCACCATGCCGCTCATGCCCATGCCCCAATCGGTGAGGAACGACCGTCGGGTCCTGATGCCGGTCCGTCGCTCCGGATTCGTATGGAAGGGGTTCATCGGATGCTCACGAAGTCGTTGTGATTGAGGAGGACGACAATCAGGTCTTCCTTCGCTCGGCGTATTGGATCCTTTGAGGGAGGCACCTGGGAGGCGTCGCCCACCGAGGCGGGTGTGAGACCGGAAGGGTCCGACAGCAGGGCTGCCTGTCGCCCGAGGAATTCCTGGCAGGCTGCCATCTCCTCCGGTGTGGGCGGCCGACCGAGGATCCTTGTGAAGGCGGCCCGGATGAAGGGCTCGTCCGAGGCCGGCTCGCCAAGCGAGTCGCTGAGGGTCTGCGCCAGCCGACGGGACTGGGACTTCACGAGCACACTGTTGGCCAGCGCGAGCGCCTGCTGCGGGACGATGCTCTCGTCGCGCCGATAGCACTCGGCCACGCCGGGACCGTCGAAGGTCTGTGTGAACTCCATCACCTTCTCCTTGGCGTGCCGGAAGTAGAGGCTGCGACGGGTCGAGGATTCGCCCGCGCCCTGATCCAATTCCGGGCCACCCATGGTCGAGTCCAGACCCCCACTGACCTGAAGCAGACTGTCCCGAACCACCTCGGCCTCGACCCTCCGAACGTTCATCCGCCAAAGGTATCGGTTGTCGGGATCCTTGGCGTGGTTGTGTTCCGCAACGGTCCCACCGGACGTCTTCATCCGATAGGCCGAGGACGTCACGATGAGGCGGTGCATCGCCTTCAGACTCCAGTTCTGCTGCAGGAACTCGGCAGCGAGCCAGTCGAGCAACTCAGGATGGGTCGGCGGCTGTCCGGCACGGCCGAAATCAAACACGGTCGGAACCAGCGGGCTGCCCATGTGCCGCATCCAGAGCTGATTCATGGCCACCCGCGCGGTCAGCGGGTTGTCCCGGTGGGCGATCCAACGCGCGAGGCCGAGGCGCCGTCCGGTGGAGGTCTTCGGGTAGACGGGGCCGAGGGCGGTGTAGTTCGTCGACGGTTCCAGCGCCGCCTTGCGGGCGGCTCCCAGCGCATCCCGCGATTCGGCCAACTTCTTCTCCGCGGCGGCGAGGGCCTCCTGGAGCTTGGGGTCGGGTTTTGACTCGGGCGCACCAGTCGCGGCAGGGTCGTTCGGCTTCGGTGCGCGGGGCACCTTTTGGAGTGCGGCGACGGCCTCAGCCACGGCCACCTCGGCTGCGGCAACCTTGACCTGATGTTCTGCGGCTCCTGCCGCTCGGGCTGCGGAGTCCAGATCGCCGGGGACGAGCCCCTGTTTCAGCCGCTCGGCGACAATCCGGCTTCGGAGAGCCACGCCTTCGGCCCGGGCGAATGCGGCCTGGTGGCTGGCCAGATCCGCCGACAACCGTGAGGCCTCGATATCCTTTTCGGCCGCCAGCGCGGTGGCCCATGCCGCCTCGGCCTTCTTCTCGGCAGTCGACACGGCCGCATCGCTGAGGGCCAACGCCGATTTCAGGGCTTTCTCGGTCAACGCCGGGTAGAAGCTCTCCAACGGCATCGTCACCTCTCGGATCTCCGCAGGCCTTGCCATCAGGAACTCCAGGATCTGCGGATTCACCGGTTGATTCGTCTCCGGCCGGGCCTCGTCACCGCGGGTGAAGACAAACGTCGGATCCGCCAGGCGACCGTCGAAGGCCTGGACCAGGCTGTTGGCGTTGGGATCGCCCCCCTCCGTCATGGAGACGGTCCGGATGTCATACGGTTCGAAGAACGCGCGCATCCGGTAGAAGTCCATCTGGGAGATCGGATCCGATTTGTGCTCGTGGCAGCGGGCACAGTTCACCGTGAGGCCGAGGAACGCCTTGGCGGTATGTTCCACCGTGGCCTCGATCCAGACGTTGCGGTTGTACCGGAACCAATTGCGGACCAGGAACCCTGTCGCCCGGAGCGACCCGGAATCGAGGGGTGCCAGTTCATCGGCCGCCAACATCTCGACGATCATCTGGTCGTAGGGCTTGTCCGTGTTCACGGACTCGACGATCCAGTCCCGCCACCGCCAGATGTGAGGCTGGCTCTCGCGGACCTCGGCCCCATGGCCAGCCCAGTCGCTGTAGCGCCAGACATCCATCCAATGCCGACCCCATCGCTCGCCGTGTCGGGGACTGGCCAACAGGCGTTCGACCACCTCCACATACCGCTCCTCGGAAGGATCCGAAACGAAGTCCTGAAGCTCCGCCGTGGTGGGCGGTACGCCGACCAGATCGATGTACAGGCGACGGAGCAGGACGTTGGGCGATGCCGGCTCGACTGGGCGTAATCCCAGGTTCCGATGGCGGTCTGACAGGAACGCGTCCACAGGGTTGCGGCCCCAGGAGGAGGTTGCTGAGGGCACCGCGGGTGGGTGCACCGGGCGAAACGACCAGTGAGACCCAGGGTCTGGCCGGTTGGCAGGATTGGGTTCGGCCGCGGTAGCCACCGACATCATCCCCTGCATCAGGGCAGCGACGAAGAGACCCAGCCTGATCCTCAGGATCGCCTTCCAGCCTTGGTCAGTGCGTCGTCGGATCTGATGTCCCTCGGAGAAGTGCATGCCAATTCGCGTTCCGAGCAGTTCGCCGGATCGCAGGGAGATTTCCTGACCGTATCCACCGTCCACCGAATCTCCAATTCCTGAGTTGGCGATCGACCTCACCGGTCGAGGTGGCGGTGAAGGAACCGAAGTGTCTGATCCAGATGAATCTCGTGGCCGCCTACAAACCACTCAATGTCGCAGTTCTCTGGTACCCTCAACTGGGCCTCGTAGAGGCGTCGGACCTTGGCAAACTCAAGGCCCACCTGCTCATCGGCGCCCACCGGATCGGCATGGCCTCGTTCCACCATAAAGGGACGGGGTGCAATCAGGGCCGCCATCTCGGCGTACCCGTATGTGCTCCCGAGGTTGAACTCGAAGATGTAGGGCTCGGGCTGGAACACGTAGCTGTAGTCGCTGTCCGTGGTCGTCGTCTTCCAGGTCCACTCGTTGAAGTCACCCGACACCACCGTCATCGCATAGCCATCCACGAGCAGCGGCATCCGCATCGCGGTCTTGCCGCCCCAGGAGAGTCCATAGAGACCGATCCGGTCGGGTGCAACAAACGGCTGGGTACGGAGCCAATCGACGATCTGCTGGTGCATCGCTGCGATGTAGGCGTATTGGGTCAGCCCGACGCTGTTGCACTTGCGAACGAGGCTGTCCGGGGGTGGGAACATGACCAAAGGGGAGAACGTGACGAACCCCTCCTCGGCCAGATGGGCGGCAAACGCGTGGTAGGCTCCGGCCTCATCCTTCACGAGTTGGTCGGGATCGCCTCCACCACCGTGCTGACACACCACCACGGGTCGTCGCTCACCCGGACGCAGGAGCTTGGGGATTACCAGAAGGCCGAATGCATTGGCGCCAGTAAGGACATCCAGCTGGACCTCGTAGCAGCGCCATTTGGGCTCGTCATACCGCAGTCGTGACCTGGCCCCATACGGCAAGAGCGGGGTCTCAATGCGGCCAAGGATCTCCCGCCGGAGGTGTTCGATGTAGGGACCCTTGGTGGCCAGGTGGCTTTCGAGCGAGGAGGAGTCGAGCCGCGACAGGAACCGGGCGCGTTCCTGTCCACTGCGGGCCAACAGCGCCTGGTTGTGACGATCCAGTTCCTGCATCTGCCGGACCTGGCGGGCCTTGGGATCAAACCCTCGGCCGCGCGCCATCAGATCCTCTGAGACAGCCGCGAGTTTTGCTTCGGGATCCAAGGCGCCCAGAAAGGCACGCAACAGCTCCGGAGTTCCGAAACGCCCCTGTCCTTCGGCACTCGGGATCAGATCGATTCGAACCGGCGGCTGGAGTCCCTCCACCAGCTCGTCCGCCCGTCTAACCTCGGAGCGGACCGTCTGGAGATCCGGCGATCGAACCCCACCCCGACTTCCCCCGGGCGCCACCACCGACACGCTCGGAGTGCGGCAGGCTTCGATAAGCAACCGACGGGGCAGGATCAGGGTGGCGATCTCGGCATCCCCGAACTCCGTCAGCAGCGAGAACACGCTCCGGTCGAAAGGTTCGCTCCAGTGATGCTCGCGGGAATCGAAATAGCCCGAGACCCCGGACGCCTGGATCCGGGTATCGATCGCCGCAGCATAGAAGGCCAGGAGACCTCCTTCTCCATAGCCGATCACGCCGACCGGGGTGTGGTCCAGGGTCAGCCAATCGACAGCAGCGAGGACTTTCTGCACCTCATATCCGATGAGGTGTCGACCGAGTTGGTAGGCGGGTCTGAAGAGGAACTCCCGACTGGTCATGGGCTGTCTGGAATAGGCCCGGAATCCATCACGTCCGCGCACCTCCACAGCGCGGTCGATCAGCACCGGGACAATCACCCGACACCCGCTCTCGGCCAGGTGCCTGGCGAACTGGGACTCCAGGTCGACGCCGGGCTGGAGCCCGACGAGCTGCTCCGGGGTCTGCTCGCAGTCAGGGATGGCAACAACAGAAGCCTTCGCTCGGTGACTGCGGGGCTCGAGGAGCAATCCCTCGCCGTGCACCTCGCCAAATGCCGGCCAGCGGACCCGCAAGATGTCATAGGCCCCACTCCTCGCCACGAGGGCCGGTTCCTCAAGAGTGGCAACCAACATCGGTGAGTCGAAGGCCACCCGTGGATCACGGACCCCTAGAATCTGTGCGAGCCGGGCTCGGTTCGTGGCGATGGACCGGGTGTAGTTTTCCGCCGAGGACAAATCCCGATGCCACCTTTGGGGTCTGGCCGCCTTCGCCCTCCGGATGGCGGCGTCGAGGACACCATCCCAATTCCCTACGCCTCCCCTGCCGGCCTCAAGCGGTTCGGTACCGGGCAGAACAGCGGATGCCGGCTCCGCTGCCGTGGTAGCACCTAGGGTGACGATCATCCACAGAAGGGCACTCCTAGCCGTGGATAGACTCCGACGTCGACCCCGTGGGTACCGAACCCACGTGACGGTCACGGATGGCAACAGAGGTCCGGCGGGCTTCATAAGGACTCCAGGTGAAGAGGGCGCATCAGGATGGATCGTAACAGGCGAAAAAGTCGACGAACGAAGCCAATCGATGGGGCAGTGCTCGATCGAAAACGAGCTCGGGTCTGGTGTCCGCGCTAAAAAGAGTCGCAGGACCCAGGTTCCAATTGCAGCCCATCGATCGAAGGTGGGCTTCTCCAAAACCAGTAGGATCAGGTTGCATTCGAATGGCCTCAACACCACATGGGCCTTTCCTGCACCCCGTGAATTTTACCTCGGTCCACCCGCATCGTCTGTTGGCCGCCACAATCGGGGTCATCGTCCTCGCAGGATGTGACAGGCGTTTGGAAACAGCTCCCAGGTCGAACAGCACGAATGCCATTGATCCCCTGTAAAGAAGAGGCGTTGCAGACAGACCTACCTCTATCGCATCGGAGGAATCACCCGCCCGGGTGGAGGTTCAGTTGCCAGCCGACCGGATCGTTCAGATCGCCAGGGAACAGGCGTTGCTCAAGGGATTGACCGGAGGGGAGATCGAGTTCCAAGCCCATGAGACGGGTTCGGGACGGTGGTGGATTGGCATTCGAACCAAGGATGAAGACCCATCCACTGTTGCAACCGTTCGGATCTCCGAGGATGGAGAGGCAATGGAGTACCTTTCCCCGGGGCACACGATTTCGTAGGTCGATGCGATCGAACTGGCAAAAGGGCGGATGAGGCTCGGAGCGGAACGAAGGAATTGAAGGTTCTGTATGCCAGAAAGGTAGGCGACATCTTGCGTCTTGGCATCACATGCTACCCCGGGGTTTATGGCGGTGGATCCGATTGCGAGGTGTCTCTCGGACCCACTGGTCGTCTGATTTGGGTGAAGGAGATGTCCAAGGGCGCGATGATGTCAGGGAGGTAAGAGCTTCCGCCCTACCCTTCTCCGGTGGGGCGGGGACGATGTCCGGAAACCGGCCCCGATCGGGCTCGATCAACCCGATCCCGGTCCGCCAAGAAGTCGGCAGGGGGTTCGGCTCAATCCCTGACCCACGGCGCGACCGGGCGCACCAGGCCACCGCCGTCGTCATTCAGTTCGCGGATGGACAGCGAGACTTCAGGCAGTTGGTCGCGGGTCCGCGCCACCACGAGAATCATATGCCGGCCCCGATTCAGGAACATGGGCAGGCGCTTGGGGGACCACGTCTCGCGCCCCAGCCTCAGGTCGAACAGCTCCCTTCCGTCGAGGTAGAACTGCAACTCCCGACGGGAACCCGGACCACCCAGGCCCGCCGTCCATTCGACCCACACCCCTCTGTCAGCCTGGATCCCAGCTACAGCAAATGCTCCCGTCGTACCGGCTGACGGTTGGGTCGGAGCTGGGCACCATTTTCCGAACGCGAGCATCGAGACTCCCTCCACGCGCTGCCACGGTTTCTCGTTCGCACCGAAACGCACGGGCTGATCCCACCGCCACTGATCGACACGATTCGTGATGAAAGACGCTTCCGCCGTGGATCCGGGGAGTTCCGGGCCAATCACCAACCAGTCGCGGATCTCTCCAAGTCCTGCGTGGAGCCTCTCCTGCCACGCCACCGTTGCATTGCCCACGGTGACCTCGACGGTGGCGGGAAACCCAAACGTCCCCCGTGCGCCAACAGGAACGCGGACCGGCATTCGGAACGTGGCGTTGGATTGAGGGTTCGCAGAGGCGGCAACCTGTTCACTCTGCCAGCCTTGCGACCACTGGGGTCGCACCTGGATCATCGCAGTCCCGCCTCCCCGATTTTCGACATTCACATCCCAGTCGGCGTCGCCGCCTGTGCCCTGCTGCACCGTGTTGTTCAATCCAGCAGATGCAGAGGCGTGGAGGCGGATTCCAAAAAGCACTTCGGCCAGGTCGGGGTTGTGCGGCGGCGGCACCGACTGGGTGACTGCCTGCGCGACCACTCGCTTCAGTTCCATCCAACGCGGATCCGATTCCGCCACGGCACCGAGTTGAGACGCCTGGTCGCGGAACCGGCGGAGATCGAGGACCGGGCGCTTGGAGAGTCGGCCGATCACGCCTTCCAATGCCTCGAACCAGTATCCGATCCGGCGACCCGGCTCAATCCAGGCCGCGTCGATCCCTGCACCCACGAGCGGACGCCGTACGCCCTCGAGCTGGTTGCGACGCAGCATGACCCCTGCGGTGCGCCCCCCGATGTCCAGTCCCTCAGGCGCGTCGGTGATACGATTGTCCTCGATGAGGATGTCCTCGGCACGGAAGGGCAGCTGGCTTCCGACCGACAGGAGGATCTTGCCGCCGTGCACGTCATTGCCCCGGAGGACCGCGGCATTCATCAGGCAGGGCGTCTCGGCCCGACCGAGGGAATCGATGTCCCCTCCGCTCAGCTCGATGGCGGCGGTACCGGACTCGAACCGTCGCATGTCGAGCCGCGGTGCCACGAGACGGTTGCCCAGCATCTGGGAGAAGAACGAAGGCTCCGCTGCCTCGGGTCCATCACTGGTGTGTTGGAACGCGAGAAAACGGAGGGCAGCCTCTGAACTTCCGCCGACGCGTTCGAGTCGGTTCTCGGCGAAGACCACCTCGTGGTTCAGTCCGTACATCTGCATTGAATCCCCGTCGGCAATGCGGTTCCCCACCATCAACCAGTGGCGCAGGCTGTGGTTGATGCCGAGGAGCGAGGTGGAATCGAGTGGCACGGACCATGGCCGGTCGATTTCGATCGAGTTCGTGGTGCCACGCAGAATCGTTCGCGCCTGCCCCTTCCCCCGTCCGGCCATCACAAACGCCAGATGTCCTTCCGGCTCGAATGGCCAGGAACGCACCGGCTTGTTGAGTTGGACCGAGGTTCCGGAAGCCGAAGCCACACCTCCGTAGTACACCGGGGACGCTCCATCCGAGCCGACGATCTCGTAATCGGCCGACTGGGCGAAGGCGACCGTGTTGCCGCGGAAGTAGACCTGGTCGTAATACGGATGAGCCTTCGTGCTCCAGCCGGCCCGCGACATGTTGTCCGCTCCCAGCATCTGATTGTTTTCCCAGATCACCTTGCGGCCGCGTTGGGCCCAGACAAGCCCACCCCTTCCCGTGTGGAGACGGTTGTTCCGAACGAGACTTCCGTCGGACATGAACGCCAGCAGGAGGGGGAATCCGCCCGCGTAGATGTCGCAATCCTCAACCCGGATGTCCCGACCGCAGAGCCAGACCGCAACCCCGGTGCCCGCGGCATCAAGGGATTCAAAGTTCAACTGCCGCGTGATCTCGATGGTGTCGCTCAACTGTCCCCAGCCTGGACGTGCGGCATAGGGACTCCACCGGATCACGAGTCGCCTCAGGACGATGTCTCCGTCCTGCCACCAGGGCGGCCGATTGGCATTGGAGTAGAGCGACTTGCCGTCGACCTCCGCCATGTTCTCGATGCCACGTTCCGCGCCGACATACCAGATTGTCATATCCTCCAGACCAAACTGCGCTTCGCCATGAACGATGCCCCGGAGTCGGGCGAAATGACGGTTGCTCCAATACAGCAGCGTGGCCTCACGGCTCGCTCCACGCAGCAGCACGCGCCGAGGGATCCGGAGCGGTCGATTGAACCGGTACTGGCCGGACGGAAACCACACCACGCCGCCTCCCGCTCGTCCTGCTTCGTCCAGCGCCTGTTGCACCGCGCCGGTATCATCGGCCACACCATCGCCACGCGCGCCATGATGAAGGACGTTGAACTCACGTTCCGGCCAGGGCTCAACCCTCTGGACGCGCAACGGTTCAGGACAGCGCGCCCAGGCCTGTGGCCCACCACATCCATTGTGGACCCAGACCTCGTAATCGCCAGCAGGGAGGTCTGCCGGCAACGGTGCCCTCACGGAGTAGAGGTCCGCTTCCTGCACGGCGAGCTCGACGGCGCAGAGGCCGCGGAGGGCGACACGGGTTTTGGGTGTGCCGGGCGGCAAACCCGCCAGCGGTTCATTGACCCCTGCCCAGCCCAATCCCAAACCAAAGACGCGCAGGTCCTCGCCCGCCGTGGCTTCCAACCTCTGGGCCCCTCGCGCCCACCAGGGCTCCGGTCCATTGACCAGCACCGTTTGCTGTCGGCCTTCCGTCCCCACCCGCAGGGCGAACACCCCGGGGGCCGCACTGTCGGGAAGGAGAACCTTCAACGCTCGTTCTCGAGGCTGGATCGGAATCAGTTCTTCGCTCCCGGCCGTAGTCGCCTCCGTGTCCAAGACCGCCGGACCAGGCCCACCCGGCTCGTCATCGGGCAATCGCCGGGCCGTCACTTTGGCGGAACCCAGTCCATCACCATAGAGCAGGACGGTCTGACCCGGCTTGGCGGGTTGGGAATGCCAGATGACGAGGTCGGCCGATTTCGCGATCGCTGCCACCCCAACCGTCGCCGACAGGACCAGCGGAAGGAGCAACGAATCCACCGTCGCTCGGAATCTCAGCGGAAGGATTTTCCGATTCATGATCAACCTTTGATGGGTGTGGTTCGCCCGACAAGTCCTGGGTGAGGCGGATCCGAAACCAAGCGGTCGATGACCTGACCCCTGATCCTTCCTGATCCTTTCTCTCCGAAAATTCCTGGGTGACCGTCATGAACCCAATTGCGTCGGTCTCATACCAAATAACCTTAAACATCGGTAGTTCTAGCTGGTTCTGGGTTTTTGGATGCCGTAGCCTCGTGCATGCCTCGAACACGAAAGCCCCTCGATGCCCTTGGCCAAGCTCCTCTGGTCGCCAAGCTGCTCCGCTCCGAACCTTCCGGGCCGCGTCGCGAACGGCTTCTGGCCGTCCAACTCGGCTTTGACTCCGCCAACGACCTCGATCAGGTCGCTGCCGCCGTCGGCCACGCCCGTTCCACCGTCCAGCTCTGGTTCGACGCCTACCGCAAGGGGGGTGTCGAAGCCCTGCTCAAGGACGGTCGTGCCGACAACTCCGGCCGGCCCGACTCCTTTGGTCCGGAGGTCCGGCAGGCGTTGGAAGAGGGCCTCAAGGAAGGACGCTGGCGCACCGTGCCGCAGATGCACGCGGATCTGCACCGGGACTTCGGCATCACTCTGAAACTGGGCTCTCTCTACAACCGCCTGGGAAAAGCCGGCGCGCGGCTGCGGGTGCCGCGTCCGCGCCACACTCTCCAAAATCCCGCCCAAGCCACCCTCTTCCGTGAGGAACTGTGCGTCCGGCTCGAGGCCCTAAACCTGCCGACCAAGAGACCGGTGCGGCTGTGGGTGCTCGACGAGATGCGTCACGGACTGCCCGGCCACCGGCCGGTGGCCGCCATGAAGCAGGTGCACCAGTGGGGCTACGTGTACGGGGCGGTCGGCCTCGGGCTGGCCCGGCGCGAGTTCCTGCTGGCCGAGACGGTGGACCAAGCACACTTGGAACGTTTTTACCGGCAGATCGGGGACGGTGACCCGGCCGCCATCCATGTTCTCATCCAGGACGGAGCCGGCTTTCATCTTCCCGACGGACATGCCGACCTGCCCGACAACGTGCGGATCCTCACGCTCCCACCCTACAGTCCGGAACTGAACCCGGTGGAAGGACTATGGGACCAGCTTAAGGACAGTCTTTGTAACCGGGTGTTCGCCAGCCTTACCGAACAGCGGGAGCGTATCGTGTCATGGCTGCAGACCTGGTGGTCGGACCCACGCCGCGTCCGTTCCCTCATTCCGGACTGGCTTCTGGTTCAAGCAAACGCTTCCTCCGCTACCACGATACCGGTGTATTAGGGTGGTTGGTATCAGACCATGTACAGGTAAGGTCTGGGCTGAACCGTCATGCCGTTGTCTGTGAGGTCCTTGAATCATCCGAAGTGGCAGCGCCCGCATCTCGAACGTCCCAAGGGTAATTCCAGTTGGTGAGCGTTTCTACTGCGGGTCCGTCGATTGTCCAAGGCTGCAACCATCCCTCCCGAACACCTGTCGAAGCCAAGCCACTGGCCTCTCGACGTCCCTCTCCGAGGAGTCGAGTTGCGATGGCAGCGGCACTTTTGGGGTAGACTGCGCACAAGGGTTCAAGCCGCCCCCCGTGAACCGGCACCACGCCGGATGTGGGAGTGACCCGGTGGAGTAGTTCACCAATAAAGCGGAGGTTTAATCGGGGAAGATCAACGGCGAGGATTGTCACCCAAGGTTTTTGTGACGCCTGGAGCAGGGACTCGATTCCTGCCAGGGGCCCGGTATCCGCCAGCCGGTCGAGGACAGTCCGCACGCAAAGGTCCTCGGGCGGGAGCTCCTGGGTCTCCGAGTTCAGTGAAATTAGAAGCTCGGAGGCTCCAGCGAGGGCGAGGAGACGTAGCTGACGATGGAGCAGCATCTCTCCCGCCACGATGAGGCGGCTTTTGGGGAATCCCATGCGACGGCTCCGGCCGCCCGCGAGGACTGCTCCCGAAAACCGAATCCCATGCGTGTCACCCGGGGCAGTCCGATAAACCGCACTTGCCAAGCACTCGATCATGCGTTTCCTTTTGATGTAAATCATCAAACCATCACAAAATGAAGAATCTACTGAACGTTGCAGCGATCGTTACTCTTGGCCTGTTTTCCGTCCAAGCCGATGAGGGTAAAAAGGTTTCCCTGAATGGCACAGGCGCCTGCGCAAAGTGCGAACTCAAGAAGTCGGACAGCTGCCAGAACGTCGTCCAAGTCAAGGAGGGCGACAAGACCACCACGTACTACCTCACCGGTGACGTGAGCAAGGCCTTCCACAAAAACCTCTGCTCCTCGACCGCTAAGGTCCATGTCGAGGGCACCTGCACCAAGGATGGCGACAAGCTGGTCGTGGCGGTCTCGAAGATTGAGGCGGCCAAGTAGCCGTCGCCCCCCGCCCCGTTCGATGCACAAAGCCCGCAGGGTCTTTTGACCCTTGCGGGCTTCTTCGTTTCGGTTGCGGTGGAGAGGATGGCCGGGGGGCGACACATCAACGCCGACCTGTTGCCTTCAGTGGTATTCCTGGATGGTCCGAACGGCGTAGCCCTGTTTCTGGAGTGCAGCGATACCCATCAGGGCCCCTTTGGCGCCACTGAGGGTGGTCATGATCGGGGTGCCTGTCATGACCGCGGTCGTCCGGATCCGCACCTCATCGGCTCGAGGGGTAGCGCCGCTTGGGGTATTGATGACGAGTTGGATCTCCTTGTTCTTGAGGAGGTCCACAGCATTGGGTCGGGCGCCTTCGTTCAGTTTGAAAACCCGTCTGACCTTGAGGCCCGCCTGCTCGAGCGCGGCCGCAGTGCCTCCGGTCGAGACGATCTCGAATCCGAGAGCGGCAAATTGTCGGCCGATTTCTGCCGCGGACGGTTTCTGGGCGTCACCGAGACTGATAAAGACATTCCCCGATAGGGGAAGTGGAGAGTTGGCAGCCATCTGGGCCTTCGCATAGGCGATCCCGAGGTCCTGATCCAAGCCCATCACCTCCCCTGTCGATCGCATTTCGGGAGACAGGATGATGTCCTGTCCCTGGAACTTGTTGAACGGGAAGACCGATTCCTTGACCGCCCAGTAGGTTGGCCAGATCTCATGGGTGAGTCCCAATTCCTTGAGGGTCTTCCCTGCCATGACCTTCGCGGCCAGTTTCGCCAGTGGAATTCCGATCGCCTTGGAGACGAAGGGGACGGTCCGCGAGGCACGAGGGTTGACCTCAAGGACGTAGACCTTGTCGCCTTTGACCGCGTACTGGACGTTCATCAGGCCGGTGACCCGGAGCTCACGGGCCATGGCGTGGGTGTAGTGGCGGATCGTCTCGACAACCGTCTCCGGCAGCGTGTGGGGCGGTAGGACCATCGCGGCGTCACCTGAGTGCACACCAGCAAACTCGATATGCTCGAGCATGCCTCCGATGACGATCGTCGCGTCGGCTGGATTCTCGTGACGGCCGACATCCGCAATGCAGTCGACATCGACCTCCGTGGCATCCTCGAGAAACTTGTCGACGAGGACAGGCCGCTCCGGTGATGCCTCGACCGCAAATTTCATGTAGTGGGTCAGCTCGGCGTCCGAGTAGACGATCTGCATGGCCCGTCCACCCAGGACGAACGAGGGGCGCACCAAGACCGGATAGGTCAGCCGATGGGCCGCTGCGAGAGCTTCCTCGATGCTGACCGCAAGACCATTGGGTGGCTGAGGGATTCCCAGACGATCGAGCATGGCTGCGAAGAGCTTCCGGTCCTCGGCAATCTCGATGCCCTGGGGGGAAGTCCCGATGATGTTGACCCCGTTTTTCTGGAGTCCGAGGGCGAGATTCAGCGGGGTCTGTCCACCAAACTGGGCGATGGCCCCCCAGCAACCCTCCCGCTCATAGATGTGGAGCACGTCCTCGAGGGTGAGAGGTTCGAAGAACAGCTTATCCGATGTGTCGTAGTCGGTGGAGACGGTCTCCGGGTTGGAGTTCACCATCAGCGTCTCGAACCCATCCTCCTTGAGGGCGAAGGCCGCGTGGACGCAACAGTAGTCGAATTCAATGCCCTGGCCGATCCGGTTGGGTCCACCACCGAGGATCATCACCTTGCGTTTCGGGGTCTTGACCACCTCGTCGTCCCCTCGGTCGTAGGTCGAATAGTAGTAGGGGGTATAGGCCTCGAATTCTGCGGCGCAGGTGTCCACCAGACGATAGCTGGGAACGAGGCCGAGGCTCTTCCGCTCGGCGCGGACAGCCTCCTCGCTCCTGCGGGTCAGATGGGCGATCTGGCGGTCGGAGAAGCCGAGGGATTTGGCACGTTTGAGGAGGTCTGCGTTCATGCTCGAAAAGCCGGAAGAGAAGGACACACGGTGTCCTTTGTGGCGAGGCGGAAGTTGGATCCACCCGTGCCGACCGAACCATGCTTGAGGGACTCAGGCCGGGGGTTGCCCCTACGCTTCCTACCCTCCTGATCCGTGGGATCCAATCCATGGGATTGCCAGACAGGGTAAGGGCGGTTGACCCTGAGGCATGAGGTCTCTGTGTCTTCTGGTGCTTGCGTGGTCCGGCATCGGCATCGGCTCGGCCCAGTCCCCGCTTACCCGGGCCCATTCCCACAACGATTATGAGCACCCGCGTCCCCTGATCGATGCCCTGAGCCAAGGGTTCTGCGGGGTGGAGGCCGATGTCTGGCCGGTCGGCGATCGATTGCTGGTGGCCCATGAGCGCTCCCAGGTGAAGGCCGAGCGGACGCTCGAGACCCTCTATCTCGCCCCCTTGGCCGAACGGGCCCGGACCAACAATGGGGAAATCCAGAAGGGATCCAAGGAATTCACACTTCTGGTCGACGTGAAGGCGGATCCGCTCCGCTCCTACGCCCTTCTGGCTCCGCTGCTGGAGCGTTACCGCGGGATGCTGACCCGCTTCACCGACACCAATCTGACTCCAGGCGCTGTCAAAGTAATCCTCTCCGGAGCCCGCCCCATCGATCAGGTCAAGGGCCAGCCGGTTCGGTGGTGTGCCATCGACGGGCGTCTCCCTGACTTGGAATCGAATCCCTCACCTTACCTTATTCCACTGGTGAGCGACAGCTGGCGACCCACGTTTCCGGTTCAGATCGATGCTCCCCTGAGCGCTCCGGATCGTGATCGGCTCCATTCCCTGGTGCGCCGGGCCCATGAGCAGGGACGGCGTATCCGGTTCTGGGGGGCACGGGACAACCCGGTGGTCTGGAAAGAGCAGTTCGACGCGGGGGTGGATCTCATCAATACCGACAAGCTGGAGGGGCTCCGGGAATTCCTGCTCCAGCAGGGACGGTGATGCTCGGACACCAGCGGTGCCTGCTTCCGGGGATCACTTGGTCACACCCCGCTCACTGGTCTTCACGAAGTCGATGAGGTGAAGGAGTTCCGGGCTCGACTGGAGTTCTCCTTCGAGCCTCGCGATCGCGTTGGGGACGGAGAGCCCGTCCCGGAACAGGATGCGGTGGGCCTGCCCAATGCTTCGGATCGTCTCGGGATCGAGTCCCGCGCGCTCGAGCCCGACCAGGTTGGCCTTCACCGTTTCTGCGGGGTCACCGGAGACCAGCATGAAGGGGGCGACATCCCGCCGGACCGGTGTGCAGGCGGCAACCATGGCGAGTCGACCAACACGGGAGAACTGATGGACGGCCGACATGCCTCCGAGGATTGCATGGTCTTCGATCACCACGTGTCCGGCAATCTGCGCCAGATTGGACATGATGATATGATTTCCGAGGTGGCAGTCGTGGGCGATGTGGGTGTAGGCGAGCAGATTGTTGTAGGATCCGACAACGGTCGCCCCCCCATCGGCGGTCGCCGCGTGGATGGTCACATATTCCCGGAATGTGTTCCTGTCCCCAATCTCCACCCGGGTGTGACCCCCCTGCCACTTCAAGTCCTGGGTCCTGCCCCCGATGCAGGCGAACGGAAAGATCTCGTTTCCGAGTCCGAGACGGGTGTCCCCATCGAGAACCACGTGGGAATGGAGTCGGTTGCCGGGTCCCATTCGGACTCCAGGGCCGATCACACAATAGGGGCCGATCTCGCACCCCTCGCCGATCTCGGCGCCGGGGTGGATGATCGCGGTGGAGTGGATCGATGAGGCCATGGTCAGCGGTCCACGAGCATGAAGGTGACGTTGGCCTCGCTGACCGTCTCACCGTCGACCAGGCAGACGCCCTTTGCCTTGGCGATCTTGCCGCGGATCTTGGTCATTTCGACATCGATCACGAGCGTGTCACCTGGGCGGACCGGCTTGCGCCACTTGACCTCCTCCGCCGACATGAAATAGGCGAGTTTACCCAGGTTTTCTGCTTCGCGAAGCAGGAGAAGACCGGCGACCTGGGCCATGGCCTCGAGCTGGAGCACTCCCGGCATGATGGGATGCCCCGGGAAGTGTCCGGCGAAATAAGGTTCACCCATCGTGACCTGTTTGAGAGCGGTGATCCTGTTCCCCTCTATCCGCGTCACCCGGTCAACCATCAGAAAGGGGGGGCGATGGGGCAGCATCTGCATCACCTGTTCGACATCGAGGGTGGCGCCGTCGCGCACCGGTGTTTCGGATGGCTTGGAATCGGTCACGGGGGACACGGGTTTGGCCGCACCTGCGGCTGTTTTGGTGGAAGGCTTCTCCGTGGCGGAAGCAGGAGGGGGAGAAAATGTCTGGGCGACCTCGATCCGGCGGCGGGTCTGGCTGAGAATGGCCTTGGCCATCTCCGTGTTGGCCTGGTGGCTGGGCTTGACGGCCACCACGTGGGCCCGGATGGGGCGACCGACCAACGCCAGGTCCCCGACCATATCGAGCATCTTGTGCCTGACGAACTCCTCGGGATATCGCAGCGGTTCATTGGTGAGCACGGCATCATCGCGGACGATGATCGCATTCTCGAGGCTGGCCCCGCGAATCAACCCATTGCGGTAGAGATACTCGATCTCCTCCAGGAAGCCGAAGGTCCGGGCATGGCTCAGGTCTCTTTCCCAGCTCTCTTGGGTCACTTCCAGGGAGAAGAACTGGGTGAAACGACCTCCCTTGTCGGCGCTGGTGCAGGTCAGCTTGAACCCGTTGTAAGGAAAGGCAGCCATGTGTGTGTCTCCGATCGAAAACTCGATCGGGGAGTTGAGCTCGATCGGTTCGACCCGATCCGCCTGATCGAAGTTTCCAGCCTCCCGGATCAGTCGGGCGAACTCGCGGGAACTGCCGTCGGCAATCGGGGGTTCCGGCGCATCAAGCTCGATCACGGCGTTGTGTATTCCAGCGCCTTGGAGTGCGGCGAGGACATGCTCGACCGTGTGAATGCGCACCGAACCCCGGCCAAGCGTCGTGGATCGCTGCGTGTCCACCACATTCTCCGATCGGGCCTCGATCTCTGGCTTGCCTTCGAGGTCCACCCGGCGGAATCGGAGTCCCGAGTTGGGCGACGCCGGCATCAGCGTCATCGTCACCTTGTTGCCGGAATGGAGGCCGATGCCTGAAAAGGCAACGGACTTCTGGAGGGTTTTCTGCGGCAACGCCACAGGCGGATTAAAGCCTCCCGGTCCTCGATTAAGCAAGGAGCCGCGTCTTGCGATCGCGATTGAGGGTGGCGCCGGGATCAGGGGTTGGGCTGTGGACGTTTGATGACGCCTCGCCTTGGTTCCGGCATCCGGCATCGCCACAGGGTTGGACGGACATCCTTCGGATCGGCAATCCGGCCGATCCCGTTGTTGTCAACGAGGAGCCATGCCGTGTCGGCCTGGACCGCAAGCCCTTCCACGAAACCGACCGGAAGCGGGTTCAGGTATCCATGCTTGGGATCCCGCTCGATTGCCCCATAGCCGAAGGCTGCTTCCACTCGACCGCTGCCAGGTTCGACCCTGAGGATGCATTGGCTCTCCCGACAGAGAACCCATAGTCGGTCGGCATTCCAGCACAGGTCGGAGTAGTGGACATCCCGTGCTGGGCGATCGGGGGGCGAGACGGAAAACGTCCGCTGGACCTTCCAGGTCGACATGGAGATGACCACGATGCGACCGACATTCCGTTCATTCGCCAAGAACAGCTGACCGCCGCCGATGGCCAATCCCTCCCACGAGGCGTTGCCATCCTCCGAGATCCACTTTCTGACGGGGCTCCAGTCGGTGGCCAATCGTTCCGTCTTGCGGGTCTTGGGATCGAATCTGAAGAGGTGTCGGCTGATCTCGTCGCAGACGTAGAAACGGCCTTGGTCGTCGATGGCAAGGCCCTCCAGGTCATAGGCTGGTGCGGTCTGCCCGCAGGCCGCATCCAGGGATGCCTTCGTGAAGACATCTGGGACCAATTCCAGCCGCGCCACGCTCCCTTCATCGAGTCCCTCAATCCGGTAAAGCCCGGCCTGCTTGTCGTTGACCGTGAGCAGTGTGCCGTCCGCGAGGCGCAGCAGAGCCGAGGCATCGAATCGACTGGCATCCGGAGGCGTGAGCGTCCAGGTGCGTTCCCATTTCAGGGACTGCATCGGAACCTTGGACGGGTCGGGGAGTTCCATCGGACCGGCTCCTCCGAGTTGGAGCTCGAGGAGGAGGCCGAGAGCCAATACGGCGCAAACCTCGAAGGATCTCATTCCGATCAGCGTGGTCTGGTCAGTCCTCCAAGAAAAGCCGGCGCTGTTTCCCCATTTATAAGGGCGGCACAAAACTTAACATTTTGCGCATGGGCCTTCCGGCGGTCCGGGATAGGGTTGTGAGGTCGTTATGGAAACCTGTCATGAATCAGGCGCGCAGGTCCCGCCGCTCCGCGCCGCGGGTGGACTGGTCTGGCGCCGCGGGCCTGCTGGGCTTGAGCTGCTCCTCATCCGAAGGGATCGCCACGGTGGTGACGAGTGGTCGTTTCCGAAGGGCAAGCTGGATCCGGGAGAAAACTTCGAGGAGGCGGCGCTTCGTGAGGTCGAGGAGGAAACGGGAATCCGCGCCCGCACCCTCCGGTTTGCCGGGGTCATGCAGTATGTGGTCCAGGACAGGAACAAGGTGGTCTGCTTCTGGGACATGGAGGCGGTCGGACCCGGTGCTGGAAAGGATGATGGGGAGGTTGCGGAGACCCGCTGGGTGCCTCGTGATGAAGCATTGAGGCTTCTCTCCCACGATCAGAACCGGGAACTGCTCCGGCACCTTCCCGCGCCGCCGCTTTGATGGCAGGGCCACCCAGATCCCGACCGGTTGCCTGAGATCACCGTTCCGTTCAATTGCTCCAGGACTCCGGGATGATCCGAGGTCATTCCGTTCCACGTCGTCGTGCCCATGAATCCGGACATTCTCCTGTCCACGCTGAATGCCCGCTACCTCCACGCGGCCTTTGGACTGCGCTACCTGATGGCCAACCTCGGTGACCTCAGGTCCCGGGCACGTCTCCTCGAGTTCGATATCAACCAATCCGTCCTCGAGATCGCAGAGTCCATCCTGAGTCAGAACCCGAGAATCCTCGGTCTGGGCGTCTACATCTGGAATGTGCGACCCACGACCGAGCTGGTTGCGATCCTGAAGCGTCTTCGTCCCGACCTCGTCGTCGTCCTGGGCGGTCCAGAGGTCAGCCATGAGCCGGAGTGGCAGGAGATCGTGGGCCTCGCGGATCATGTCATCACCGGGGAGGCCGACCTTCGTTTCACCGAACTTTGCAGGCGCCTGTTATTGGGACCGTTTGGGCATACCGAGCCGATTCCAAAGATTGTGCACGCGGCCTTGCTGGATCTGACCCGACTGGAGCTCCCCTACGAGCTCTACGACGAGAGGGACATCGCCCACCGGGTGATCTATGTCGAGGCGTCACGGGGTTGTCCGTTCACCTGTGAGTTCTGCCTCTCCTCCCTCGACATCCCAGTTCGTCAGTTTCCATTGGATCGCTTCCTCGGGGCGATGCAGCGCCTCCTCGATCGCGGTGTTCTGCGATTCAAGTTCGTCGATCGCACGTTCAACCTCCACCTCCCGACCAGCATTGCGATCCTGCGCTTTTTCCTGGACCGGATGCGGCCTGGGCTGTTCGTCCACTTCGAGTTGGTGCCCGACCGACTGCCGGAACCCCTCCGTGAACTCATCGCCCGTTTCCCGGAAGGGTCCCTCCAGTTCGAGGTCGGCCTCCAGACGCTCAATCCCGAGGTCGAGGAACGGATCAGCCGTCGTCAGAACCATGCCCGAATGGAGGACAATCTCCGGTGGCTTCGGGATCACAGTGGCGTCCATGTTCATGCCGATCTCATCGTTGGACTTCCTGGGGAGGACCTTGAGAGCTTCGGCGCGGGCTTCGATCGGCTCCTCGCGCTGGGCCCTCAGGAAATCCAGGTCGGCATCCTGAAGCGTCTTCGTGGTACGCCGATCGTCCGGCATGACATCGAGTGGGGCATGGTCTACAGCCCCCATCCTCCCTATGAGGTCTTGGAAACCCGGGTCCTCGACTTTGCAACCCTCGCCCGGCTCAAGCGGTTTGCGGCCTTCTGGGACTTGTTTGCCAACAGTGGCCGATTCTCGCGCTCCCTACCGCTGCTGTGGTCGGCGTCTGGCTTCCAGGGGTCCGCCTTCGTGGCCTTCTTGGCCTTCAGCGACGACCTCCACCAGCAGGGGATCAAGGCAAGCGGCGTTGCCCTGACCCGACAGTTTGAGCTCCTTTGGAATCATGCGGTAGGGCGCAGGTCCATTCCCCCTAGTATCATCGCCGGGGCGCTCGCTGCAGACTATGTCCGGGCGGGTCGCAATGATTGCCCACCGTGGTGGAGGGAGGAGTTCGGTCCCATGCCCTCGGTTCGTCGGCAGGCCCGATCGGCACCGCCACGCCAGGCCCGACACCTGTCGGAGAGTCCCTGATGCCTGGACTTCAGGTGATGAGCGGCAGGGTGGGAAAGGTCGACCCCAGGATGGCCTTCGGATCCGTTCGCAGCCACTGCGCGAGGAGGCTGGCGTAGACGGTGCGGAAATCCGTCGTGTGACGGATGTCCCCGTTGCGGAGCAATTTCGGATCGAGCTCAGGCGCCTTGCCGTGCAAGCCGGCCCTGACCCGGGTCCCCGCCAGGAACAGGGGTGCGGCGGCACCGTGGTCGGTTCCGGCATTGCCATTCTCAGCAACCCGTCGCCCGAACTCACTGAATGTCATCACCAATACCCGGTCCGACTGCCCAAGTGCCTTCAGATCCCGGATGAAGGCCGCCATGGCATCCCCCAGAATCCCAAGGAGTCGATGATGGGCTCCGGCCTGATGGGTATGCGTATCGTAACCGCCCTGGCTGACGTAGTAGACCCGTGTGCCCAGCCCCCCTGCAATCAGGCGGGCGACGAGCCTGAGATCCGTTGCCAGTTTCGAGGCGGGGTAGACTGCCCCGTTACGAACGCGGTTGGCGATGGATTGGATCCGGTCCGAGCTGATCTGGGCGTCCAGCGAGGTGCGCTCCAGGAAATCGAGGGCTGAGCCCTGGTGGACGGGTGAGCCAGACCCTTCCAACATCGAGATACTGCCTCCTGCATTCTCAGGGGCTCCGAGTGGCGCGTCTTCGAAGCCCGCATTCATCCGACGATAGAAGGTTCCACTCGTCGTCGAGTCTCCGTCGGATACCTCGTCAGTATCGGCGAAACGGAACGATTCCGGGTTCTCGAGCGCGATGCCCCTCGGCTGGCGCGCGGCGAAGGCCAAGGGGGATTGTCGGCCCACGGCCAGCCCGATGGTCGGGGGCGAACCGCTGCAGGCGTTGTCGAAGTATCGCCCAATCCAGCCCAGGTTGCTGAAGCGATTGCTGTCCGTGGCGGTCATCCAGATATCGGTGCTCCTGAAGTGCGACCGGTTGGGGTTCGGGTACCCGACCGACTGCACAATCCCGAGCTGCCCCTGGTCGTGGAGTTCCTGGAACCCTCCCAACGCCGGGTGCAACCCTACATCGTCTCGGATCTTTCGGACGGTCTCGGCCTTCAGGCCCAGTTTTGGACGGGCCCTGTGGTAGTGGTCGTTCCTGAAGGGAGCCAGGGTGTTCAACCCATCGTTCCCACCTGCGAGCTGGATCACGACGAGGACCGGCCCATCCCTGCCGGTGACCGGTGCCACGGCACGATCGAGGTGTTCAGCCTGCAGCTGGTCGAATGTTGCGGCCAGAAATGCGGGTACGGTCGAACCAAGGGCGCCACCCCAGGCGGTCGATTTCAGGAAGGATCGACGGGTATGCATCGGATTTTGGGTTTTGGTTCGGTCAGCACAGTTGGTATTCGGGCAGGCAGAGCGTGAGTCGCAAAAGGCCCAGGAGATCGAGCCGGTCCAGATCCCCCTGGGAGGACAGGTACTCGAGGAGCACCTTGCGGCCCCGGTCCGAGAGTCTCGAGGCGAGAAACCGTTCGTTGAGGATCTCGATGGTCCCTTGCTTCGAGGTCCTGGCGGAGACCGGGATCAACGTCTTGAGCTCAACCGGGGTGGTGACCTGTCGGCGCCGTCGGTGTTCGCTCCGTCCGTTCTGGGCCGGTTTCCGCGGCACGTTTGGCAGCGGATTTTCACCGGTGACCAGGGTGAGTGCAAGGTTTTGGCGGGTCAGCAGGGTATTTGCGTTGATCCACGCCATTCCCCCTTCCCAACCTTTCACGTTGGGTGGATGGAACAGATCCTGGCCGAGAAGCCGTAGCGAGTTGGCACAGATCGGCGCCGGTGGCAGCGGTCGATCGAGCTGTCGGCAGGCCATGACCAGAAGCTCGGTGGGACTCTTGATCTTCTGACCGACAACGTCTGGCGCATGGAATGCCTCTGAGATGAACAAGGTTTCCAGGAAGGGGGCAATGCGTCTGCCGGCATCCCGGAAGCTGTCGACGAGGGCATCCTGCAGTCCGGGTGGTAGTGGGGTGCCGGCGAAGAAGGTCCAGAGCCGTCCCGTGATCCAGCGGTCCGAATCCGGGCGGTCCGTCAGGAGTTCAAGGATGTCCTCCAAGCCCAGTTTTCCTTCCCGACCCAGGACCGATTTGCTGCCTGAGTCATGCAGTCGCGGGCGGTACACGGGTTCCTGTCGGAGTCGGTCGAGAGTCCATCCGGTCAGGGCCCGGGCTGTCTCGGTCACATCGCGCTCGGAAAACCGTCCCTCACCCAGAACGAAGAGCTCCATCAGCTCCCGCGCGTAGTTTTCGTTCGGCCTCGGCGGCCGGCTCTGAGCCTGGTCGAGCCAGATCAACATCGCCGGATCGAGCGTCACCTCGCGGAGCAGTGTCTTCCAGGGACCCAGACCGTGTCGCCGGAACAGATCGTTCTGGCGCCACATGAGATAGGCGTCCCGCACCTTGACGGCACTGGTCGCAAAATGTCCGTGCCAGAAAAGGGTCAGTTTTTCCTGCACCGGGTGGGGACTGCTGGCCATGCGGGTGAGCCACCAGCCCTCCAGTTCGATCATCCGCGCCCGCTGGACCTTCCGCTGCTCCCGTAGCAGCTGGGTCCGCTCCTCCGGGCTGGCCTCCCGGAACGCCTTGAGCCGTACGCCACGGTCGGGATCGGGGCGGGCCCATGAGGGATTTGTCGTGGGACTCGAAAACGCCTCCGGTGCGACCATGGACGTCACGGCCTCCCGGAGTGGCTTTCGGGCAAGGGTAGCGATCTCCTCGGGGGTACCGCCGAATCCAGCCCGGTTCAGGAGGTGTGCCGCGGCCGCGACGTTCCATCTCGATGCGGGCAGTTCCACCAACATGCCTCATCAGACGCAGGGCGTGGGTGGGAGGTTTCAAAACGGATCAGGAATCAGACGGCATTGTTGCAATCGTGTCCCAGGTCTTGTTGGGACTCCCGGACCGGGCTGAGCCTGAGGGCTGAAAGGGGAAACCTCACCGTCGTCACGCCGGCGTGTGTGGTGACCTCGACCGGGTCGGCAAGGCGTCTCAGGAGCGTCAGCATCCCGCTGTTCTCAGCGAGGACATCGGCATGGAAGCCGAGGATCCCCTGTTCCCGAGCAACCTCGGCGAGCCTCCGCAGCAGGGAATCCCCGATTTCCCGACGTCGATAGCCTTCCCGGACGACGATGCCGATCTCAGCCCACTGAGTTGCGGGATTTCTATGGTAGCGCGCGACGGCGACGAACTGCTGTTCGCCTCCGGCAGGGATGAGGCCCACGAGGGCCATGCCGTCGTGGTAGTCGAGGGTCACGAGCCGCTGGGCCAGTTCGGCTGGAAGGGATTGGAGTCGGCTGAAATACCTCTGGTAGATCGTCGACGGGGAATGTGCATAGAAGAGCTCCTTGAGATGGCGCTCATCGGTCGGTTGGATCGGTCGGAAGTCGACCCGCAGCCCGCCACCGAACTCGTGGGAGGTTTCATGTTTCCGGGGATAGGGACGGAGTCCGGCAGGCAGGGCGATCTGGTTTGGGGCCACCAGATGTCGGTCTCGGGCCTCCTTGAGGAGAGCTTCCCGGAATTGCGGGTGGGCGATGTGGATGAGGGCGAGGGCGCGCTCACGGACGGTCTTCCCGCGGAGGTGGGCGATTCCAAACTCGGTGACGACGTAATGGATGTCCGCCCGTGTGGTGACCACGCCGGCCCCAACCAGCAGTCGTCCGCTGATCCTTGAGACGGTTCCCTGTCGGCCTGTCGACGGAAGTGCGATGATCGCCTTTCCTCCCTGGCTTCGAGCAGCGCCACGCATGAAGTCGGTCTGGCCCCCGAATCCGCTGTAGAACCGGTCACCGAGGGAATCCGCACAGATCTGTCCCGTCAGGTCGATCTCCAGCGCGGAGCTGATGGCCACCATCCGGTTGTTGCGGGCGATCTGGAATGGGTCGTTTGTGAACTCCGTCGGGCGGAACTCGAAGGCGGGGTTGTCGTGGATGTAGTCGTAGAGCCGACGGTTCCCGAAGCAGAAGCTGGTGACGATCTTCCCGGGCAGGAGCGTCTTGAGCCTCCCGTTCAGGGCTCCCGACTCGATCAATGGAAGCACGGCCTCCGTGAGCATCTCGGTGTGCATCCCCAGGTTCTTCTTGTCACGGAGGGCCGCGAGCACGGCGCTAGGGATGGACCCGATTCCCGTCTGCAGGGTGGCCCCGTCCGGCACCAGTGTTTCAATGAACTCTGCGATCTGCAGGGCCTCCTGAGAGGGTTCCTCCGTCGGGTGCTCCAGCACTGGCAGACGACCCTCCACCATCACATCCAGATCACGCACATGGACGAAGCTGTCTCCCAATGTGCGCGGCATGTTGGGGTTGATTTCGGCGATCACGAGGTCGGCCGACTCGACCACCGACTTCACCACGTCGACCGATACCCCGTAGCTTCAGAACCCGTGGATGTCGGGTGGACTGACCCGGACCAGGGCGATGTCGAGATGCAGTCGACGCTCACGGAATAGACGCGGGATCTCGGAGAGAAAGATGGGGGTGTAGTCGGCCAGTCCGGCCTGGACTTGGCTTCGCACGTTCCCGCCGATGAAGAATGAATTCTGCCGGCAGTGGGCCTGGAGTTCCGTCGCGGCGTAGGGAGCAGGTCCGTGGGTCAGGATGTGGAGGATCTCCACGTCGTACACCGCGGGAACCCTCCGTGTGAGGGCTTGGATCAGGGTCTGCGGTGCCGCGCAGCCGGAGCCCACGAAGACCCGCATCCCGCTGCGGAGTCGGGCCAAGGCGTCATCGGCGGAAACGGGGGGCGGCGGTGCAACACTTACCCGTTCAGCAAAGGTCCTGGACTAAAGCCTGACAAGTACGGGAGGCGGTCAGCGGGCTGGTCGTCCGGGAGGGGTTCGGGCGAGCCCGAATCACTCGAGGCCGCGATCGAACATGGGGATGACGAAGCGGTAGAAGATCGCACCGACCATGAGGATGAGTGCAGCCTGGTAGAAGTTGAACTTCCGGGCGGACAACCGATCTGGGATCTCATCAAACCAAACCTTGGTCTTCTCACCAAAGGTGCGTCGATTGGAAGATCTGCCACCTGGTGGTCGCGAGCCCGGGCGGCGTGATCTTGGAAGCGGAGCGCTGGTCCTACCTTCGTTGTCCAAACCCATGCGATTCATCAAAGGGAAGTCCTGTCGAAAAGCAACGACACAGGAACCCTCAGGGGGTTTTGTCAGCCGTCGGACTCAGGAGCTGCGCTTTTGCTGAGCTCCTGAATTGACCCGCGGCCGGTGAGCGCTTAGAGGGTTTGCTTCCACTTTCATGAAACCTCTCCGCTTCCGTCCTTGGGCTCCGTTGTTGGCCGCCCTTGTCTTGTTGCTCCCCTACCCTCCGGTCTCGGCCGAGACGCCGCCCGAGGGGTTTTCTCCGCTGTTCAATGGGAAGGATCTGACGGGGTTCCGTGGTGGTGATACCTATGACCACCGAAAGTTACTGTCGCTCCCCGAGGCCGAGCGCAAGGCATTGATCGACAAATGGACCGCCTCGATGCTCGAGGTGAATCCCAAGTCCGGAAAGCCGCACTGGTACTTCGAAAACGGGGAGCTGGTGAACGATGGGCTCGGGGCGTATGCAACGACCGAAAAAGACTACGGCGATTTCGAGCTGCTGATCGACTACAAGACGGTCCCCAAGGCCGACTCGGGAATCTATCTGCGCGGAGTCCCCCAGGTGCAGATCTGGGATTCGACGGAAAAGGAAAAGTTCAACATCGGCGCCGACAAAGGCTCGGGAGCGCTCTGGAACAACTCCCCGGGTGCCCCCGGGAAGGATCCGTTGGTCCTGGCCGACGAGCCGTTTGGGCAATGGAATCAGTTCCGCATCATGATGGTGGGGTCGCGGGTCAGTGTCTGGCTCAACGGCAAGCAGGTCGTGAAGAATGCCGTCATGGAGAACTACTACGATCGTAAGCTGCCCGTGCCGGTGAAGGGTCCGATCCAGCTCCAGACCCACGGTGGGGAAATCCGGTGGCGCAACGCGTTCGTCCGCGAGATCCCGCCAGCCGAGGCAGACCGAATCCTGTCAAAGGATGGCGAATCCGGGTTCACACCACTCCTCAACGGCCGTGATCTCAAGGGCTGGGCAGGTCCGCTGGACAACTACGAAGTGGTCGACGGCGCCGTGAAATGCAAGGCGGGCAAGGGGGGGACGATCTACACGGAGAAGGAGTACGGCGATTTCGTCGTGCGCCTCGAGTACAAGCTGCCGCCCGGTGGCAACAACGGTCTTGCCATCCGCTATCCCGGAAAGGGGGACACCGCCTACGAGGGCATGTGTGAACTCCAGGTTCTGGATGACAACTACGAGAAGGTCACCAACTCCAAGATCGACCCCCGTCAGGCCCATGGTTCGGCCTACGGCATGGCTGCCGCCGCGCGCGGCTTCCAGAGGCCTCCTGGTGAGTGGAACTACGAGGAGGTCACGGTCACGGGCTCGAAGATCCGGGTGGAGCTCAACGGCTTTGTTGTCCTCGACACCGACCTATCCCAGATCAAGGAATACCTCGCGAACTCCCCTCATCCGGGCAAGGACCGGGTTCGGGGTCACTTCGGCTTCGCCGGGCACAACGATCCGGTGATGTTCCGAAACGTCCGCCTGCGCGAACTGTGAGCCCGAAGGAGGGCCCGTTGCAGTTTGAGCCCCCCGTGCTCTGGATCACGGGGGGCAGTGGTCTCATTGGACGCTACCTAGCCGATCAGGCCCAGGGTCGGTGGCCTCGGTGCCGGGTCCTGAGGATGGGTCGCCCCGCGATCGACCTGACCGATTTCGGCCTGATCACGCGCCTGTTTTCGGAGGATCGTCCCTCGGCTGTCCTCCATTGCGCTGCCATGAGCCGGTCACCGGCCTGTCAGGCGGACCCACCCCGGGCCTGGCTCCAGAATGTCGAGGTCACCCGGCATCTTGTCGGCCTTTGCCGGGATGTGCCCTTCGTCTTCTTTTCCACCGATCTGGTGTTTCGTGGGGACCGAGGGGGGCTGGACGAGACATCGGGACCCGATCCGGTCTCGGTCTACGGAAAGACCAAGCTCGCGGCCGAGGAAGTCGTCCGGTGTCTCGATCGGCATCTCATCATCCGGACCTCGTTGAACTACGGGCATTCTTCCTCGGCGGATCGCGCCTTCAACGAGGAGATGGTGCAGGCCTGGAGGTCGGGCCGAACCCTCAGGCTGTTCACCGATGAATACCGGACCCCGATCGCTGCCTCCGAGACGGCTCGCGCGGTGCTCGACCTGTTGACGATCGGCGCCTCCGGCACCCTTCATGTGGCAGGCCGGGAACGTCTGTCGCGATGGGAATTGGGAGGGCTGATCGCAGGACTGCATCCGGGTCTTGAGGCCCGGATCGAGGCCACCTCTCTCCGTGATTATCAGGGTCCCCCGCGGGCGCCGGATATCACATTGGACTGTGGCAAAGCGGAGGTCTTGTTGGGACGCCCCATGCCTCGATTCAGTGACTGGCTTCGCGAATCCGGGCCCGGCTCCTGAGGAGAATCCATGGCGTACCGAGGCAGACTGGCGCCGTCGCCTACGGGATACCTCCACCTGGGGCATGCGCTCACCTTCTGGGTGGCCGCGGAGCGTGCCCGGATGCACGACGGGGAGTTGATCCTGCGGATCGATGACCTCGATCAGTCCCGGTCCCGTCCCAAGTTCGTCGCGGGAGTCGTCGAGGACCTCCGATGGTTTGGACTCTCGTGGTCCGAGGGGCCAGACTGTGGAGGCGCTTTCGGTCCCTATTTCCAAAGCGCCAGGACGGATCGGTATGAGGAAGCTCTCAATACACTTTTGGAACGGGGATGCCTGTTTTCGTGTCGCTGCTCCAGGAGAGACATACGGTCAGCAATCCAGGCTCCTCATGCTGCGGATGATGAGCCGGTCTATCCCGGGACGTGTAGGACTCTGGTGCCCCGGGAGGACCCTCTGACTCGGGGCGTCACCTGGCGATTTCGCGTCCCAGATGGGGAGAGGATTGGTTTTGTCGACCACTGCCGGGGTTCCGTTGGGTGGGTTGCGGGCCGGGATTTCGGGGATTTTGTCGTGTGGAGGTCGGACGGCGTCCCTGGATATCAGCTGGCCTGTGTGGTGGACGATGCCGCAATGGGAATCACCGAGGTTGTGCGGGGCGAGGATCTTCTGCTATCAACCGCACGGCAGCTGCTGCTCTACCGCGCCCTGGGCCTGGCGCCACCCGGCTTCTTCCACAGTCCTCTCATGAACGACGATCGCGGTGTCAGATTGGCGAAGCGTCATGCCGCCTTGGGACTCCGCCAGCTCCGTGAAGAGGGGTGGTCCGCGGAGGATCTCCGCCAGCTTCCGGCGTTCCGGGACCTTCTGGGTCGTGGATTGCAGGCCGGAGTTGCGCCGAAGACCCCTTGATCCAGTTTTCTAATCGGCATTCATTGCACAGGAGTCGATCGGCACCACACTGCTATTGAAAATGGCGAGCATTGTTACGCGCACGGGAGATGCCGGTCACACCGGTCTGATGTACAACCGGCGAATCTCGAAGGCCCATCCGCGCGTCGAGGCCTACGGAACGGTGGATGAACTCAACGCGGCTCTGGGAACGGTCCGAGCCGCCGGTGCCACCGCGTTCCTGTCGGATCGGATTCTCGTCATCCAAGGTGATCTGGTCGTTCTCATGGGTGAGCTGGCGACCGGGGTTGAGGACCTCGAACGCTATGTAAAAGGCGGATTCAAGCTCGTGTGCGCAGATCACGTCGGGAAGCTCGACGTGATGGTGGCTGACCTGGAAGCGGAGGCCATTTCCTACAAAGGATGGGCGACTCCAGGAGCCAATCCTGTTGCGGCCGCTTTGGATGTGGCTCGAACCACCTGTCGTCGTGCCGAGCGGCGTGTCGTGGCCCTGCATGAGGCTGGTCAGCTCAAGAATGACGAGATTGTCGTGTTCATGAATCGGCTCAGCGACCTCCTCTGGCTGATGGCACGGTGGTCCGAGACCCCGCAATCCTCCACTTCGACCTGATTGCGCGCCTCGTGAGGGGTACGGTCGAATGGCATCAGAAGACCGGCCTGCCGTCTGTTCATCAGGGTGGGTTTGTATCGCTTACCTAGAAAAATCTCGCGCTCAAGCCCCTCGGTGGCCTCTGCTATCGGATCATGTTCGTGCGTTGGATCGTGGTGGCGTGGGCGGGTTTCGCTTTGGTGTTGGCCCAGGAGCCAGATCCCACGTTGGCAGTCCGGCAAAAGGCCCTGGAGGCGGTCAAGACGGGCCAGTTGACCAATGCCATCACGGTGGTGAGCGATGCCATTAAGACCCATCCCCAGGAGCCGCGCCTATGGAACCTGAGGGCCCAGATCCGGTCGCTTTCAGGGGATTCCTCGGGTGCCGTTTCCGATCTTTCCGAGGGAATCCGTCTCAACCCCAAGTCGGCCCTCCTGCACCAGGACCGGGCCATGGAGCGATTCAAGATGGGACAGATCCCGGAATGTCTGCAGGACTTCGACCGCGCCAACGAGCTCAGTACGGAGCTTGTGCCGTACAATTGGCAGCGTGGCATCGCCCTCTACTACGGACGTCGCTATTCGGATGGCCGGAAGCAGTTCGAGGCCCATCGCGCGGTGAACGCCAACGATGTGGAGAACGCCGTCTGGCATTTTCTGTGCGTTGCCCGTCAGGAGGGGACCAATGCCGCCGTGAAGGTCTACATGGACATCAGCGGGGACAGCCGCATCCCCATGGCCGAGATCCACGAGCTGTTCAAGGGCGAGGCTCCGGAGGCTGAGATTCTCGAGGCCGCGGAATCCGCCCCGGAGGATCCCCGGGAGAAGCGCCAGGCCCGCTTCTACGCGCACCTCTACATTGGATTGTATGAGGATCTCCTGGGTCGTGCCGACTCCGCCCGGGAGCATCTCCGCAAGGCTGTTGCCCTGTCGGGCGCGCGCGACTACATGGGCCAGGTGGCCCGAGTGCATCTGAGCCGTCTGAATCCGACCCCAACCACGCCCCCCTCTCCTTCGAAGCCATGACTGATCGTCGCCCCAGCGATTCCGATTCCGATTCTGCAGGCCGTCGCCCTCCCAAGCGGGGAGAGCCTTGGCCGAAACGCTTCACCTTCACACCGGATGGGGGCATGCGATTTGAAAAAGCGGACTCGGGTCGTCCTCCCAGATCCGCGGGACCGCGTCGCCCCTTTCCGCCGCGCCCGGGATCCCGGCCAGGTCCGGGTCGTCCGCCTGGACGTCCAGGTCCCGGGCGTCCGTCCTTCCAGGAGGGTCCCGACCGCCCGTTCCATGGGGAGAGGGAACGACCTCCCTTCAGGGGGGGGGCGGGCCCCCGGTTTGGAGGCCGTTTTTCCGATGAGGGTGGAGCGTCACGACCTGCCCCTCGTGGACCGAGGGAGGGTCGTCCGTTCCCGAGGACTGGTGGTTCCAGGGGAGAGGCTTCGGCTTCGGATCCCCGGGGCAGGACCTGGGGTCCCCCTCGCGAGTTTCGTGGTCCCCGTCCGGGTGGACCGGATCGTCGTCCGGATCGCCCCCCTCGTGACTTCCGCGGGCCGCGTTCCTGGAATGAAGGACCCGCATCACGAGGTCCTGGACGCGGGTCCTGGGGGGAGCGTCCTGACCGTGCGCCTCGGGTGTTCGATGGTCCAGGCCCGAGATCACCAAGAGGCCCAATGGCTCGCCCGCAGCGGGACCCCTTGGCTGCTCCGGTCCGCTCCGCGGAGTCGCTACCGGAACCGCAGATGGAAAGCGAGGTCACGGCGACCCGGATGGAACTCGTCGAGCGCATCCTTTCGAAGGCGACTCCCACGATTCCTGCGGACCTTCTTCTCCGCCAGACCCTGGCCCGTCGAAAACAGCTCAGCCGTGGGGATGGGGCATGGGTCAGCCGTGCCGTGTTCAGCGTCTTCAGATGGAAGCCCTGGCTGGATGCGACGACGCCGTTGACCGCTCAGATCGACCAGGCGTTGGCCCTCGCCGATGATTTGGCGATCAATCCCTCCAGTCTCCCCGACGTGGATTTGGCCAAGGCGGTTCCAGCCTGGACCAACGAGGTGATGGAGACCCCCGGGGCATGGTTGCGATCGCTCCAAGCGGAGCCGGTTCTTTGGTTGAGAACCCGGATGGAGCAGACCGCGACGGTGATGGAGACCCTTGGCAATTGTGACCGACCCTCCTTCGCCGCTTTACCTCAGGCCTGCCGGTACGACGGGCAGGAGGACCTGTTCCGGCACCCGATTTTCCAATCCGGTGCTTTCGAGATCCAGGACCTTGCCTCCCAGGCGGTGGGACTGGTCTGTGCACCCCAGTCCGGGGAGACGTGGTGGGATGCCTGTGCTGGGGAAGGGGGCAAGACGCTGCATCTTTCCGATCTGATGGGGGGTAAGGGGTTGGTCTGGTCCAGCGATCGTGCCGAGTGGCGGCTCCAGCGTCTCAAGCAGCGGGCCGCCCGTTCCGGATGCTTCAACTATCGATCCGTCGTCTGGAATGGCGGTCCGAAACCGCCCACGAAAACGATCTTCGATGGAGTCCTCGTGGATGCTCCCTGCTCTGGAATCGGGACGTGGGGACGCAACCCTCATGCGCGCTGGTCAACACGCCGTGAGGACGTCGAGGAGTTGGCCGTCGTCCAACGATCCCTGCTGGACCATGTCGCCGGCTCGATCCGTCCCGGCGGGCGACTCGTCTATTCGGTGTGCACGCTCTCCCGCGCCGAAACCTCTGGGGTGGCCGATGCCTTCATGGCAGCACATCCCGAGTTTGAGCCCCTCGACGTGGTCAATCCCTTCGCCCCGGAACAGCCCCCTTCCTCTCGGCTCCTGCTCTGGCCTCAGGACACCGGAGGCAACGGCATGTTCATCGCTGTCTGGAAACGGCGCGAGGGTTGAGAAACCTGGGTTTCTCCCGATCCCAAGTCGAAACGGGTCTCATGCCGCAGTTCTTCGACACGCACGCCCATCTGGATTTCGACGAGTTCCGCTCGGACCTGCCGGCCGTCCTGGATCGTGCCCGGGCCGTTGGTGTCGATCGCTTCGTTTCGATCGGGACCGATCTTGCCGCGAGCCGGCGTGCTCTCGCCATCGCCGAGACCCATCAGGGTGTCTTTGCCGTGGCGGGATGGCATCCGGGCCATGCGGAGGAGGCACCGCCGGACATCCGCGCCGAGTTGAGGGCCTTGGCCTCCCACGAGAGGATCGTTGCGATCGGCGAATGCGGGCTCGACTTCTACCGGCTGCCATCCCGGATGGGGCAGGGTACCGTCGATGACGACGCACGGATCCGGGAACGCCAGGCAGACCTATTTGTCCAGCAACTCGAGGTCGCCTCGGAGCTGGGATTGAATGTCGTCATCCACACCCGGGACTCCTTCCCGGAGACCGTCGAGCTCTTCCGCCCCTATGCGTCACGGGTGCGGGCGGTCTTCCACTGCTTTGTCGGGACCCCTGCGGAGATGGAGGTGGTCCTGGGGATTGGATCCCTGGTCAGCTACACGGGGATTGTCACCTTCAAGAACGGAAATGCCGTGCGCGAGACCCTTGCGGCGACGCCGATGGACGGCTTGATGCTGGAGACGGACTGCCCGTTCCTTGCGCCGGTTCCACACCGCGGTCGCCGTTGTGAACCGGCTTTCATCGCGGACATCGCCTCGACGGTGGCTGGGTTGAAGCACTGCAGTCCCGAGGAGCTGGGCACCGCCACGTGTGCGACGGCCCGATCCTTCTTCAAGAGGATCTTCTGAGTGTTCCCGGAGGGAATTCCCCAAAATGGAAAACCGCCTCTCCGCTGGGTGTCTGCGGAGGGCGGCTTTTGTCCTGGTCTGATTTCCCGGGCTTCCCGGGACGTCTGAAGTGGACCCCAAGTGTCGGACCAAAATCAGGCGGAGCTTAAGTTATGGTCCTGAGTCTGGAAAATGCCCCAGAGGGATTACGCTCTCCTGACATCGGCACCATGTCAGGTGAGGGGGCTTCGCATCCAGTTCGGAGGGAGCCCCGGAGGGGCGAGCGGAGAACTGGACGCGCGGCGTCAGTGCGAACTCGCCTCGACGATTCACCCTTCCATCGGTCGGGCTCCGTACGCACCAGGATCGTGGTAGACCGCTTCAGGCGTCGCGTGGCCGATGGCTTGGTGAGGTCGCACCGCATTGTAGTTCCGGAACCAGCGCCCCAACCCACGGCCCAACTCCAACCCATCGCGGTATCCGTTCAGGTAGACGTCCTCGTGTTTCACGCTCCGCCACAACCGTTCGATAAACCGGTTGTCCATCCATCGCCCTTTGCCGTCCATGCTCACTCGCGTGCCCGCCGACTCCACCGCCTCGATGAACCCGTCGCTGGTGAACTGCGAGCCTTGGTCTGTGTTGTGGATCCGTGGCACGCTCCGGCCAGCGGTCAATGCCTTCTCCCAAGCTCGGATGCAGAATCCCCCGTCCAGCGTGTTTGAGACCTCCCAAGACAGGACGTACCGGCTCCACCAATCCATCACGGCCACCAGATACATGGACCCCTGCTACAGTGGTATGTAGGTGATGTCGTTGCACCAGACCTGATCTGGCCCCTGTATTTTCAGGCCTTTCAGTAAGCAGGGATAGACCTGATGCCGATCCCCAGGGCAACTCGTGCGCTGCTTCGGGTGGATCGCCTCGATGCCCATCATCTGCAGCAGACGCCGCAGCCGTTTGCGGTTCACACAGACCCCCTCAAGCCCCAGCATGATCTGCAAGCGGCGACTGCCAAAGACCGGATGTGCCAGATGGAGTTCATCCAGCCGGCGCATCAGGCCCAGCTTCTCAGCGCTCTCTTGGCATGCCTTGTAGTAGAGCGTGCTGCGCGTCACCCCAAGCAGCCGACACTGGGTCCGCACGCTCATCTCCTCGTCAGGGTCGACCAACGAGCGGCGGAGGGTCAGAGGCCCAGTTGCATGGACTTTTTTTTGAGGAAGTCCAAATCCACGGTCAGCTCACCGATCTTTTGGTGCAGATCGGCCACCAGTTTCTCCTGCCCTTCCATTGCCTTCGAACCTGACTCGAAGAGATCCGGGATCCGCTCCCGGATCACCGTCTTCCACCGGCTGACCTGCACCGGATGGACCGAGCACTCCCGCGCGATCTGCGCAACGGTCTTGATCTCCATCAAAGCCTCAAGACCCACCTTGGCCTTGAAGGCTGAACTGTGCCGCTTCCTCGTCGATTTGGTCTTCATGGTTCTGATCACGTTGTCGTCGATCAGACCCAGAAAAACATAACTTACGCCGTGGTCCGAAAATCGGGGCCCATTTCACGTCTTCGACGGGTTCAGGTAGGACGCCCCGACTTCGCACCTTCCTTGGTGACGGGAACGCGCACGTGACTTCCACCGGTGTCGATGTCCTGTTCGACGAGGTGTTGGACGTACGCGCTGAAACTCCTGTAACGGAGGCTCCGGCGACGGTCATTGGCCGACTCGTAGAGATCGGCGGGCATGGAAATGGAAACCTTTGTGGAACTGTTGTTCATGGAAAGACGTGATTGGCAGCTCTTGAAAAACCTTTGGTTGAGTCGGGCATACGTGCTGGATGCCAATGCCACCGACTCTCGTATCGAGGCGTTTCACAGGGGAGCGTTTCAATAAAAAACAAAAATTTTTATCCCGCTCGTGAAACGGTGATAAGCCATCTTGGCTCGAAGGTTTCCGTCAGCTTTTCACCCAAACACCCCGACGTTCCGCTAGATGTATGGATAACGGAATGGCGGGTCGGGATCTTTCGGAAAATCAGGTTCCAGTCCTGCTACTTCAGGCTATCTGGCCCTGGGATTCCCACAAATGAACGCTGGCCCCTCGGTGTGCTGCAGTCCAGACTCTGAACCGCTCGATGGAGGGTGGATCCGTCGTCGAGTTTCCCACATTCGACATGGCGTCCAAGAGCATGATGCTGAGGCAGTTCCTGATGGAAATTGCCCGAAACCCGTTCCAGATGGGAGCGGTCTGGCCCAGTTCTCTTGCATTGGCTCGTGCAATGGCCCGGTGGCTTCCAGAGGGGGGTGACCACCCGGTGCTGGAGCTTGGACCGGGCACCGGAATCGTGACGGAGGAGTTGTTGGCGGCAGGGTTGCCGGAGAAACGGCTGGTTGCGGTTGAAAAATCGCCTGCGCTTGCCCGATCCCTGCAGACCCGATTCCCGAGGGCTCGAATCCTATCGGGCGACGCTTTGGAGATCCAGGAGCTGCTCCAAGGGCAGAAGGTGGGCGCTGTCTTTTCCGGACTGCCTCTCAAGGTTTTCAGACCCGATCAGGTGCTTCGGCTGGCGAGTCAGATTGAAGGCTGCCTGCTTCCGGGCGCGCCGTGGGTGCAGTTCAGCTATCAGCTTGCGAGCAGCCGGCCTCCGGCCCCGGCCTTCTGGGCCACCGACTCACAGCTGGTGTGGAGCAACTTTCCACCCGCAAAGGTGAGCGTCTACCGTGCGCGAAAAACCGCAGGATGACATCGGGCCGGAATGTCTCTCCCCGACTGCCCGCCGCCGATTTTCGTCTTTGGCGTCCTTCAGGACTTTACCAAAGGAAGGAAGTCTGGGTCGCCAACGGGGTCTCCCCTCGTCTCAACTCCACCTTCCACGCCAGGACCTGCCCGTTGTCCGTGAACAACTTCCCGTCATAGGGAACCGCGGACCATCGACCCCATCTGCGATTCCCCCGGATGGGTACCGTGAGTTCCAATGGGTCATTGGGGTTTCGTCCCGCGGTCTTCAGCCAGACCTTGAGCACAAGCTCCTTGATGGGAACACCCTTGGCCCTCCACTGGATGTTGAATCGCATCCCCGATACCTGTTTTGGGTCCTTCCGGAGTTGGCCTTGGTAGGCATCCCGCTGGAAGAGACCCGGAGCAAGGGAAGCCCGGCCCCTGAGATCCAGAAGATGGGGAAGGACTTTGACGATGGAAGCCTCTTTGGCCACCGAATGGGTGACCGACGTGAGGGTGAGCAGAACCCACACGATCAGGGCGCGGGAGAAGGTCACGGCTGGAAACGGGGAGGAGCGGGCCTGTTGTCCCGGAGAATGCGTTGGGATGGAGAGGTCTGGGGTGGACTCAGGAGTCCGGAGCCCGCCGATGGTGCGGGCAGGCTGAAGGTGGACGGCGGTGCTGAGAGACCCGATCTGCCGGCTCGGAGATCGAGGTTCGGTGTCTCGTTCCCGGGGCTGCCAAGCCCACTGCCTGGCCTTGAGGCAGCAGGGGAGACACCCACAGGACCGAAGGCGTCAACCCGCATCTCCCGACTGCGACTGAAGGCCGAGGGCTCAGGAGCCTCGGACGATCTCAGGAGTCCACCGCCTCCGGTCACCTGCTGGTAGCGCTCAATCCGCTGGCGGCTGAGGTCGTCGACTAAGGAACCCCGTCCACCGAGATTCGACGGGGTCGACCGGAGGTTTTCATGCCGAGGATCGGCTTCCGAACCGATCTTGGCCCCGGATGAGGTGCCGGTCTTGGAAAGCCGTTGCTCAAGGGCGTTGCCGTTCTCCGGATCCAGCTGCTTCTGGAAGGACTGGGTCAGACCGGTGGACTCTCCTGGCTTGTCGTCGTTGCCGTTGTTGTCACGGGTCTCTTCCTCACGGTCGTCCGTCTTCCTACCGCCGTCGTCTCGGTCGGTTGAATCACCCTGTTTATCCCGGTCCAGATATCCCCTATCGGCGCGTGTCCTGTTGTCGTCGGTTCCAGGATCCCGGGTGGAGGCGTTCCTCGCCGCTTCGGCGTCAGTCTTGAGCCGGCGCTCCAAGGCGGTCCGCGGCTTCCGGGGACCGACGGACAGCGCTTCATCCGCTGCGTTGGCTCCCTTGTCGAAGGAGCGCAATTCCTTCCTTCCATTGTCGCTGGAGGGATCGGTCAGCAGGAAGTTCCTCTTCTTGTCGAGCCGTTCGAAGAGCTCCAGCTGCTTTCGGGCATCGGGGAGGACCGGATCCACCTGCGGTATGGACTCGGTGGCTTTCCCGTCGATGACGCCTCCCATGGAACTGCCGTCCAGCGAGCGAAAGGAGGGCTGTTTCTTGCGGTTGGGGAGCTCGGCCGGACCTTTCCGGTTCGATGGGATCGAAACCTGGGCCGGTTCGCCGGCGGTCACTGCGGTGCCAAGAGCCCCTGTGATGATGAGGCAGGCCGTCCACAGCCTGAGTCGCGGGAGAGGCTCTGTCATGTTTTTGACAATGAACTGCGCCGTGTGGTGCGTCAAAGACAGATGCTGATCCCACCCGGAATCAGCCCAGTCTCTCCCGAAGGGTCTGGGCCACCTGGATGAACGGCCGTCCTGCTGGACCGGTGGGGTCCGATACCACGGCAGGCATCCCGCGGTCGCCGCCTTCCCGGACTGCTGGGAGGATCGGAATCTCACCGAGGAACGGGATGCCTTTGCGTTGGGCCTCCATCGCGCCTCCGCCATGGCCGAAAATCTCGACACGCGACCCATCCGGAGCGGTGAAGTAGCTCATGTTCTCGATGAGACCGAGCAGCGGGACGTTGACCTTTTCAAACATGCCCATGCCTTTGCGGACGACCCCGATCGAGGCCTGCTGGGGCGTTGTCACGATCACCCCGCCATCCAGAGGCACGATCTGACACAGGGAAAGCTGGGCGTCCCCGGTGCCCGGCGGAAGATCCACCAGCAGATAGTCCAACTCACCCCAGTCCACCTGATGGATGAACTGTTGCATTGTCTTCTGGATCATGGGTCCACGCCAGATGACCGGTTGGTCGTCCGGGATGAGAAACCCCATGCTCATCAGGCGAACCCCGTGGGCGAAGGGGGGGATCAGATGCTCCTCCTCGGTGATCTCGGGTCGGTGTTGCACCCCCATCATCAGGGGAATGCTGGGACCGTAGATGTCACCATCGAGGAGACCCACCCGGGCTCCGATGTGACGGAGAGCACAGGCGAGGTTGACTGAGCAGGTGGATTTTCCAACGCCACCCTTGCCCGAGGCCACGGCGATGACGCGTTTGATGTGGGGCAGTCGGTTCTTGGCGACGGGCCCCGGGGGAGTCGGGGCTCCCGTGGGGACCTTGACCTGGACATGGGCGTCCACGAGGCCGGGAATCCCGTCCCGAAGTGCCAGCCGTGCCGCGTCCGCGATCTGTTCCCCGATCTCTGGACTGGGGGAGGTGAGCTCGATGAGGACACCGACGGCATTGGTCTCGGTCTGGATCTCCTTCACCAGGCCGAACGAGACGATGTCGCGGCTGTATCCGGGGTATTTGACGGTCTTGAGGATGTGCAGGATTGCCTCTTTGGAAATCATGGGATGGCGTTTTGCTGGGGGTTCCAAGTCGTTGCCGTGGCCTGCGGGTGTCAGGCCTAATGGGCGGGTTTTCCCGAGACATCCGCGGCATGCTGGCTGAAGGATTTTCCGCGGCCCGTGGGTCGGATGACGGAGTCGATGATGCCCCGTTGGAACTCGTCCCACATCGGGGACATGCCCCGGAGTTTCTCCACGATCCTCACGAAGGTCTGAACGACATAGTCGACATCCTCGACCGAGGTGTCCCTGCCAAGGGTCATGATGATGTTGCCCTGGGCCAGCGCGTGATCGAGTCCGATCGCGGCCAGGACGTGAGAGATCTTCAGGGACTTGCTGACGCAGCTGGATCCGCTGGCCACCGCGATCCCGTTGAGATCACACAGCAGGAGCTGACCCTCACCCTCGATGAATTCGGTGGAGATGTTGAGGTTGGTGGAAATCCGGTCAGGTCCGGGGCGGGGGCCATTGAGCTTGATGAACCCGACGTGTTTCTCCAGTCCATCCCAGAGGCGGGCCTGCAGTTCCCGGGTGTGGGCAATCCTGGCGTCGAGATCCATCCGGGCCACTTCCGCCGCCACTCCGGCACCGACAATCGCGGGGACGTTCTCGGTTCCGGCACGGCGCCCTCCTTCCTGCACGCCGCCGTGGATGATGGACACGAGGCGCGCCTTCTTGTTGCGGTAGAGGACACCCACTCCCTTGGGACCGTAGAACCGGTGGGGGGAGAAGCTGACGAGGGCCGCACCCCAGGCCTCGACGTCGATCGGCAGCCAGCCTGCGCTGGCCTCGCAGTCCACGTAGAGGGGCACGCCCTTGTCGGAGCAGATGCGTCCCACCTCGGCGACAGGCTGGATCGTGCCGATGTCGTGATTCACATGGTGGACCGCGACGAGGACGGTCTGGGGTGTGATGGCCTCCTTGAGTTCGTGAAGGCGAAGGCGGCCCTCGGCGTCGACCCCCACCCGGGTGCAGGTCCAGCCCTGTTTCTCGAGGAACTCGACGGAGTTGATGACGCTGGGATGTTCCGTGGCGCAGACGACTAGGTGCTTTCCGCGGCGTTCATTGGCATAGGCGACCCCCTTGATGGCGAGGTTGGCCGATTCCGTGCCGTCGGAGGTGAAGAAGATCTCGTCAGGGCTACCTGCGTGGATCAGCGCAGCCATCTGTTCCCGGGAACGCTTCAGAGCCTCGCGAACCCGGAGTCCGTGTTCGTGGAGGGAGGACGGGTTTCCAAACCATTCCGTGAAGAACGGTTTCATGGCCTCGAAGGCCTCGGGCAGGAGTGGAGTGGCCGCCTGGTGGTCGAGATAGACGTGACGCATGAGATCGAGGATAGCCTTCAAACGGTGGAAGGCGAACTGGATGCCGGGCAGGCGATCCAAGGACAAAAAATCCGCGGTGGCACGGGAACCCGTGGGCCGCGGAGGATCCGGACGAGTCCGCTCAGGCGGCGGCCGGTACCGGCGTCTGCAGTTTCGAAGCGGTCTCCGGATGCTTCCGGATGTAGTCCTCGAGCGCAGCCTTAAGGGCTTCTTCGGCTAGGACCGAGCAGTGGATCTTGACCGGCGGCAGACCGCCGAGGGCATCGACGACCTCCTGGTTCGTGAAGTTCATCGCCTCGTCGATGCTGCGACCCTTGATGAGCTCGGTGGCCATGCTGGAGCTGGCGATCGCGGATCCACAGCCGAAGGTCTTGAACCGGGCATCCTCGATCTTCCCGTCCTTGATCTTGAGGCTGATCTTCATGATGTCGCCACAGGCGGCGGCACCCACCTCGCCCACGCCGTCGGCATCTTTCAGGTCGCCCATGTTGCGGGGGTGCATGAAGTGGTCCATCACAGTGGAATTATAAAGGGTGTAGGTTTCGCTCATGGTTCAACAGTTAGGATGAAAGTTTCAGGGTTCGCGACCGCTTGGGCTTCGTCGCCGCTGCGGTCTTAGGATGCTTCGGTCTCGACCGCGCCGTCCGTTCTTCATACTCGACGAAGGGGGTGTGACGCCGGGTGAGTTCCGCCACGGAGGTTCGACCAAAGATCTCTTTCACCCGGTCCTGTGCCTCCGAAAAAAGCCCACACAGAGCACAGCCTTCCCGATGGGTGCAGTCGGAGTCGGTCTCGAGGCACCGCTGGAGTGCGATGGGGCCCTCGACCGCCTCGATGACCTCCAGAACCGTGATTTCGTCCGGAGTCCGCACCAGAGAGAATCCGCCACCAGAACCCCGGGCTGACTTCACAATCCCGGCCCTCGAAAGGCTCTGGAAAATCTTGCCGAGAAATGAGGTTGGAACGCCTTCCTCATGGGCCAGCGCATCCACCATCTCGATCGACCCCGCAGGGCGACGCGAGAGGGCCAAGAGGCCCAACATCGCGTACTCGCTCGCTCGGGTGATTTGCATCGGTGAATAGGACCAAATTGGTCTTGTTGAAAATCAAATTATTCAGGTCACCCAGACTGTCAATCCGTGAAGCGGAGGAATTCGGTCTGATTTGAATCCGGCGGTGAAAACGGGTCACGGACGACGCAACGACGACCGGTCCCGGAGCCAGTCCCAGTCGGCTGTGGGCTCGGCCGGGAAGATGCCGCCGGCACCGCCCTTGACGTTGGGGCGCAGGGTGGAACCGGCTCCCGATGTGACCTGCCAGCGGTGGTTTTCGACATGTCCGTCCGCAAACGCGAGGTTGGCGGAGCCCTGATGGTGGCTGGCCGGCAGGTTGCCCCATTTCGGGGCCTCCTCGAGCCGGTTCATGAAGAACCCGTCGTTGATCGTGTCGGGGTGCTCGTCGAGGAAGACAAAGATCGTCGAGGGGTTCTGGACGTCTGCCTCCCGGAAGTGCTGCTGGAAGGATGGGTTGAACCGGTTGGTCAGCTCGCCGGGATCTCCGACGAGCGAGTTCATCGAGAAGCTCCGGGTGCGGAGGCCGACCGTGCTCCGGGAGAGGTCGGAAGGGCACTTGAAGACGGCCACGGAACGCCCCAGGTGGTTTCCGAGCCTGGCCTCCGTCAGGTAGGTCGTGTTCGTGTTCTCCTCGGAGTCGTCCCAGTTGAGCACGTGGTTCACCCAGTTGATCCGACGGGCCCGGGTCTCCCCGACCCCGTGGTTGTTGACGAGCCGGTCATTGTGGTCGTCGGCGTAGAGCTTCCATCCGAGGTGGAGCTGCTTGAGGTTGGCCTGGCAGGCGGCACCCTGGGCCCTGGATCGGGCCCGCCCCAGCGCGGGAAGGAGCATGCCGGCGAGAATCGCGATGATTGCGATCACCACCAGGAGTTCGATCAGGGTGAACGCAGTCGCCGCAGTGCCGGGGTGCGGTCGTTCGAAGGATGCCGTGTTCATTCCAGCGAGATCATGGCCTTGAT